>WNFI01656689.1_pt2 | contig 14076 bp, 17 predicted proteins | sample 5400471 | NCBI WGS metagenome assembly WNFI01 (sample SAMN13153348, study PRJNA577476) | soil metagenome | isolation source: 100 cm saprolite on Douglas fir-dominated hillslope | place: USA:California | collected 2013-09-17 | reverse complement strand
AGCGTCTCCTCAACCGACGCCGCCCGCGTCCACGATCTTCGAATCATGGTTGCCCATAGATTCAGAAGCCTTCATAAAAAGCAACTGTAGTACTAGGCAAGCCGCGGCGTCTCGCCGAGATCCCAGAATAATCCCGCCATGATGTCGAGGGCTTCCGCGGTGACGGACATAAGGATGTGTTCGTCGGGCGCGTGTTGGGAGCAGCCGGGATAGGAGTGCGGCACCCAGATCGTCGGCAAGCCCAGCATTTCGGAGAACACATCGTTCGGCAGCGACCCGCCGAAGTTGGGAAGCAGCGCGGGCTGCTTTCCCGTGGTTCGCCGGATCGAGCTGACGGCCCAATCGATCCAGGGATTGCCGAGATCGGTTCGCGACGCGGCAAAGCTTTGCGCGGCGCGTACCCGCACCATCCCGAATCCGCGCCGATCGAAATGCCGCTGAATCGAAGCGACGGCTGCTTCGATCTTTGTGCCGACGACAAACCGAAGCTGCAGCACTGCTTGTGCCTGTCCCGGAATGGCATTCGCCGGCTTTTTGATGTTGCCGGCGGACATCGCCAGCACTTCGAGGGTATTCCAGGCATATAATCGCTCCGCCGGCGACAGGCCTTCTTCACCCCAGTTCGACGATAATTCCGGTTCGTCGGACATCGGCTCGACCTTCACGTCCGCCAGCGCGGCGCGGATGTCATTCCCGATCGGTGGCGGCTTCAATTCGTCGAGCAGCAGGCGACCCTGCTCATCGACGAGTGACGCAATGGCACTCGCGAGTATCGTGGCGGGATTGGCGAGAACGCCGCCCCAGTTGCCGGAATGATGCGAACCAGATCCGGTGAGCCGATCTCTTCGCCGGTCTCGATGATGAATTTGGCGTTGAAGCCGAGCCGGCCGCCTCTCGCTTCGTGCACGGCCCGCAGGGCGGACAGGATGATGCTGTGCTGCCCCTTGTTGTCCGCCGTACCGCGGCCGTAAATCCGATTGTCGATCCTGGTCGCCCGCCATGGGTCCAGATTGTTCTTCCACTCGCCCGCCATGCCATCGACGACGTCGCCATGCCCATACATGAGGACAGTCGTTGCAGACGGATCCTCGTGGTACTGGGCCAACAGATACGGCCCTTTGCCGGAGGGAGCTTCGATCAACCTGGTGGCGAAATTGAGCTGTGAAAAAGCGGGCCGCAGCTCCTCTTCGAGATAGGCGCGCAGCGCAGGTTCCTGCGCGCCGTTCTGGCTTTCCGTCCGGTAGCAAACTCTCCGATCAAGCTCGGCGAGAAAGGCGCCGGACTGAAAGTGCTGACGTACGCGGTCGATCGCTTCGTCTCTGTTCATCGCAATCCAATCCATCTCGTGGGCAAAGTGACCACATTCATTTGTACCCCGACCATTGTCCTGCTCCCTGCGGGCGGGCCGGCGCGGAGAACTTCGTGTTCGTTTTGCGCCGATTTTGCTAGCTCTGGGCGAAGTGCCACTGCGAGCACAACCTCACCTCTCCCGTTGGGAGAGGTCGGATCTCCTCGGCGAGGCGAAGCATCGTCCGGTGCGATCCGGGTGAGGGATTATTGCCTAACGATAGACGATAGCCCCTCACCCCAACCCTCTCCCAACGGGAGAGGGAGCGCGCTGCCATTGTCGCGGCGTCGAAACACGCTTCGACCAGGATAGATCCTACTCCGCGGTCCAGCCGCCATCGATCGGCAGATTGGCCCCGGTGATCTGGCTGGCATCGTCGCTGCACAGAAACAGCGCCAGCGCCGCCACCTGTTCGGCGGTAACGAACTCCTTGGTCGGCTGCGCTGCAAGCAGCACGTCACGGATGACCTGCTCCTTGGTCATGTTGCGCGCCTTCATGGTCTCCGGGATTTGATGTTCGACCAGCGGGGTCCAGACATAACCGGGACTGATACAGTTGCAGGTGATCTTGAAGGTGGCGAGTTCGAGCGCCACGGTCTTGGTCAGACCGGCAATGCCGTGCTTGGCCGACACATAGGCTGACTTGAAAGGCGAGGCGACCAGCGAATGCGCCGAGGCGGTGTTGATGATGCGGCCCCAGCCGCGCTTCTTCATGCCAGGCACCGCGGCGCGGATGCCGTGAAATGCGCTCGACAGGTTGATGGCGATGATCGCGTCCCATTTCTCGATCGGAAATTCCTCGATCGGCGACACGAACTGGATGCCGGCGTTGTTGACGAGGATATCGACCGCCCCGAACGTGCTTTCTCCCAGCGCGATCATACCGGCGATTTCCGCGGGCTTGGTCATGTCGGCCGGCGAATAGGCGGCCTTGACGCCGAAATCGGTCTCGATGAGCCTGCGTTCCTTCTCGATATCGTCGGCATTGCCCATCCCATTGATCACGATATTGGCGCCTGCCTTCGCCATGGCGCGTGCATAAGCCAGTCCAATGCCGCTGGTCGAGCCGGTCACGACCGCGGTCTTGCCTGTCAAATTAGCCATATTCACTCCTGCTTGTCGTTAAGGGTTTCGGTGCCGTCACCGGTGAGGTCGTAGGTCACCATGGTTTCGCCGTTTTGCGGCCGCTCCAACCATTCCTTGTGACGCATCGACAGAAAAACGTCGCGCGATCCCGCACCCCAGTGCTCGACCATGCCGACGTGCGAAAAGTCGTAGTCCTTGGAAGACGATTCGTAATTCTTGCTTCGATAGATGAGATGGACGACGGTGACGGTATTCTCCTTGGCGGCTTCGCACAGGATCGCCACCGACGGATCGCTTTTCAGCTCATCGGGCAGTTTGCCGATCAGATCGCGCAGCGCCTTGCGGGTGTTGTGAATCTTCTTGTTCTTGTCGGTATTCATGCGGGTGCGGCTGGAGAAGCGAATGTCCTTTTCGCGTTCGGCGGCTTCCAGCAGCGACGTCGGAAGCGGTCCCCGCGCGCTGAACAGATCGACCTGGAAGATCAGCAGATCATTCCTGGTGTCTTCATCGAGCACGTAATCGAGCGGCGTGTTGGATGCGATGCCGCCGTCCCAAAAGTGCTCACCGTCAATTTCGATGGAGGGAAAGCCCGGCGGCAGCGCCCCGGATGCCATGATATGTTCCGGGCCGATTTTCTTGCCCAGCTTCTTGAAGGTGACATTGTCGAAATAGACGAAATTGCCCGACGTCACACCGACGGCGCCAATGCTCAGCCTCGTCTTCGCGTCGTTGATACGGTCGAAATCGACCAGGCGCTCCAGCGTAATGCGGAGCGGCGCGGTGTCGTAATAGCTCTGCGACTGCGGACTGCCCTGCGGCCAAAGCGGCGCCGGCGGGATGCGCGGCGTGAAAAAGCCCGGCACGCCGAACGCGGCGATCAATGCCGCGCTGGTTTCGTTGAAGTAGGCGCGCGCGCAATCGCTCGATGTCACCGGGCTCCAGGGCACCGGTGCAGAAACCAGCTGCCAGAATTCCTTCAGACGCTCCACCCGCTTCTCCCGCGGGTTGCCGGCGATGATCGCGGCATTGATGGCGCCGATCGAAATGCCGGCCACCCATTCCGGCTCGAAATCGTGATGGCACAGCGCCTGATAGGCGCCGGCCTGATAGGAGCCGAGCGCGCCGCCGCCCTGCAACACCAGCACGCGCCGGGCCCGCGCGGGTATGTTCGCGGCCGCAGATTGATCGGAAGAATCCATGAGAACCTGTCGATCAAAATGAACAAGTGAGCGCCTACCGTGGCGTCCCTTGGCAACGGCGTCAATCGCGGATGCCGCGAGACAGCATCACGCCGCGGTTATCAGGCTTCCGATGCTGCAAGAATAAGCGTCCAAAACACCTTGTATTTGGTGTTCGGAGCATAGCTCGCCGCAATGCCTAATTTTGTGACACCGGTTTTCAGCATATTGGCCCGATGAGGCGGGGAATCGCGCCATCCGGAGAAGGCTTCGGCCAGGGTATGATAGCCGGCGGAGACGTTTTCGACCGCGACGGTCGCGGAATATCCGGAGGAATTCAGACGCTTCGCCAGCGGCGCGGTCACATCGTGGTCGAGCTTGTTGCGGTTGGCCATGGCCATCGACTGCGCCTCCGCCAGCTTCATCAGTTCGGGATCGACGATAACGCCGCCCAGGCCGTTATTCTGGCGGTAGAGGGAGATCATCGATGCCGCCGCAACCGGATCCAGCTTGGCGCCGCCATTGGCCATGCTGAGATACATGGCGGGTTGCTCGCTAGAGGGCGCGACATCCCCGGCGCATCCGCCCAACACAAAAAGGCCCAGAATGGCCATCGTCCCACGCAGCATGCGAAATCCCCCAGATCGAATGGGGTTGTTGCACACCAACCGTGGCTGAAAGGTGAATGCCGGCCTGCTGGACCCGGGGTTTCAGTCCTGCGAGGCAAAAATCCGGTAACGCCGGGGCTGCAGGCCGACGATATCGCCGGCCTTAAGAACCCCATCGCGGGGCGCGTCGATTTCGATCAGCGTGTCCTCGCCGGCGGCATTCAGCAGGATGTCGGCGCGCTGGGTCGGCCCGAATGCGCGGACGCGCTTCACCGCACCTAGCAGCGCCCCGCTGCCGGCCGGGCCGATCGCCATATCGTGACGGCGGACGAACAGCTTTGACGGACCGGAGCGGGCGTTGTGCGATTCCAGATCGAGCACCCTGTCGCCGAACCGGATCCGGCCATCGCTGATCTCGACCGGCAGCACGACCGACTCGCCGATGAAACCATGAACGAAGGCGGTGGCGGGATCGTCATAGACATCGCCGGGCGTCCCGATCTGTTCGACCCCGCCCTTGTCCATGCCGAACGGCTCGTCGAGCAGCAGAATCCGCGGCTCGATGGCAAGCGCGCGAGCCAGCGCAATGCGTTGGCGCTGACCGCCCGACAACTGGCTCGGGTAGCGGTTCGCCAGCCAGTCGAGCTGCACCAGATCGAGCAATTCCCTGACCCGGGCGCGGATAGCGACTTCGTCCTTGCGAACCGCCCGCGGCTGCACGCGCAGGCCGAAGGCGACATTCTCGAACACGCTCATGTGGCGGAACAGCGCGTAGTGCTGGAACACGAAGCCGACATGGCGTTCGCCGGCGCCGCGCGCCAGCGCATCCTCGCCGTCAAAGCTCACCGAGCCGGAGTCGGGCCAGTCCAGGCCGGCGATAATGCGCAACAGCGTGGTCTTGCCCGAACCCGACGGGCCGAGCAGTGCCACCAGTTCGCCGGTGTCGACCCGCAGATCGACATTGTCGAGCGCCTTGAAGGCGCCGAACTGCTTGACAATGTTGCGGACTTCAATCGTCACGGAGCTGCTGTCCTTCCACGATTTGACGCTCAAGTATCGTCTTTGCGATCAGTGTGATCAGCGCCAGCAAGGCCAGCAGCGAGGCGATCGCGAATGCCCCCACCAGCTGGTACTCGTTATAAAGAATTTCAACCAGCAGCGGCATGGTGTTGGTCTCGCCGCGGATATGGCCCGACACCACGGAGACCGCGCCGAACTCCCCCATCGCCCGGGCATTGCAGAGCAGCACACCGTACAGCAATCCCCATTTGATGTTGGGAAGCGTGACCAGTGCGAAGGTGCGCCAGCCCGACGCGCCGAGCGATATCGCGGCTTCTTCCTCCAGCGATCCCTGTTCCTGCATCAGCGGAATCAATTCGCGCGCCACGAACGGAAACGTCACGAACGTGGTCGCCAGCACGATTGCCGGCGTGGCGAACAGGATGTGAATGCCGTGGGCCATCAGCCATGGCCCGAAATAGCCCTGCGCGCCGAACAGCAGCACGAACACCAGGCCGGAAATCACCGGGCTGACCGAGAACGGCAGATCGATGAGGGTGATCAGGATCGTCTTGCCCTTGAATTCGAATTTCGCGATCGCCCAGGCCGCCGCCACCCCGAACACGAGATTGAGGCCCACCGAAATCACCGCCGTGATCAGCGTCAGCCAGATCGCCGCCAATGCTTCCGGATCCTTCAGCGCGGCCAGATAAAATCCGACGCCCTTAGACAGCGCTTGCGAAAACACCAGAATTAGCGGCAGCACCACGAACAGCGACAGAAACGCCACCGCGAACCCAATGATGAGGCCGCGCACCAGGCACGGCTCGGCGCGCGCGTCGTGCCGGGCAAGCGGAACCGGACGGGAAGGCGCCGGCAAATCGGTCGTCGCTGCGACGGTCATGGTCATGTCAGCCTATTGCCAAAGCGCGGGTCTGCGCCCACCGTTGGATGCGGTTGAGGGCGAAAATAATCAGGAACGCGGTGACAAGCATGACGATCGCGATCGCGGTCGCATCGGCATAGCGAAACTCCGACAGTCTGATGACGATCAGAAGCGGCGCGATCTCCGACACGCTGGGCAGATTACCGGCAATGAAGATCACCGAGCCGTATTCGCCGACGGCGCGGGCGAACGCCAGTGCAAAGCCGGTCAGGATCGCGGGTGTCAGGCTGGGCAGGATCACCCGGGTGACGGTCTGCCAGCGGTTGGCGCCGAGACAGGCGGCAGCCTCCTCAATCTCGGCGTCGATATCGATCAGCACCGGCTGCACGGTGCGCACCACAAAGGGAATGCCGATGAAGACCATTGCGACGAAAATCCCGAGCGGCGTGAATGCCACCTTGATACCGATGGCTGCGAGCGGCGCGCCGAGCCAGCCCTTCTGGGCAAACAGCGCGGTCAGCGCCACGCCGGCGACCGCGGTCGGCAGCGCAAAGGGAATATCGACGATGGCATCGAAAATCCGGCGGCCGGGAAACCGGTAGCGCACCAGCGCCCATACGATGACGAGGCCGGCCAGCAGATTGACCAGCGCCGCGGCGAAGGCCAGACCAAACGACAGTTTCAGCGCATGCAGCGTCCGGGCGCTGGTGACGGTGCCGATGAACTGCGCAAGGCTGAGTTCCGTCGTCTTGACGAACAGTCCCGCGAGCGGGATCAGGATCAGCAGCGACAGCCAGGTCAGCGTCAGGCCCATGGTCAGGCCAAACCCCGGCAACGCGCTCCGTCTCGATGCCCCGCTCACATTGCCCTCAACCAGCTGTCGATCCGTCAGGCCGGTAATCCGGCATTCGACGATCAGTTCTTGTAAATCGTATCGAACACGCCGCCATCGGCGAAATGCTCGGTCTGGGCCTTGGTCCAACCGCCGAACACCTCATCGATGGTGAACAGATCGACCTTGGCGAACGACGATTCATATTTCCTGGCGATCTCGGCGTCGCGCGGACGATAGAAATTGCGTGCGGCAATTTCTTGGCCCTCCTTGGTGTACCAATACTTCAAATAGGCTTCGGCGACGTCGCGGGTGCCCTTTTTCTCGGCGACCCTGTCAACCACGGCGACCGGCGGTTCGGCGAGAATGGAAACCGACGGGGCGATGATCTCGAACTTGTCGTTGCTGAATTCCTTGATCGCGAGGAATGCCTCGTTTTCCCAGGCCAACAGCACGTCGCCGACGCCGCGCTCGACGAAGGTCACGGTCGACCCGCGCGCGCCGGTATCCAGAACCGGCACATTCCTGTAGATATTGCCGACGAACTCGCGCGCCTTCTCCGGCGATCCGAACTTCTTCAGGGCATAGCCCCACGCCGCGAGATAGTTCCAGCGCGCGCCGCCGGACGTCTTGGGATTCGGCGTGATGACGCTGACACCGCTCTTGATCAGATCGTCCCAGTCCTTGATGCCCTTGGGGTTGCCGTTGCGCACCAGGAACACGATGGTGGAGGTATAGGGCGAGGAATTCTGCGGCAGGCGCGTCTGCCAGTCCTTGACCAGCAAGCCCTTGTTGGCGATGGCGTCGATATCATAAGCCAGCGCCAGGGTGACGACGTCGGCCTGCAAGCCGTCGATGACGCTCCGCGCGGATGCGCCGGAGCCATTATGCGACTGCTTGATCTCGACGCTCTTGCCGGCGTCCTTTTGATACGCAGCGGCAAACGCCTTGTTGAACTCCACATAGAGCTCACGCGTCGGATCGTACGACACGTTAAGCAGCGAAACATCCGCGGCCAGCGCGGAGCTCGCCCAGATCAATCCCGCTATGACGGGGACAATGCGGCTGAACATTTCAATCTCCATTTGCCGCGACAACAGCATTGTCGTCTGCGACGCGACGAAGAAACTCTTGAAGAAGCGCCTTGGTGTCAACGGAACCGGCTTTCAATGTTTACGGCTTCGCTGGATCAATTTGCTAAGAAGTCTTCATCGTGTGGATGCCGCATTCCGTCTTGGGTCTGCCGCGCCAGCGGCCGGCCCTCAAGTCTTCATCGGGCGATGTCCGGCTGGTGCACGGCATGCATCCGACCGACATGAAGCCCGCAGCCGCGAGCGGATGCGCGGGCAGCTTTGCCTGCGCGTAGATCGCCTCGATATCGTGCCGCGAGATATTTGCGAATGGATTGAATTTCAACCGGGCGCCATCGGCCTCGACGACGGGTATAGCCGCGCGCGCGCCGCCCTGAAAGCGCTTGCGTCCGTTGATCCAGGCACTGAACGGCCCCAGCGCGCGTGCCAGCGGCTCGACCTTTCGGATGCGGCAGCATGCATCCGGATCGGAAAACCACAATTCGCGTTCGGGATCCTCGCGCTGCAGGGTTTCTTCGGCAGGCTTGATCGAACGCACGTCGCGCAGGCCCAGCGTTGCGATCAGCGCGTCACGATAGGCCAGCGTTTCCTCGAACAGCCAGCCGGTGTCGAGAAAAATCACGGGAATTGCAGGGTCGACGTCGGCCATGACCTTCAGCAGCGCCGCCGATTCGGTGCCGAATGACGACACCAGCGCCAGTTGGTCGCGGCCCACAGCCTTGAGCGCCGCAGCGATCACCTCCGCCGGCGACGCTGCGCGCAGCGCGCGATCGAGTTCCTCCGCGCCAGCAACGTCCCGAGGAGGCTCGGGCTGCTCCGGCAACAGCTGATGGACGAGATGGTTCACAGGCTTGCACTTTCCGAATGACGCAGCTGCATCCGCCGGTGCAGCGCGGTGACGCGGCCGTCGCCGGTCGGCTGGTAGAACACCGAATAGCGCTTCGCCGTGCTGACAAAGGCCGCGGCGTCGTTGTCCTTCTTCACCTCGAATGCGTTGAATCCGGCGCGCAGCATGAACACGAACTGGTCGCGCAGCACCTGGCCGGTGGCGCGCAACTCGCCGCGATAGCTATGACGTTCCCGCAAGAGCCGCGCCTGGCTATAGGCCCGGCCGTCCCTGAAATTGGGAAACACCAGCGCGATTGCCGCCAGCCGGTCGAGATACGGCACAAGATCGTCGACGTCGCGGTTGTTCGGCCAGATTACGCCGGTTGGACTGTTGCGTTGCGACAATGCTTCCGCGTGTTCGAGAAACCGCTCTGCCGAAACCAGCACGGCTCCCTCGGCAGGAATCGCCGCATCGTCGGCGACCCGCACGAAGGTGTCGCTTGCGATCTTGCCGTCCTTAACGAGTGGCATAAACGCGCTCCCTGAAAGGCTCGACGCCCAGCCGCTTCACGGCGTCAATGAATAGTTCGTCGGGACGGGCGCGGAGCGCGAGATAGGCCTCCACGATATCCTCGACCACGTCGGCGACGTCCGCATAGGGCACCGCGGGCCCGATCAAGGTTCCGACCACGGCATTCTCGTCGGCACGGCCGCCAATGGTGATCTGATAGAATTCCTCATCGTTCTTCTCGACGCCGAGAATGCCGATATGGCCGACATGATGGTGTCCGCAGGCATTGATGCAGCCGGAAATATTGATGTGCAGCCGTCCGATCAGATTGGCGGTGTCGTGATTGGAAAAACGCCGGGTCAATTCCTGCGCGATCGGGATCGAGCGGGCATTGGCAAGCGAGCAATAGTCGAGTCCCGGGCAAGCGATGATGTCGGTGACCAGATTGACGTTCGGCGTCGCGACGCCGATCGCATCGAGCGCGCGCCACAGCGCCGGCAAATCGCGCTTCGCGACATGGGGCAGCGCCAGGTTCTGCTCGTGGCCGACGCGGATCTCGCCGAACGAATACTTGTCGGCGAGATCGGCGATCGCATCCATCTGCTCGGCAGTGGCGTCGCCCGGCGGTCCGCCGATCGGCTTCAGCGACAATGTCACGATCGCGTAGCCCGGCACCTTATGCGGCGAAACCGAATTCCTGCGCCAGGCTTCGAAATGCGGATCGTGCGCGGCTTTCCTCAGCTCCTCCGGCATGTCGGGAAGTTTTGCATAGGCCGGATAGGTGAAGCGCGAGCGGATATCCTCGACGTCGGCGTCGTCGAGCGTCAGCGCGCTGTCGCGCATCTGCAGCCATTCGTCCTCGACCTCCTGGGCGAATTTCTCGATGCCGAGTTCGTGGACCAGGATCTTGATCCGGGCCTTGTAGATGTTGTCGCGGCGGCCGTATTGATTATAGACGCGAAGGATCGCCTCGACATAGCTGAGCAGATCGCGCCCGGGCACGAACGGCTTGATGGTCTTGCCGATGAACGGCGTGCGGCCGAGCCCACCGCCGACCAGCACTTCGAAGCCGGTCTCGCCTTGCGCGTTCCTGTGCAGGCGCAGGCCGATGTCGTGCACCTTGATCGCGGCGCGATCGTGCTCCGACGCGGTGATGGCGAATTTGAACTTTCGCGGCAGGAACGAGAATTCCGGATGCAGCGTCGAATATTGCCGCAACAGCTCCGCCCAGATCCGCGGATCCTCGATCTCGCCCGGCGCCACGCCGGCCCACTGATCCGCGGTGATATTGCGGGTGCAGTTGCCGCTGGTCTGCATGGCATGAATGCCGACCTCGGCAAGATCCGCCAGCGCATCGGGAAGATCGGCAAGCTTGATCCAGTTGAACTGGATGTTCTGCCGCGTGGTGAAATGGCCGTAGCCGCGATCATAGCGCCGCGCCACATGAGCCAGCCGCCGCATTTGCTCCGCCGATAATGTCCCATAGGGAATCGCCACCCGGAACATGTAGGCGTGCAGCTGCAGATAGACGCCGTTCATCAGCCGCAGCGACTTGAATTCGTCTTCGGTCAATTCGCCGGAGAGGCGGCGCTTCACCTGATCGCGGAATTCGGTCACGCGTTCGTTGATCAGGGTGCGGTCGATTTCGTCATAAGCGTACATGATGCGATGGCCTCAGGCAGGGACCGGAAGGTCGATGGTGACGCCTTCCAGCCGGATATGTTCGCGCAGATTGCCGGGTTCGATCGAGCCCGTGTCTTTCACTTCGACCGGCGCGATGTAGGCGCCGATCGCGCCGAGATCGTCGGCAACCGATTCGGTGAGCAGCGCGCGCGCGGCATCGGCGGTGCGCACGACCGCCGCGTCGGACAGGTCGGTCGACCAGCCCTGCGAGGCGGTGCGGTAGATCACGACGCCGTCCCAGGTGCGGTTGGCGGTGACCACCGACGGACCGGTGATCTTGATCTTCTGTTGCAGCGGAGAGGTCATTCGGCAGCCACCATAACTTGTGAAACCAGTTGATTGAGTTGAGCGGCACGCCACGGCGCAGAGTGCGCGACGACATCGCCGATGACGAGAATGGCGGGACCGCCGTCGATCCGATCGACCAGCGCCGGCAATTGGTCCAGCGTTCCGACCACGGCCTGCGCGTCGGGCCGCGTCGCGCGCGCAAACACGCCGACCGCTGTTTGCGGCGAACGTCCGGCCAAGAGGAGACCAGCGCGAACCGTCGGCGCGGCGGTCGTGCCCATATAGACGCCGACCGTCATCTGCTGATCGGTCAGTGTCGACCAATCCACGGTTTCGGCATCGCTGGCCCTGTGCGCGGTGAGAAAGGTGATGCGAAGCGCTTCATGGCGGAAGGTCAGCGGCACCTCGGACTCCGCGGCGGCGCCAAGTGCCGCGGTGATGCCGGGAATGACCGAATAGGCGACACCGGCCTCACGCAGCACTTCGACTTCCTCGCCACCACGGCCGAAGATAAACGGATCGCCACCCTTGAGCCGCACCGCGCGCTGGCCTGACTGCGCCGCATCGATCAGGAGCTTGTTGATGGCGTCCTGGCCGATGCCGGGCTTGCCGACGCGGCGTCCGACCGGCACGCGCGCCGCGTCGCGGCGGGCGCGATCAAGAATCTCCTTTGAGACCAGTTCGTCATAGAAAATGATATCGGCGTCCTGCAGCGCCCGCAGCGCCTTGATGGTCAGCAGATCCGGATCGCCCGGGCCGGCGCCGACCAAGGTCACCCTGCCGTCCGCCGCGCCGGCCGATTGCGCGCCGGCGAAGGCCGAGGGATCGGCAATATCGTTCAGAGCATGGTCCGCCTCGCCGGCGCGACCGGCAAGCACCAGCGCGCCGATCGGACCGTCGATCACGCGTTCCCAAAAACGGCGGCGTAGCGGCATTTCGGGAATCCGGCCATGCATGGTCTTGCGCCAGCGTCCGATGAAGGTCGCAAGATCGCCGATCCGTGCCGGCAGCATCGCCTCGATGCGCTCGCGCACACGGCGGGCGACCACCGGCGACGAGCCACCGGTGCCGATCGCCACCACCACATCGCCGCGATCGACGATCGCCGGAAAGATGAAGGTTGAATGTGCAAGGTCGTCCATCACGTTGACCGGAAGGCCGACGGCCTTGGCCCGCGCCGACATCGCCGTGCCGACATCGCCCGCGCCGGCGCACAGGATGGCGATCACGCCTGCGAGATCGGCGGTCACAGGATCGCCCTGCGCATGTTCGATGCGGGCTACTTCGGAAGCATCAAGCCCGGCGGTATCGCGATTGCCGTCGATGGCGTACCAGCGGATGCGTGCGCCTGCCGCCAGCAGCAGGCGCAGCTTGGCCCGCACCAACTCGCCCGCGCCGACCAGCAGGATCGGCCCGGACTGCAGATCGAGAAACACCGGCAGGAATCGCATGCGATACTCCGCTTCCCCAAACTCGGGGGTTGACTGGAATTATTTTCTATATATGTCTCATTCAACCCGCGCAAAGAGAAAATTATTTCTTCTCTATTGCGCTGCAACTATAGAATTTTTCACCCCGAATACCAAGCGCCAGAGATGCATCTTCTCGACAACGATCAGCGAACCGACCTGTTGCGTCGCTTCACCGTCACCGGTGAGCAGAATACTGTCGGTCACGACCATGCCAGGGGGCCCACCATGGATCATCTCGACGAGCTTGAAGCGCAGAGCATCTACATTTTCCGCGAGGCCTTTGCACGGCTGAAGAAGCTCGCGCTGCTGTGGTCGCTCGGCAAGGATTCCAACGTGATGATCTGGCTGGCGCGCAAGGCGTTCTTCGGCCGCGTGCCGTTTCGCCGCGCGCAAGACCGAGGGGCTGAAGCTGGCGCTCGCCAAATACGGTTTTGACGGATTGATCGCCGGCATTCGCCGCGATGAAGAAGCCACCCGCGCCAAGGAGCGGGTGTTCTCGCCGCGCGGCACCGAAGGTGGATGGGACGTGCGCGACCAGCCGCCGGAATTCTGGGACCAGTTCAACGCCTCGCCACCGCCGGGCGCTCACCTGCGCATTCATCCGATCCTGCATTGGACCGAGGCCGACATCTGGGCCTACACCAAGCGCGAAAACATTCCGATCATCCCGCTATATCTGGCAAAGAACGGCAAGCGCTATCGCTCGCTGGGCGATGCCGACATCACCAATCCCGTCGCATCGAACGCATCGAACATCGACGAAATCCTGATCGAGCTCGATGGCACCAAAGTGCCGGAGCGATCCGGACGCGCCCTGGATCATGAGACCGAAGACGCGTTCGAGCGGCTTCGCGTTGCCGGGTATCTCTGACAGAAACTGAAGTGAGCGTTGCGATGAATATGATTGTCCCCCAGGCGACACTGGCGACGCCGAACGGCACCACCCGTCCGCAGGTTCGCATCGTCATCGTCGGCCATGTCGATCACGGCAAGTCCACGCTGGTCGGACGCCTGCTGCACGAGACCGGCAGCCTGCCCGACGGCAAGCTGGAAATGCTCAAAGCCGTCAGTGCGCGACGCGGCATGCCGTTCGAATGGTCGTTCCTGCTCGATGCGCTGCAGACCGAACGCGACCAGGGCATCACCATCGATACCACGCAGATCCGCTTTCGCACCGGATCGCGCGACGTGGTCCTGATCGACGCGCCCGGTCACGCGGAATTCCTCCGCAACATGATCACCGGCGCCTCGCAGGCAGACGGTGCG
>WNFI01134486.1_pt1 | contig 14077 bp, 21 predicted proteins | sample 5400471 | NCBI WGS metagenome assembly WNFI01 (sample SAMN13153348, study PRJNA577476) | soil metagenome | isolation source: 100 cm saprolite on Douglas fir-dominated hillslope | place: USA:California | collected 2013-09-17 | reverse complement strand
AGCATTATTTAATGCATTTACCACTGACGAAGCACCCATCTCCCTTTTGCCTAGCCTGACCGACCGAAGGTGGAGCCTTTACGGCGTGCAAGTCCACGGAAAACAACACCTGTTCGCGCATCAATAGCCAGACCAGACGTGCCATCCCCACCACTTTCTGCTTTCTCGCTTATGTCGTCGTCGTCTGCATCAAGGCCACATCTCTTCTTCGCTCTAGCATCCGATTCTCCAATGCAAGTCGAAAAGCTTCTAAGTTCTGGACAAGCGAATGCCAACGATACAGCGGGGCCACAGGACCTTCCGGCACTGGTTTTCAGTTTAACGAATGATCAGCTTTTGAATAAGACCAAGATCGTCAAAACCTTATTATCTCATGGAGCAGATCCATCAACTGTAGAGCACTTGGTCCCTTATGCTGAAGAAGAGAAGGGTAACGACGAGGAATCACTTCTTGTTGGGCAGATTCGTAATGCAATTAATCCGGCTATTCGGTTCGTACTACTTCAGTCATTCACTTCCTCGCAGCCGAAGTATGGGTATTCGCATTAGATACTATCTTGGGCGTCAGGATTCCTCTACTCAAGGGCAAAGGCAGGCTCTCCAAGCTAGTCATTATGGACCGCTCCTTCAGGCACGCTTCCATCTAATCGGTCAGGATCTTGTCTTGCAAGAGATGACGCGTGCAGTGGCAAGCCACTCCAGGAGAAGGAAGGAATTGGCTCCTTTGTCGCTGGTCTTGGCTGGTTAGTACAGGTTATTGTCGCTTTCGCGTGCGCTGACCGTACGGTTCAGGACCTAGTGGACATGGCAAAAGTTACTTCGCATCTAAAAGTATGCCTTCCTCTCCTGATAGTTAGCAATAGAGGCTTATTGAGATTGCATTTAGTTGGCTCGCTCTTAAAAGTTCCTCAGTACATCATCAACATGACTAACCTGCGCACACAGGAGGACATGATGCAAGCTATGTCTCTAGCACCAGAATCAGACGTGAGCTTCGTGCTAAATCAGTACTGAGAGGTGATGCTTAAAAGTCCACTCAGGATTCGGATAACTTGCAGCATTTCCTCTCAAGGCACGAAGGTTCGCAGTGCGTGGTAATTCTCGAGGTGGGACAGCGTGATTGGAACTTTCGGCACGATCTTTCTTAGCTCATCTCACTATGGCAGGAAATTGAGAAGACTGCTGATAAGCAAGTTTTGCACGCTTTGCTGATGCCATGGGAATTGGGCAAGCTTCCTGCTGCACCTCAACTTGTGATCAACACTTCTCAGGTTATCTGGGTTTGCACATCAAATGCCGGGGAGGAGCTTGTCTTCGAATTTCATCATGCCAAGGCCATGACTGCTAAGTTAGCCCGGGAAGAATATCTTAAACTAATGGCACGGATAAGAAGTCGTCTCGCGGACAGGATCGGCGTTAGTATTCACATTCTCATCTAAACTATTCTAAAGCTGAGACCAGCTCACTAGGCCTCAATCGTGTCACGCGTGAGTGCTGTCCTACCATTCCTACCCTTTACTATCGAGGAGCAGCGTGTGATCGCATCAGAAACGCTTTCCGAGTTAATCGCCAAAGAGGAGGACCGCCCAGAGTGGTTGGACGCGAAAGCTGCGGACGAACTCGTTGACAGCGCTATCGCAGAGTACATGGAGCGAGAAGGCGCTCGTTCGATCCATCGTGCTGTACAGATGCAATTTGAGGAAGGGGTGTACAATTACTGATATTGCTTGCAAATGCTAGGAGAATGTGAAAGTGGTGGTTGCTACACTACGTAACTGTTGTACTAGTTTGCGTACATCCGTGCCAGTGATAAAAGAGCTTGCCGATGACAAAGGAGCGAAGTCAATATGTTAGACCAAATCGCAAGAGAAAGTGAATTAAGCGGCAAAGCCGGTACAAGAGAGATGGTTTGAAGAGAAAACCCAGATGCTATGAAGGAAGGGTGGCAGTTTTCGGTCGAGGCGCACAGTGATCAAGTCCCGAAACCCAATTCGGTGGAACCCGTCGCGACTCATTCGCAGTGCTTGGTCTCTGACGAATGCCCGTACCGGCCCTGGGGGGCAGTGGACAAGAGGAATTAAGACTGTGCAAAGGGGAACGGCCTCGAGTTCCTGGAGCCCGCGGAATGTCGATCTGATTAGAAGTAGAGGATGAGGTGCGGGGACGAGCCAGAGTCAACGAGGATGTGCTACGTGAAGTAACGGGAGAGATAGAGCGGAAAAGAGACTCTTGACTGCGACGTTCAGAATTATTGGTAGACTCGATGGTGAGCCAGTGGTTGATCTGTTCCTTGCTTGCAATAGGCTGAACCATGGGTTTAAACGGTCTGTTCTGATCTGATGAGAGCGTAGCAGCAGGCTGTTCATTGATGGGGACAGGATTGAGGCGGTCGAATGGAGAGGATGAAGCGTTGTTGTGTCTGATGGGGCTAGAAGAATGTGGAGGACTTCGAGTGGCAGGGAAAGGAGGAGGCGATCCAATAGGCGAGCTAATGGCCTTGTGTTTGGCGCTATCTGTAGTGGTTGGTCGCTTCACCTTCGTAGCTACGGGAGGAAGTATCGGAGAGGAAACTTCACTAGATGTCCAAGGTCGGGTGGGGGTCTTGCTCTTCTCCGCCTTTCGGACGAACAGGTTGGGTATTGAGAGACTCTTTGGGAGAGACGGAAGACTTCTGCTGGTGATGGGTCGCTTAGGGGCAGTCAAAGGGCGAGGGGGGAGAGTACGGACAGGAACAAGCAACGGAGTGAACGACATTTCGGACGGTATATCAGAAACGGAAATGGAGGGTGCTCTGCTGGCTTGATGACGACGAGGAAACATAGCGGATTGATGAGGAAGTGCAAGGCTAGATGAGTCCGGTGGCATCGGAGAAGCATCGATTTTGACGGCAGTGATTTTGGTGGAAATGGACTTCTTAACCCCGAATAGAAACCCGCTCCTTTTGTGGTCGGGGTTAAGAAGTTCAGGCGAACACACGAGACTCAGTGGCGTCAGTAGCTACAAAGAATGTAGCGAGTCAGACACGAATACCAAGAGATCGGACACCCTCACCTTCTCCCCAGAAATTTTATCGCCAGCAGAGTTCCTCCTGTCATCGATCGAGTACGTAAATTTCCACATCGCGGCTCCCTTCAGCTCTGATGACTTCACAGAATACAGCCCATTGGTCTTCAAGATTAACGCAGCCTCTCGTGAGAAATAGTCATGTTTGTCATCTCCGTCGACCGTTAGTCTGCGCAACGTCGGAGAGGAATCCAAGGGCTGAAAGAAAGACGTGGCGTCAGCATGATCCAGAATCCCATGATAGCGAAGCAGAGGGGAGAACCTCACCGAATAATGAAAGCAAAATGATTCCGTTCGCTGCATTTTGTATTCCACAAGAACATCGGAAGGTCCCACTATACGAGCATATTTGCCGAGCGAAGTGGATTTGGCTGAGGGAACCGGATATGCCGCATCTTCTATCATTCCTTTCTCCCACCATTCCACTCCATGGTCAGTAATCCCGTTCCCCTTCTTCAGCTCAAGACCCCCACCCGAAGACCGCGCGGCTTCCTTGAACCCATGGTAGATGAATGCAGGCGAGACGCCGCGAAATCGTTCCTGGTCGATGTGGATGCGGAGAACGAGGCCCTCCACTGCGCTAGAGAAAGGTTTGGTTGGAAGGGTATGATTCATGGCCGAAGGGTTGGGTGTAGGCAATAGGTTGCTCCGCGCGACACGGTTTCCGGAGAGATGATGCCCGCGCTGAGCCTGAGATGCTTTGGGAGATAAGGGTAAGACCCCAACCTTTTCAGACCAAGGGTTCTTTCGTCGCTCTCCGTCGGCAGTTTTTGGACGAAGTTTTGGGGTCGAAATTATGGTGTTTGTTTTGGGTTTCAAGACAGGAGTCGACGCTAGTGTATTTGAAGGAGAGGAAGGTAATACTGGAGCAGAACTAGGCAGTGTGACGGGTAATGGTTTACGCGTGGGGTGATGAACGGGGTGGGATGGAATGCCCGCTGCCAGGCGAAAAGGATGCTCCAGAAACGGCTCTATTACTCCGACCCTGGCCTTAGCACCTCGAATTTCTGTAACCATGTCAAAATTTCCCGTCGGAGGTGGTTTGCGCTTAATAGAGAAGGTATGACCATGGGTAGAAAAAGTGGGTGCAGTTGCGGGGCGATTACCCTCAGGGGCAGTGGGTCTCGCTTTGAGTGGGCCTGAACCCTCCTTTTTGGGCATAACTACAAAGGGATTCCGATCCTCATCTTTGTCGCCGGAACTAGAAGTCCTTAGATAGTACTCTGATATCGTGAAGTTCGACGCATTTGTCGAGAGCCCAGGTGCATGGAATGACTTTGACGATGAAGTATGTGAAGGTTTCAGCGCCATTTTCGAAGCTCTAGGGGTAATTTCGTTCTGGCATTTGTCGGCTTCAGGACTGCCTGGTGCCTCTGAAGACGGGGTGTGCTGTGGAGTATCCGTGGAGGGATTAGAAAAAGAGAGAGACCCAGGTGGCCGCCCAGAGTGATTGGAGTTGCTCGTTGGTGTTGGTAAGCATATCGATCCAAAAGTGCCTCGAGAATATCGACTCGCACGTAATCCGCCACCTATACTATCGTCTGCCTCACTGGCGTCCGAATCATCGGAATCGAATATTATGGGGATCGAGCCTCCGTTCCACGGAGGACGTTCTAGTTGAGAGATAGTCAGAACTGGAGAGGGAGGTGTGATGGGTGTAGCAAGAGGGTATTTTGAATTAGCGCGTGGTGTCTTTGGGGTCGAAGGCTGCTCGGTGCTTTTGTTGCTCCTATGAGCCATTTTCCAGCGAAGTTTCGGTAATGAGTGAGGCTCTGCTTATGTTACTACTGCGATCGAGCTGCTAAGCTGTCTAGCGGGCTTTAGATAACGATTATAATTAGAGAGGAAGACGATGAAGTGAAGGATCGTGATTGCTAGTGTTGTGTCAACAATTAATGGGTGCAATGAAGCTGCGCAGGGATGCCAAGGTGAGGGAAGTTGGTCGAAGATATATAGGCTCGTGTACACTCACCGCAGAGGCGAAGCCAGAGGCGATGAGAGCACAGTCCTAGCCTCAGCTCAACCTTCTTGCCCTTATGAGGAGACCTCGGAGATCAATACATACAATACATACAATAGATTCGGCCAACTCCGCCATAGTTTGCAGCTAAGGTTAACACGATAAAATCGGCGGTTACGGGTCACGGTGACGATTACTGACCGCCGAACAAATATATTGAATTCGGCCGGGTCACTTGGCAGCAGCATAGCCTGGTTCTTTCGCAAGCCCAGGGTATATAGATCGTGGCACACGCTGCCAGCTGGCCGCCGAGCCAAGTTGCCAATGACCCTTCCGGCATAACATTGTAATAGCATGCCGGTGTCATCACATCATATAACTACGCCGTAGCCTGAGTTTTCACCCGAGGACCGCTTTGATGGTCGCCAAGCGTCAGGAATACGAATTGCTACTGTACATATGCACATTCTACGAGAGGACAAACATGCGGATAAAGGATTAAGGATTATTTCCTCTCAGTCGAGTCCACTTCGTCCCTTGTCGTGTGTTCAGAAAAATCTCCCCTGCTTCATTCAGTGACGCCCAAGCTCCCGGCTGCCCGGGGTGTAAATCGCTCACCTATTCGGATACTTAACTAAGCAATAGTATCTTCAAATCGGGTGAGTGCGTACCAAATATCTTCCGGCTTCCACAAGGAAACTCTCGCCGAGCCTTAAGACATCCCACACGGTAATTTGCGCTGTCCGTACTGCCTTTCGCCGCCCAATCCGAGCATCCCTTACCCTTATGATACGGAAGTTGCGAACAGTGCGACGTGGCAAGGAAGACTACAGAGCCTTTTGTCAGGGTTCACCGTTAGAAAAATGGAATCACGTACTTCAAGTTCTTTTTCAATGATTTGTGGAAGTGACTCCTTCTGCTCTTGTATTTTTCTGCCAATGTGCAGAGCGAGCCAGCCATTCTCCTGAGCGGAAAGATGCATATTGCGATAGAGTGTATTCATATCTGTTGCTTCTTCGAGCTCATCGAAGATGTCATCGAGCACGTTCGGTTCCTCGTCTGTTGTCAATATACACATTACGCGACTATCGAAATAAGGGTGATATGCCATGGAGGAATGACTCACCATCTGGCTTGGGCTGCCATCCATGTGCAGCACGAGAGGCCTGTTCAGCGACTCGCTCGAATGAAAACCATCTTCGCTCAAGATCAGAACGGATCTTAGCACCTCGATCCGCGCGTGCATCCTACGGCATGCCCCTAGTCATCTTGCACAACTCTTGCCTCATAGTCCCATTTACTTACCTCCCATTTCGACTGAGCATGCACCTCCTCAGCCGAATTATGCACAGGCAGCATCGCGCCCTCGCTACTCGTTTCGTAATATCCAACAGGGTAAAGCCGCTCAATAGTTATGTCGATAAGAGTAACTAAGCCACCATCAGGATTGAGGCTTCGAAGAGTGGCGGTTCGAAGTGCAAGAGGCTGTAGCCCCAGTTTGGAGTCCCATGAGGCAAGTTTGGTCGCATTGCCTGATATCCGCAGGCACGAAATGGAGTAGGATTTGAGGACTTCATCAGGTTCCCCTTGAGATTGCAGCTACGCCCACAGCATGAGGCAGCACATTAGGCGATGCTGAGCCACGAGTCAGAATGAAGACGTACCCGTGCACCGCATATCAGGAGCTTCGTACCCAGCCTAATCTTCCTCCGTCGCGCGGCTCTTGCAATCGCGCCATCCACTTCAGCCCTGATCTTGTACCATCCGTCGGTCAGCTCGAGCTCAGGGTGGGCTTCGACGAGGCTCTTATTCTCGTCCCAATACTCTGCAGTCCATGACATTCCGGAAACGCAAAGGACCATGGGGCGTGAAGGTGGCGCGTCTCGCTCTTGGATAAGCCGAACAAGTGGTCGAGTTGTTCCATTCAGATCGCGCTCGTAACTAGGTTGGGTGAAGGATTGACAATGTGTCAGGGACTGAGGAATGAATGTGTGGTGGTGGTACTAACTGATAGAGAAGGTCTTTGCAGATTGACTCGAACTTCCACATCGAATCAAATAGAGCAGGTTGGCAACAGATCATGGATGCCTTCTTCCAGAGAATAAGCGACCAATGACAATCCACCCATGGTTGGGTAGCCAGACGGCATCCTCGATGAAGGAGGAATGACAAAGCCTCCTGTGCACCTAGTAACCCCAGACGATGCGGTTCAGAGGAGCAGGTCAGGGACTCGGTCTGGTGGAAACGATAACATATGGCATTGTCCGGATTGACCTGAGGAATCTTCTCAGGGCTAAAGGTTTGTTCATCAGATTCGCATGCACAAGAATTATATAAGAAGGATCTGTACATTCCCTGTGCCACCAAATCACTCAAGCTGTATCGCCCCGGCATATTGATGACATCTCGCAGACTTCGACGCTCGGCTGGTGGGTCTACTCAGATACCCATGAGCTCAGCGCTTTGAAGCCCAAATGGGGACTTACTCGGGTCAAACACGGAACCAGGTTGTAAGGGTATAGCAGTCCGCTTCCTTGTATTGACAGATAGCTGGGGAGCTGGTAGTATGGACTGTCGGATACCACTAGCTATTCGATGGGGGGTCTCTGAAGCTGGCGCAATCCGAGCTTTCTGTGTCGAGGACTCCCCACCATTCTCACCGGGTCGGAAACCAGGCTTGAACGGCGTGACAAAAGTGGCTGTAGACGATCGCGCCCTGTATCCTCCTAAGCGTGGTGGTTGTTTGGCATTTGGGGTTGAGAGTGGACGTAGCAATGGGGTAGAGTTTCGTGAGGACGTAGTGGCATCGAGTGCGCTCGTCCGGTTCGGGGTGCTGAATGAGGAAAGAGGGATAGCTTTTCCTGATGGCGATGTTATAGAGGACGTTGGAACCGTAGATGACGCTCTTTGACTCCCTCTTGGATAGGCCTGACTCAAGGCGATGACCGCCTCTGGTATATGTGAGGTTTTGAATGGCGTTTTGAATGCAGGTAATGGCTTTTGGATAAGGGAGAAACTTTGGCTGGAAGGGGGAAGGCTGGAACTGTCTGCATTCGTGTTATCAACTTCGGTGCTGATATCTTCAATAACCTTTCGGGCTTTAGCCACGGCTTCCGCGTCAAGTTCCAACGGACGTAGGCGACCTGTCTGGAACGTCACGGTCGGGAGCAAATCGAGACGACTGTCAGCCGCTGAAGCCATATTGGTGATTGAGGGTGTTTCATCCAAAGCATCCAGGAAAGCACCCTCGGGCTCTGTGATGTCGCCCCACAGGTCGGCATCTTGGTCCTCGGGGTTGACATGTGGTACCACCAATGAGGTTTGAGACACGAATGGATTTATTTCCGTGTCATATCTATGGGCGATGCTGCTTATCTGAGAGGCACCTGAGAAAGGCTGTGATAAATTGTTTTCGCTGGGAGCCTGAGAAAGATTTGTTGTGTTGAAGAGATTTCTTTCATCATCGCATTTGACTGATGCCGAAAAGGGCGACTTGACACGTCCGCGTTGTGAAGATATCTCGGCCAGAGCCTTCTCAATTACTTGCATACGCTTTCGACGAGCTTCCAGCTTAGAAGGTGACAAAGGTGATTTGAATCGGGATGTCTGAGAGCTCAGATCAGGGCCTGAGAGTCGCGCTTTTTTACGCGTCGGAGACGAAAACTCTGCATTTTCTCGTGCCTCAGCGAGACCCAGACCAATAGGGGTAGTATTCGTACCAGAAGTCGACATTGATCGCAATGAGCCACCCAAAACGCGCCTGCGGAGTTTCCCGTAGAAGTGGCTGTGCCGAAGCCTGTCGTTTCATGACCGCGTCGTGTTCTCAATTGTGCCTACATAATGTCCTGGTCTTTCATAGATGAGGAGGATGGGACACCTACCCGTAAAGACATTCTCAAGCCCTTTATCCAGTCTTCTGTGTCCGCTCTCGGCGGATTCCAGAACACGCGTGCGGGACGTGTTTACGAGATGGGGGACTCGTGTTTGGGTTGTTTGAAAGACCTTAAGAAGTTCTGGCGTAAAGACGACATTGACGATGAAAGGACTGTCGCGCGTATCTTCTGGGAAACGCGTGTCCTTCCGAACGATCTGGTGAACATCGTGGTAGAGACTGCAGGCAAAGGAATGGTAGAGGACAAGCGTGCCATCGCATGTGGTGAGTGCCGTTACCGATATTCCTACTCTTTGATACTGAACCAGCTTATAATTAGCTGACCTGATTGCTGCGATGACATGGCCTATCGACGTGGCTGAAGAGCTTCAGGAGCTTGACGACGAGGTGGACACCAAGACTGATTATGGAACCTTGATTCGGGCTCAACTGGCCTACAAAGCCTCATTACTAGGACCAAATGTTCTGAGGTCGCTAATGGACATAATGGCCGGGCCAATAAACAAGTCAAAACGGTGCGTGTGTTCGATATGTGGAAAGTTCAGGGGCTAAACCCGCTACATTTCAGTGATCGTACTGAGAGGGATGGTCAGATCATTAATGTCATCCTGCACCTGTTCCGCAATCTCGCTTTTATCAAGGATTTACCAATAAATGCCCATGCATCATCTGACCAAGCAGAGTACTCCTCACTTCAGGCATGAGTACTCCTTTCTCATCTACTTCCTCCCTTTGTTTATCTATGACTGTAGAGCAAACTCATTTCTGCGCTTCAAGAGATCAAGGCCCTTGAGCTTTTCTTGTTTCTTGCCGCCAACGCGGCGGATTCTCTCTTCAATCCTTTCAATGCACTCGTCTTGGAAATTTTCTACCTCCTCTTCAGAGGCGTCGCACCTGCAGACATCATAATGGATCCTACGGAGGTAAGAACATTTCAAAGCCAAGTTTATATGCGAGACAATTTCCCCTGCAGGTGCCTGGCCAAAAGCTGAGCAACCTCCTGCGGCTTGAATTGAGGAACCGCTCAAGCGAGCTTCAAAATGTCTCGTCCCGCCATAGCCGCTTCGGAACTACTGTCGCGATCAGGAGTGTTTGTCAAATTGTTCCTTAAGTGGAGCAGTCTTGCTAAGCATTCTGTACAGGGCAAAGATACCTTTGTTATGCACAAGCAGCGAGGCTTATTCTCTGACACCTCATCAATAATGGATATAAACAAGAAGAAGATCAAACATAAGATGAAGAAACAAGTAAGTCTTTTCTCTCTCTGGCCATCAGTCCTCCATTAGTTGATATAATCAAAGGACGAACTGGCGAGCTTTGAAGAACTCAGTTCCAAGGCGCTCTCAATACTTCGATCTACTGCTATCTCATTCCTCGAGAGCTGCTTCGGAGGTGAGTGTAGTTCGTTTGTTGATCTGATGGCATAAGTTTATCTTTCAAAAGCTTTCTTCTCGTCTTTATTGAAGGATATCAAAGCGGAACGACCCAAAATTAAGGAACAGGACAACATTCGTCTTCTCCGAATGGTCAATTGGTTCATTCAATACTTTGTATGCCTCAAGAGGGTAGAAAATACCAATCCCTCGACAATCTATGAGGAATGCACATGGAGATACGAAATGGTAAATGAAGTCGTCGAACGAAGCTGGATGGGGTATGTCCTAAAGCGAATTCGCATATCGATGGATGACAAGGTTTGGCTCGCTTCGTTGGATCAGGGTGATGTCTTCGTGCTAAATGGGTTTTCCTTTGGCAGCCAAAGCAATGGACAGAGCTCCGAGCAGGGATAGACTGTTTATCTACGGTCGTGAGTAGGTTTGATCGTCTACCACGGTTTGACATCTCAATTGACTTGGATCAGCTCGCCCTTCTGGACCTCATGACACAGTCACCATCCCCTGAATTCATAGTTGAAACATCCTCTATCTTGCAGCACCAGATGTACTACAATGGGGAAATCTTGGATGTTTCTTTCGAATGCCTCCGACAGTATAAGGAACAAAGCATTGCGTAAGAGACACTGAACCGAACCGGTCCGCATCGAATTGACTACCCTGCTCAGATATCTTGATTCCGCCGTGAATCTTGCTTACATCCTGCTGCGCATGCTTGAAAAATGGGCAATGGCGCAAGGACAAATGGTTGTACGAAAGGCCATCAAGGGACGAAAAAAGACGTCAGGTATACCATTTTTCAATCATGTATCGAGCAGCAGATTGACTTTTGTATAGGGAATGATGAAACTGGGCCCGTAGACGCGGTATCTGACGATGATGCGGTATCGAAACCGGTGTATAATGAGCATATGTTCACATTCGAGAAATTTGAAGGTGTAAGTACTGGGGTTCTCTCACTTAGGACCATATAAGGTTAACTCCATGCCCCAGCGCTTCGCCCAAGAAGATATTACCAGGGCATGCCTTGCATATCTCGGACGTTGGAGAGAATTTGACTCTCCCGATAAAATGAAGCGCATAGTGAGCCTTTTGCACCGACAAGCAGTCAAGGCAAAAGCAGAAGGCTTGTTCTTTAAAGTACGTGCTGTGGCCATGGGTTTGGATTGGCAAGTAATTTCTCTCAACCCTCAGGTCAGTACTCTGGAGCTCTTCAACCGCATTCTTGCGCATCAGAAGGATCTTCCTCGAGATAGACCCTATAAGGATCTCCTTCATTTAATCAACTTCGTTTTGAGGAAGTTCTTTAAGACAATGGAGGAGCAGCCACTGCTAATGCTAGAGGTAGTGACACCGGACTCAGTCTTATGGCGTACCCAGCTCATCTCAACTCTTCCAGGTATTCTTCCCGAAGAATCGAGGGGCTTGGAAGCAATATTCTACCTGGAAGCCTCCTATCGGGCAATCCGCAAAAGCTGAGGTCAGCCAAGAGGCTAGATCAGGTCGGAAAATTATTTACTCCCCCTGTAGAATAAGGGACGTCCAGCGGATGTTGAAGTCAAGAGGGGCTGGACGGACTCCGAAAAACTGGGTATTGCCATCATGTGTCTAATCGAGGATGGGCGCATGGATTTGATCGATTGGATTCGATCTGTAAGCCACCAGCAATTGCAAATTATGGTAGTTCCTCACACTGCATTAGTCTTTAATGACTGTTCTAGGCGTCCGCTTGGCCGTCATGAACGAAGTTGACGGTACATTAGATAACAGCAACGGGAATCCAGAAGTGGGTGCTTCCGATGAGGCTCCCAAGAAACCGTCAGCCGCCGCTTTACAACAGTTCGAAAATTTCCGTAAGTCCTTGTCATCGTTGTCTACGCATTGCTAAGCCTAACTATCTCCCCCAGCTGTGGCGTACGTGAAAGAAGAACAAGCCACCGCGGCGACAAAGGATCCCCATCTCAAGCTTATTCTCCGGCTCATCGACTGCCAGTTGGAGAATCCTGAGGCAGATGAGCTCCAGTGGTACTTCCCTGCTGCCATAACACCAGATGAGCTTCAGCACCATCTAGACATCATTGCCAAGTATCTCGAATCACCACTCGACCTCGAAGGCAAGAAAGCGTCAGACTTGCTTCGAAAGAAAAGGCGTAGCAAGCGTCGGCGTGTCACACGAGTCTCTGATGATGAGTCCGGTGCATCAAGTTCGGATGACGAACTTGCGCACAGGAAGCGTCGTACCAAACGCAAGAAGGAAGAAATTCAGTACAAGTCAGCGGAGATGATTTATGATAGTGATGCTGAACTGGGAGATGATGAAGAGTTCTACAAGAAGGAAGCGGAACTTCGTCAAAGGGCCCAGGAAGCCGCCCAGGAAGGAGGTGAGACTGGGCCGCTTATGCTCAAGACGGGGACAAAGAAGCGAAAACGGAAGCCTCTCGTCGGGGGTGCTGCTACTGCTGTCGTAGCATCCAGAAAAAAGAGTCGGAACAACGAGAACAAAGGTGAGGGTAGAGTTGCAGATGATCGTGGGTCGACGCCATCGGCCTCTTCGCACCTTTCAAACTCTCCGGTACCTCAAACCCGCCCGCCCAGACCTCGACCACGACCCCTAGTACCAACGTCGGATCGCCCGTCTTCCCCTTTGACATCCGATAATACTTCACCTTCGCTGGTTCTTAAATCCCATGATTCCTTGACCACTGTTGATGACCATCGTTCTTCGCTCACGGACATAGATGATGATATACATGTTACGACAAGCTCCGTTGATCTCTTTCATGCTGAGGCTGAGGGATCTGGTAGAGTGCTTGAAGAGGATGGACGGCCCGATGCCTTGAGCGAGGACGATGAGGACGTTCGTCTTGCCGTGCAGGTGGTTCCCAGGCGGCGACAAGTCATTCTCTCTGACTCGGATTAGCGATCTTATGCCTGACCACTCTCACTCTCATGATACGAGATGATACTGGTAAACTGATTTCTCAATACCTCGGGCGCCCTTCGAGGACACTGGTTTGATTTTGCAATCGTGCGCAGCAAGCATGTTACTGACGGAAGTATAGGAAGATTTATCTTCACGTTAAATGTATTAAGATATGAGTATGCCTAATGGATCAAGATGAAGTTCAAAGTTGACCGAATGAGATTTCGAATGGTCTTTGGACAAATTTCCGGAAGATGATTCGCTTTGAAACCCCCTGGTTTTCGAATCCGAACTGTGTCATCCGAATGACCTTGACTTTTTTTTTCTATGTCGGAAAATTCCCGCTACGTTCTTGGAAGCGTTTCGTATCCGTTTGCAACACTGAATTGTGTGACGCGTTACCAGTTGGTCGTGCCAGAACAGTATTAACCTTCTGTATCAGAGAGTGTACATACATTGCATATGACAAGTAGCAGGCATCCAGCTTCGTCTTTCTTCGCCCTTCTACTTATCTCAAGCCAACAATGGACCCTAAGCAAAGCAAGCAGGGACAAGCGCGTCTCATTGGTATGGCCTCCAAGAGAAAAAAAAAGCAAGATTTATCCAATTCTTCTCCGCAAAACTCTCATACTCATCCCTCTCACCGACCAAAGCCAAGATACCAAGATGTAGACTTAGCCAATGAGGGGGATCAGAGTCTTTCATCAGAGGACTCTGCAGCACTGAGAGGAGTTGACGCCCTTGATGCGTAGCAAGCTGGATTGAAACCAGAACCCATCATGATGACGATGACAGCTCAGGTTCAGAACTGACCAGCCAAGTGCGACATTGCTATATGTACATGG
>WNFI01027144.1_pt1 | contig 14078 bp, 13 predicted proteins | sample 5400471 | NCBI WGS metagenome assembly WNFI01 (sample SAMN13153348, study PRJNA577476) | soil metagenome | isolation source: 100 cm saprolite on Douglas fir-dominated hillslope | place: USA:California | collected 2013-09-17 | reverse complement strand
GCGAGGCGGCGGAGAACCTGACGCCGTCGGAGCCGCAGATCTATCTCGGCGCCGCCATGAAGGCGAAGCTGCAGCAGGTCGAGCGGCGCCTCGCCAAGCAGCCGCTGGCGGCCATGGCGGAGTAGCGCGAACAGCGCGCTCCGCGCGCAGCGTTCGGGTGTCCCCGGCAAACGTGGCGTTGCGCTGCTTACCTGCCGAAGTGCCGAGTGCGCACTGATGCGGGGTATTGGCCGGGCCGCCCGGCAACGAACAGCGCTGGCTTGAACCGCGGCCGCGCCTGTACTACCATTCCCCTAATTGAGGGCCCGTATACGAACACAACGAAGCGGGCTCGGGAGGGAAATCATGCATGGGGCAGCCCAGGCTGCGGATGAGTCTGCGACACAGATCATTCAAGACGACAGTCTGATCAACCATCTGATCGCGACGTTCCATTCCGAGACCCGCGACGATGAGTCGTCGGCGAAACCGCCAGAGGCGGTTTACCACCTGATCAAACGAGAGTGGCCCGACGACTTGACGCTGGGCACGACGATCTAGACAGGTTCGCCTCGCGCGGCGGCAAATGCTGCGCGACGCTCGGCGAGGTGCGCGCGAACATCGACCGCATCGACCGCGCCATCATCAGCGCCATGGCCGAGCGGAGCAAATACGTGCATGAGGCGGCGCGCTTCAAGAAGAACCCGGCCGAAGTCGAGGCGCCGCAACGCGTCGAGCAAGTCGTGCGCAAGGCCAAGGCCCTCGCCGCCGAGGACGGGTTGCCACCGGAGGTCGCCGAGGCGACCTACCGCGCCATGGTGCATGCCTTCACCCAATACGAGCAGGGCGTCTTCGCGACGCAGGCGCGCTGAGACTGCGACGCCGCGGCGCGCCGCAAGCTGCGGGCGTATGAGGGTGGGCCCGCTCAGGACGGCCGCATATCGACGTCATCATCAACCACGAGCACGGATGCCAAGGTCGTCCCCCATCCGAAACACGCTGTACGCTTTCGGCAGAATATTGGTAGCTCACGACACATGCTACGGAAGCCGGTTAACCATGCCAACACATTCCTTCATCCGTTCGGATGAGGAGGCACCTAACTGAAAATCAATCTCCTTGCTCGATGGTGACGCGATGCGCCTGACCGGCCCCCGCCCGCTGCCCCCCGAAGTCGGCCTGCCGCCTTGCGACGAGCGGATCGTCGAGCTTTACCGGTATTGGCTTGCCATCCACCCGGCCAGAGGCCTCATTCCCGGCCGCCAGCATTTCGACCCCGTCGATGTGCCGCGGCTGCTGCCCTTGCTGTGGCTGATCGAGTTCCAACGCCACCCGCTGCGCTTCAAGTACCGCCTGGTCGGGACCGAGCATGTCCAGGCGCTCGGGCGCGATCCGACCTCGCAATGGCTCGACGAGGTGCACGTGCGCTTCACCACGTCGTCGGGATATCGCCAGTTCGTGACGGCGGTGGCGCGCGGCGAGGTCGGCTTCCACCGGGGCGCGGCGGTCTACTACAAGAATCGCGCGATGGCGACGGTCGAGCGGCTTATCCTGCCGTTGGCGCGGAACGGCTACGACGTCGACATGCTGCTCGGCCTCACCACGTTCATGCCGCTGTTGCCGGCTGCCGCTCAATCATCGGCGCGCTGACCTAAGTAGCGGTGCTGGCGCGGCGGTGGTCCGCTGCTGGTCCGGTGTTGGTCCGCCGCATCATCCACTGCTGTAGCGAATCTCCGGCCGGAATGGTCCGGTTGGCAGCGGATCTGTAGGTTTCACGTGACACAATCGCGCTGGCGCCCTGGATTTCCGCAGGCTTCCGGGCGCCGCCGGCTTGGGCGGCGCTATCGTCCCGGCCCACGCGCCCGCGCCAGCTGTTGCAACCTGTAGCACTTCCCGCCGGCCCGCCTCGTCTAAGACTAGACCTGGTGGCCATAGAGCCAGTCGAGCATGGCGTAGTCGTCGCCGGCGCGCGCCGCCATCAGCTGGTTGCGCACCGCCGCGGCCATGCCGTCGAGATGGAAGAACGCCCCCATCGCGCGCGCCGTCACCTGCACGCGCGCGGCGCGATGCTTGCGCGCAGCCTCATAGGCGAGCAGCGCCCTCGGCACGTCGCCGGACGCGGCGGCGATATTGTTCGCCAGCGCCAGCGCATCCTCGATCGCCTGGCAGGCGCCCTGGGCGATGTACTGGTACATCGGATGCGCGGCATCGCCCATCAGGGCGATGCGGTTCAGCGTCCATTGCGCGATCGGCTTGCGATCGACCATGAGCCAGCGCTTGTCGCGCCACATCAGCGTGATGCAGCCGCGCACGTAGGCGCAGGTCTGCGCGTAGTGCGCGTCGAGTTCCGCCGCATTGCCCCAATCGTCGGAGTCCGGCGTGTAGCGCTTGCTGCGGAACACCGCGACCTGGTTGTAGAGCTCGGCCCGGCGAATCGGGTATTGCACGAAATGCAGCTGCGGCCCGACCCACATGACGACGTTGTCGAGCCCGGCATGGGTGGACATGCGCTCGGTCGGGATGGTGCCGCGATAGGCCACGAGCCCGTCATAGACGAGCGCATCGTCGGAGACGAGGCGGCGCACCAGCGAGTGCAGCCCGTCGGCGCCGACGAGGAGCTCGGCCTCGTAGACGCTGCCGTCGGCACCACGGGCGCGCGCGGCGTCGCCGAGATCCTCGACGGCGACGATCTCCCGATCTGCTTCGAGCGTGATGCGCTTCTCCTGCCGGCAGGCGTCGAGCAGAACGGCGAGCAGGTCGCCGCGATGCATGACGATGTAGGGATGGCCGTAGCGGCGGCGGAAGGCGTCGCCGAGATCGAGCGCGGTGATGCGCGCGCCGGCGAGCGCATCCATCCAGACGAGCCGGCTGGGATAGACGGCATGCCTAGCGACCGCGCTGGCGAGGCCGAGGCGGTCGAGCACTGCCATGGCATTGGGCGCGAGCTGCAGCCCGGCGCCGATCTCGCCGAAATCCGCCGCCTTCTCGACGACATGGACGGGCCGCCCGCTGCGGCTCAAGGCCAGCGCCGTCGCCAGCCCGCCGATGCCGCCGCCGACGATCAGCGTCGGGAGCCTGCTCGTCATGGCCACCGCCCACTCCTCCTCTCTGCTGCTAATTTCCTGCACTGCCCAGGCCGCCAGCGCAAGCGGATGTGCGATGATCACGCTAGCCATCGAGCTCGCGGTAGCGGCGGAAGATACCCTCCTCGTTGAAGGAGATGCGGCGCTCGGAGGCGAGATAGGCCTTGATGCGCGGCCGCGACGCGACGCGGTCGTGCAGCGCGACGACCTTGGGATAGCGCTTCGCCTGTCGCTGCATGGCGCGCGGAAAGGCGTAGCTCAGCCCCTCGACCACCTGGAACAGCGATAGATCGGCATAGGTCAGCCGCGCGCCGACCAGCCAGCGGTCGCCGCGCGGGTTGCGCTCCAGCACGCGCTCGAAGTAGCCCAGGAATTTGGGAATGCGGTTGCGGCGAAAATCCTCGGCGCGGCGCCGCGCGGCCGGCTTCTGATCCTCGTAATAAAGGCCCGCCGATCAGCAGCCGGCCGGCCTTGAGGAAGGGCGGCGCGAAGGGCGGGCGCGCTACGTTCGGATCCTCCATCAGGCGCGTCATCGCGGACATGCCGCCGTTCTCTCGCACGACATCGACATAGTCGGCCGCCGCCTCCTCGAGCGCGAGGCGCACGAACTCGCCGCGCCCCTGGATCGACGGCCAGTAATAGAGCTCGTAGCGCATTGGCATCTCCTTGGCGATCGAGAGAGCAATCTAGCGCGGCGATCGGACGACCGCGTCGCGACGGACGCGCGGGCAAAAGCGACGCTGCTTAGGTCCGGCTCTCCCCGCGTTTGCGCTCGCCCGAGGGCAGGGTTAGTCTTGCAGAAAGAGGCGGCGAAGAAGATCCGCCTGGCGCGAAACAGGATGACGGGAGGGTTCGATGCGTCTTAAGAGCGTGGCATTGGTCGCGGTCGCTGCGGCCGTCGGATGGGGCTTTGCGGCGGGCGAGGCGCTGGCGCAGAGCGAGCAGTTCATCCCACGCCTGGTCTATCGCACCGGGCCTTACGCGCCCAACGGCATCCCCTTCGCCGACGGCTATGCCGATTATCTCGACATGGTCAATGCGCGCGACGGCGGCGTCAACGGCGTCAAGATGACCTATGAGGAATGCGAGACCGGCTACAACAACGACAAGGGCGTCGAATGCTATGAGCGCCTCAAGGGCCATGCGCCGACCGGCGCCTCGCTGGTCGACCCGCTGTCGACCGGGATCACCTATGCGCTGATCGAGCGTGCCACCGCCGACAAGATCCCGGTGGTATCGATGGGCTATGGCCGCGCCGATGCCAGCTATGGCGCGGTGTTCCCCTATGTCTTCACGCTCCCGGCCACCTACTGGGCGCAGGCCGACGCGCTGATCAAGTACGTGGCGCAACAGGAAGGCGGCGAGGCGAAGCTCAAGGGCAAGAAGATCTCTCTCGTCTATCACGACAGCGCCTATGGCAAGGAGCCGATCGCGACGCTCGAGAAGCTCGGCGAGAAATACGGCTACACCTTCCAGAAATACGCCGTCTCGCCGCCGGGCATCGAGCAGAAGGCGACCTGGCTGCAGATCCGCCAGCAGCGGCCGAACTGGGTGTTCATGTGGGGCTGGGGGGTGATGAACTCGACCGCGATCAAGGAGGCCGCAGCGATCGGCTTCCCGATGGACCATTTCATCGGCGTGTGGTGGTCGGGCGCCGAGCCCGACGTGGTGCCCGCGGGTAAGGCCGCCATCGGCTACAAGGCCGGCACCTTCCACGGCACCGGCACCGACTACAAGGTGGTGAAGGACATCCTGAAATACGTCTATGAGAAGGGCGGCGGGCATAGCACCAAGGACAAGGTCGGCGAGGCGCTCTACAACCGCGGTATCATCAACGCGATCTACGACCTCGAGGCGATCCGCACCGCGCAGGAGAAGTTCGGCAAGCAGCCCTTGAAGGGCGAGCAGGTACAGTGGGGCTACGAGCACCTCAACATCACGGCGGAGCGCATCGCCGCGCTCGGCGCCGAGGGGCTCATCGTGCCGGTCCGGCTCTCCTGCGCCAACCACGAGGGCCAGGGCAACGTCCGCGTCCAGCAATGGGACGGCCAGCACTGGAAATTCGTCTCCGACTGGATCCAGCCCGACCGCGAGATGCTGGAGGACATGTACAAGGAATCGGCGCTCAAATATGCCCAGGAAAAGGGCATCACGCCGCGCGACTGTTCCAAGCAGGCGGCCGAGGCGCAGTAACCGAAAGGTCCCCCTCACCCTCCCGTCGCTGACGCGACGGGTCCCTCCCTCTCCCCGCCGGGGAGAGGGTTGGGGTGAGGACCTGTCGAATGAGCGCATCATGACCGCGACCAACGCGCTGCTCAGCGTCAACAACATCGAGGTCGTCTACAACCGCGTCATCCTCGTGCTGAAGGGCGTGTCGCTCGACGTGGCCCTGGGCGGCATCGTCGCGCTGCTGGGCGCCAACGGCGCCGGCAAGACGACGACCTTGAAGGCGATCTCGAACCTGCTGCGCGCCGAGCGCGGCGAGGTCACCAAGGGCAGCGTCACCTATGCGGGAGAGCGCGTCGACAAGCTCACGCCCAACGACCTGGTGCGCCGCGGCGTCGTCCAGGTGATGGAAGGCCGCCACTGCTTCGGCCATCTCACCGTCGAGGAGAATCTGCTCACCGGCGCCTTCACGCGCCGCGACGGCCGCGCCCCCGTCCGGCGCGACCTCGACAGGGTCTACGGCTATTTCCCGCGCTTGAAGCAGCGCAAGGACGGGCTCGCCGGCTACATCTCCGGCGGCGAGCAGCAGATGACCGCGCTCGGCCGCGCGCTGATGGCGCGGCCCAAGCTGATCCTGCTCGACGAGCCGTCGATGGGGCTGGCGCCGCAGATCGTCGACGTCAAGGAGTTCTATCTCGGCCTCTCCGCCAGCGGCCGCAAGAGCTATCGCGACATCAAGCATTACCGCCGGCGCAAGCGCTGGCTCGCCTGAGCCGCCCGCGCGCTTCGCCATGAACGGGCCGCTCGACAAGACCCCGCTGCTGCGTCCGCATGAGGCGCTGCACGTCGCTTCCGGCCGCCGCCTCGTCCTCCTTGCCTTCCTGTTCGGCGACCGCTGAACGGAGGCGGCTTGCGAGCCGCCGAGCCCGCGTGATAGTTTAATAATCAAGATTCGGACGAAACTTTTGGCCTAGCGAAGCCGACGCAAGACCGGCGACGCAGCCAGGGAGGAACATGGCTGGCTCGGCGGGCACCGGCGCGCATCGCGTGCCCTTCCAACGATCTCCAGTCACCCCCCTCAACGCCACGCGGCGCGCGAGCGCCGCCGCAAGCCTTGCCATCATCGCAACGAAGCCGAGGCCGCGTCACCGCGGGTGACGGGCAGCTCGGCGGAACATTGGGAGGAACGCATGATCGATCGCTTCAAGTCCTTTGCCCTTTCGACCGCCTCGCTCGCGGCGGTCGTGGCCGGCGCCATGCCGGCCGCGGCGGCCACCTGCGAGAGCCTGGCGACGCTGTCGCTGCCGCACGCCACCATCACCGCGGTGCAGCCGGTGACCGGCGGCAGCTTCACGCCGCCCGGCTCGACCACGGCGTTAACCGGCCTGCCGCAATTCTGCCGCGTCGCCGGCGTCTCGGCGCCGACCAGCGATTCGCACATCAATTTCGAGGTGTGGATCCCTACCGGCGCGGGCTGGAACGGCAAATACGAGCAGCTCGGCTGCGGCGGTTTCTGCGGCAGCATCGGCTACAGCGGCCTCGCCGCCGCGATCCGACGCGGCTACGCCAGCGCCGCAACGGATGACGGCGACACGACCGGCGGGCTCCCGACTTTCGCGCTCGGTCATCCGGAGAGGATCATCGACTTCGGCTATCGTGCGCTCAAGGAGACGACCGACAAGGCGAAAGCGGTCATCGCCGCTTTCACCGGTCAGGGGCCGCACCGCTCCTATTTCTCAGGCTGCTCGGACGGCGGCCGCGAGGCGTTGATGGAGGCTCAGCGCTTTCCCGACGATTTCGACGGCATCATCGTGGGATCGCCGGCCAATGCCTGGACGCATCTCTTCGCGGGCTTCATCTGGAACGAGCAAGCCTTGCTCGACGATCCCGCGAGCTACGTTCCTCCAAGCCTGCTTCCCGTCGTGACCAAGGCGGCGCTCGCCAAATGCGCCGGGCAGGATGGTGGCATCGTCAGCGATCTCTTCCTCAATGACCCCCGCGACTGCCACTTCGATCCGGCATCGGTGCAGTGCGAGGCGGGACAAGATCCCAGCACCTGCCTCAGCGCCGCCCAGGTCCAGACAGTGAAGACGATCTATGGCGGTCCGCATGATCCGCGCACGGGGAAGTTGATCTTTCCAGGATATGAGCCCGGAACGGAGGCGAACGCGGCCAACTGGCCCGTCTGGATTACCGGAGCGTCACGCGCCGCCGATTTCGCGGGCAATCCTTTCGCCGGCCAAGCCTTTCAGGAGTTCTTCGGGAACGGCTTCTTCGCCGATTTCGTGTTCCAGAACCCGAGCTTCGACTTCCGCATCTTCAACTTCACCGGCGATCTCGCGTTCGCCGACAATGGCGTGGGCAAGATCGTCAACTCGATCGATCCCGATCTCCGGCCATTCGAGCGCCATGGCGGCAAGATGATTCACTACGTGGGCTGGGCGGATTCGGCGATCGCGCCGATGAACAGCGTCAACTACTACAACGAAGTGAGAGATGTGCTGCAAGGCGAGGCGCGGCACGACCGCGACGGCGGCACGCTCGAGGAAATCCAGGAGTTCTATCGTCTCTTCATGGTGCCGGGCATGGCGCATTGCGCCGGCGGAGACGGTCCGAACGCCTTCGGCAACGGCGTAGACGGGCCGGTGCTGGACGCAGACCACGATCTCCTGAAGGCTCTCGAGCAGTGGGTCGAGCACGGCGTTGCGCCGCAGAAGATCATCGCCACGAAATTCGTCGGCGACAATCCGGCCAATGGCATCGCATTCCAGCGGCCGCTCTGCCCGTTCCCGCAGGTCGCGCAGTACAAGGGCGTCGGCGACCCGACCAATGCCAACAGCTTCAAATGCGTCACGGACGAGCACGACCGCGACCCCAGGGATCAGAACCTCGCCCGCGATTCCGATCGCGACTGACGATTGCACCTTATGAAGTTGGCGGGGCGGGTGCCGAAAGGCGCCCGCCCCATCTGCACGCGAGCAGGTCCGACATGGCTTGGTTCGCCTGAGCCACCTCCCGGTTTTGGGTTTCGCGCGGGATCGGATAGTGTGCAGCAAAAGACGCCAGGGAGGAGCGCGCGAGGATGTCCGGCGAGAGCGGCACGACGCCGCTGCCCAGCCTCTACTGCGACAACATCGCCCGCTCGTTCGGCGGCTTGACGGCGCTCAAGGGCATCTCGCTCGGCATCGAGCGCGCGCAGATCTTCGGCCTGGTCGGGCCCAACGGCAGCGGCAAGACGACGCTCGTCAACGCCATCACCGGCTTCTACCCGCCGCAGCAGGGCCGCATCCTCTACGACGGCGGGGACATCACCGGGATGCGGCCGCACCGCGTCGCCCGGCTCGGCATCGCCCGCACCTTCCAGAACCTGGCGCTGTTCCGCGGCATGAGCGTGCTCGACAACATCCTCATGGGCCGGCACATCCACATGCACCCCTCGGCGCTGGCGACGCTGTTCTATTGGTGGTGGGCGCAGCGCGACGAGATCCGACAGCGCCGCAAGGTCGAGGAGATCATCGACTTCCTGCAGCTCGAGAGCGTGCGCGACGAGCCGATCGACATCGTGCCGCTGGGCTTGCAGAAGCGCGTCGAGCTGGCGCGCGCGCTCGCCGCCGAGCCGCGCTTCCTCATCCTCGACGAGCCGATGGCCGGCATGAACCAGGAGGAGAAGGAGTACATGGCGCGCTTCATCCTCGACACGCGCGAGGCGCACAAGACGACCATCCTCCTCATCGAGCACCACATGGACGTCGTCGCCAGCATCTGCGACCGGATGGCGGTGCTGAGCTATGGCGAACTCATCGCCGAGGGGCCGCCGGCGCGAGTGCTCGACGATCCCCGCGTCGTCTCGGCCTATCTCGGGAAGCCCGCGCGCCGTGCCGCCTGAGGCCACCGCCTTGCGCGAGGAAAGCCGCGCCGCGCCGGCGGCGCCCGGCGACACGCTGGTGGCGCTGCTGGCGCGCAACGCCACGGCGCACGGTGCCGATATCGCCCTGCGCGAGCGCGATCTCGGCATCTGGCGCGAATACAGCTGGCGCGATTACCTGCGCGAAGTGCTGGCCTTCGCCGCCGGGCTGGAGGCGCTGGGCTTCGCGCCGGGCGAGCCGCTCATGGTCATCGGCGACAACCGCGCGCGGCTCTATTTCGCCATGCTCGCGGCTTCCATGCTGCGCGGCCTGCCGGCGCCGATCTATCCGGAGATGCCGGCCGAGGAGCTCGGCCATTTCGGCCGCGGTGGCCGCGCGCGCTTCGCCGTGGCCGAGGACCAGGAGCAGGTCGACAAGCTGCTCGAGCTGCGCGCGCGCACCGGCGCCGCCACGCACATCATCTATGACGACCCGCGCGGCATCGGCGCCTCTGACGGTCGCGGGCTCTTCGCTTATGGCGACGTCGCCGAGCGCGGCCAGGCGCGGCTCGACGCCGCACCGGCGCTGGCGCGCGAGCTGCCGGCGCGCGCGCGGCCCGATGACGGCGCGGTGCTGCTGCATTCCTCCGGCACCACGGGGCGGCCCAAGGGCATCCTGCTCACGCATCGCCGGATCCTGGCGGCGATCGGCAATGCCGCGGCGGCCGATTATTTCGGTGTCGGCGAGGAGTATGTCGCCTATCTGCCGATGGCCTGGGTCGGCGATTTCGTGTTCTCGGTCGGCGCCGCGATGGCGATGCGCTTCACCGTGAGCATTCCCGAGCGGCAGGAGACGGTGCTGCGCGACCTGCGCGAAGCGGCGCCGACGCTCTATTTCGCCTCGGCGCGCAGCTGGGACAATCTGCTGACGCGGCTCCAGGTCGGCGTCGCCGAATCGACGCCGTTCAAGAAATGGCTGTTCGATCGCTTCATGCGCCTGGCGATCGACGGCGAGCGCCGGCGCCTCGCGGGCGATACGCCCGGCGCGTGGCACCGCCTGCAGCGCGCGCTCGGCGAAGCGCTGGTCTACGGCCCGACCAAGGATCAGCTCGGCCTCAGCCGCGCACGGCGCAGCTACACCGCCGGCGAGGCGATCGGCGAGGACACCTTCCTGTTCTTCCGCGCGCTCGGCCTGGACCTGAAGCAGTTCTACGGCCAGACCGAGAATTGCGCGCTGACCGCAGCGCAGGACAGCGCCAACGTGCGCCTGCACACGGTCGGGCGTGCGCTGCCGGGCGTCGACCTCCGCATCGACGCCAGCGGCGAGATCCTCATCCGCGCCGACAGCGTGTTCGACGGCTATCTCGACGATGACGAGGCGACGGCGCGCGCGCTGGAGGGTGGCTGGCTGCGCAGCGGTGACGCCGGCTACCTCGAGGCCGACGGGCAGCTCGTCGTGCTCGGCCGCGTCGGCGAAGTCGTGCACACGCGCGCCGGCGAGCGCTTCATCCCCAACTACATCGAGAACCGCATCAAGTTCAGCTCCTATATCCGCGACGTCGCCGTGCTCGGCGCCAGGCGCGACCACCTGGCCGCCATCGTCTGCATCGACGCCGAGGCGGTCGGCCATTGGGCGCAGGTGCACGGCGTGTCCTACACCTCCTACGCCGATTTGTCGCAGAAGCCAGAGGTCGGCGCGCTGGTGGCGGGCGTCATCCGCCACGTCAACGAATTGCTGCCACCGGGGCTCAAGCTCAAGCGCTTCGTCAACCTGCACAAGGAGTTCGACCCCGACGACGGCGAGGTGACGCGCACGCGCAAGCTCAAGCGCAATGTCATCGAGCGGCGCTACGCCGCCGTGATCGCCGCGCTCTATGGCGACGGCGCCGCGGTCGAGTTCGAGGCGCGCGTCATCTACGAGACCGGCGCCTCCGGCATGCTGCGCCGCCGCCTCGCGGTCATGGAGGTGGGCGCGTGAGCTTCGACGTGACATATCTCGCCGAGCTCGCCATCAACGGCGCCCTGGTCGGGCTGATGTACGCGCTGGTCGCGCTCGGCATCGTGCTGGTGTTCAAGGCGTCCGGCGTGGCGAACCTGGCGCAGGGCGCGCTCACCATGGTCGGCGCCTATGTCGTGTGGTGGCTCGCGGCGGGCTTGGGCACGCCGCTGTGGGCGGCGATGCCGCTGGCGCTCGCCGCCATGTTCTTCTTCGGCCGCGGGCTCGAGCGCGTGGCGCTGCGGCGCATGGTCGGCCAGCCGGTCATCATGATCATCATGCTGACGCTGGGGCTCGAGATCCTGCTGCGCGGCGCGGCGCCGGCGCTCGCCGGCGCGACCATGAAGCGGCTCGATATCGGCATCGGCCAGCAGCCGATCTTCCTCGGCGACATCCTCGTCAACCGCGCCTACCTTGTCGGCGGCGTGGTGGCGCTGGCGCTGATCGGCTTGTCGCTGCTGTTCTTCAACTCACGCCAGGGCATCATGCTGCGCGCGGTGTCGGACGACCAGACGGCGTCGTGGGCCGCCGGCATCCGCGTCGAGCAGGCGATCGGCCTCTCCTGGGGCCTCGCCGGCATCGCCGCTGCCTGCGCCGGCATTCTCTGGGGCTCGGTGCAGGGCGTCGACTGGACGCTGTCGCTGCTGCTCATCAAAGCGCTCGCCGTCGCCATCCTCGGCGGGCTCGACAGCATCGTCGGCGTCGTCGTCGCCGGCGTCGCCATCGGCGTGCTGGAGAACGTCATCCCCGGCTATATCGACCCGCTGGTCGGCGGCGGCACGCGCGACCTCGTGGCGTCGACGGTCATCCTGCTCACCATCCTCGTGCGCCCGTTCGGCCTGTTCGGGCGCGAAGACATCGAGAGGGTGTGAGAATGTTTTATCGTCTCGCCGGTATCCGACACACGAGCTACGCCGCCGATCGCGCGCTGTGGCCGGTGCCGGTCGACCGTTGGCAGATCGCCGTGCTGCTCGCACTGGCGCTCGCCGCGCCCTTCGTGCTGCCCAACCTCTATCTCTCGAGCTATCTGCTGCCCTGGATCATCTGGAGCATGGCGGCGCTCGGCCTCAACCTGCTGATGGGCTGGGCCGGGCAGATCCATCTGGGATACGCCGCGGTGATGGCGATCGGCGCCTATGGCACGATCCACCTGGTGCGCGCCGGATTGCCGTTCGAGCTCGCCATCGTCGCAGGCGGGCTGCTCAGCGCCGTCATCGGCCTCGTCTTCGGTTTCGCCGCGCTACGCGTCAAAGGACTCTACCTCGCCATCAGCACGCTCGCCATGCAGTATCTCGTCGACTGGATCGTCTCGCATGTGCCGGCGATCAGCGGCGGCAGCCAGGCGACGCTGCAGGCGCCGGCTTTCCGCGCGCTGGGCCTGCCCGTCGCCGGCGATTTCGCGCGCTATTACGTCGCGCTCGCGGTATGCCTGATGGTCACGCTGTTCCTGCTCAATGTCGGCCGCACCAGTTTCGGCCGCCTTCTGCTACTACCGCGCGGTGACGCCCGAGCAGTTCAATCTCGACGTCTCGATCCAGGCGGTGGCGATGGTCATCGTCGGCGGCATGGGCAGCGTGATGGGCAGCTATCTCGGCGCGGCGCTGGTGCTGCTCGCGCCGATCGTGCTCAACAACCTGGTCGGTGCCCTGGCGCAGGCGGGCGTGCTGCCGGTGAGCCAGGAGATCCTGTCGCACATTCCGCTCATCCTCTATGGCGGGCTCATCGTCGGCTTCCTGCTGTTCGAGCCGCTGGGCCTCGCCAAGGTGTACGACAATTTGCACAACTATTTCCTCGTCTGGCCCTTCCGCCATGCCAGACGCTAGTCCATGAAATGATCACGCAGGCACGAGCTTCCCCCCTCCCTAACCCTCCCCCTCAAGGGGGGAGGGAATCGCTAAGTTCCCCCTCCCCCCTTGAGGGGGAGGGCAGGGAGGGGGGTGAACGCGACGTTGAATTTAAACGGGGAGAAATGCTCATGAGAAAGATGCTCGCTCTGTCGATCGCCGCGGCGTTGACTGCGGTCGTGCCTGCGGCGGCGCAGGACAAGGCGCCGATCAAGGTCGGCACGGCGCTCGACTTCACCGCGGTCTATACCTTCGTCACCGCGGAATACTCGCAGGGACAGCGCGACTACATTGCGCTCGTGAATGCCAGGGGCATCGAGGCCTATGAGCGCTTCAAGAGCGAGGGCGCGGTGCTCGTCGACTTCCTGAGCACGCCGGTGTCGCGCGCGGTGGTGCCGCGCGCGCTGGGCGACGGCATGAATGTCGTTACCATGTTCCACGGCCGCTCCGACGCCGCCGACGGCAAGGTGTTCCCGACGATCTTCCCGATGACGCCGGCCTATTGGTCGCAGGCGACGGCGATCGTCAAATACATCGAGGGCCAGGAGAAGGGCGGCCTCAAGGGCAAGCGGATCGCGCTGGTGATGATCGATTCGCCGTTCGGCCGCGAGCCCGTGCCGGTGTTCGAGGAGCTGTCGAAGCGGCTCGGCTACGAGTTCGCGACCTTCCCCTACCCCTCGCCCGGCAACGAGCAATCGGCGACCTGGACGCAGCTGCGCCGCGACAAGCCGGACTGGACGATCATCTGGGGCGCCGGCGGCGGCCAGCCGGTGTCAGTGCGCGAGGCGATGCGCAACGGCGTGCCGCTCGACCACCTCGCCTCCGTCATCTGGATCTCCGAGACCGACGCCAACATCATCGGCGCCGACCAGACCAAGGGGCTGCTGCGCTTCGAGGGCGTCGCTTCCGGCAAGGACCCGGCGGTCATCAAGGCGATCGAGCAGGAGGTGGTGGCCAAGGGCAAGTCCGCCGGCCCGGCCGAGAAGGTCGGCAGCACCTATTACAACATCGGCGTCGCCAGCATGGCGCTCTTCGCCGAGGGCGCCCGGCGCGCGCTCGACACGGAAGGCGAGCCGCTGACGCCGGCCAAGCTCAAACACGGGCTCGAGAGCATCAAGGACTTCACCGCCGACGGCTTGCTGCCGCCGGTGACCATCACCAGCGAG
>WNFI01026454.1_pt1 | contig 14078 bp, 10 predicted proteins | sample 5400471 | NCBI WGS metagenome assembly WNFI01 (sample SAMN13153348, study PRJNA577476) | soil metagenome | isolation source: 100 cm saprolite on Douglas fir-dominated hillslope | place: USA:California | collected 2013-09-17 | reverse complement strand
TACCTGGGGGTCGATCTTTTCTTTCTGATCACCGGGTTCCTGCTCGTGCTGCCCTGGTTCCGGCACGCGCGCGAGGGCACGGCGCCGCCCTCGGTGAGCGCGTTCTACGCCCGGCGCATCCGCAGGATCGTGCCCGCCTACTACGTGCAGCTCGCGTTCCTCTTGCTGCTGCTGGCCCCCGCGTACTACGGCTTCGGGGAATGGAGGTACGACACCCGCTTCGTGGCGGTGAACCTGCTCGCGCACCTCTCGTTCCTTCACTATTCGACGCCCTACACGGCGGCGTCGCTCTCGGTCAACGGACCGCTCTGGTCGCTCGCGGTCGAAGCGCAGTACTACCTCGTGCTGCCATTCCTCGCGCTGCTGTTCGTGCGCGCGCGGATCGCCACCGCGCTCGCGTTGATCGCGATCGCCGCCGCGTGGCGCTTCCTGGCGAGCGTCGACCTGGCTCCGTTGGTGGAGGCTGAGATGCGCATCGGTCCCAGCTGGTCGGTGACTGAGGAGGGGGTGCGCAATTTGCTGGCGACCCAGCTTCCGGGCTACCTCGCGCATTTCGCCACCGGCGTTCTCGCAGGCCACTTCTGGCTGGCGTCCCGGGGCAAGCCGGTCTCGCGGCATGCGTCCCTCGCGTGGCTCGCCAGCGCCGGCGCCGCCTTCGCGTTTGTGTGCGGGGTGCAGGCAGAAAGTCGCGGGGCCACGCAGGGTTTCGCCTGGCTCGCCGCGGCAGCCGCGCTGGGCCTGGCCGTGCTCGGATTGGTGATGAGCCCGCTCGCGTCCGGGACGGTCCTGCTGGGCAACCCGGTGCTGCAGTTCGTGGGGCGCGTCAGCTATTCGGCTTACCTCTACCACTACCCGTTGCTGCTGCTGTGGAACAAGTACGGTCCGGCGGCCGGCTGGCTCACGCTTGCGCTCTACCTCGGGGTCCTCTTCGCCATCGCGTGGCTGTCGTATCGATTCGTCGAGCGGCCGTTCATGACGCCACGCGGTGCACCGGGCAGACCCGCAACGCATTCGAATCGTGGTTCGACGTGATTCCCCGGCAGCCCGCCAGGTCCCGCGCGAGCCCATAGGGAGCGAGCGACTCGTCGATCGTCGAAGTCGCGACCACGTCGAGCGCGAAGATCGGCCCGTCGTGGTTCGCGATCACTTCCGTGGCACGCCGGGCGAGGAGGTTTTTCTGCCCGACGCGCAGGAAATTGTTGTGCGGCGACACGAAGCGCGCGTCGGCGCGAAAGAACGGGATCACGTAGGCCATCGGATCGGAGACGCCGATGATGACCAGCGCGTGCGCGGGCAGTTCCGGTACCGCGACGTCGAGATAGCGCTTGCGGTATTCCAGGCGGCCCCAGTTGGGCCTGTGGGTCGAGGCGATCAGCGCGACGGCGAGGATCGCCACACCCCAGCGGCGCGCGTTGATACCTTTCAGCAGGTACAGGGCGCAGCCCACGATGACGATGCCTGAAATGAATTCGACCGGCACGAGATAGCGGTAATACCCGAAGACCTCGAGCCACGCGACGTAGCTTGCCAATGTGAACGCGCACAGCCCGCGCCAGCCGTTCACGACCTCGCGGGGGGCCGCGGCCTTTTCGCGCGTCAACGCGAACTTGAGGGCGCAGGCAGGGACGAGAACGAAGATCGCGGCGAGGCGCCAATCCATGAACGGCTGCTCGCCGACGAGACGGCTCTGCGTCGCGAAATAGAAGGGGAAGAAGACCGTTTGCGTGGCGCCGCGCGGTCCGTAGTTGCGGTCGAAGAACGACACCGGCTCCCACCACGGCGAGTGGAAGATCGCGTTGAAGTACGGGAAGAACGGGTTGCCGAACTCGCGGTAGAGGGCGACGCCCCAGAAGCCATAGGAAAGCAGGAGTCCAGCCGCGGCGAAGGCCGAGACCCAGGCGGCGCGGCGGATCCTGTCCCGCCACGGGCCGAAAGACATCACGGCGAAGGCGATTCCCACGCAATAGGATGCGTTGGTGAGCTTCAAGCCGGCGGCCACACCCGCCAGCACTCCCGCGAGCGCGAGCGCCCGATTCGACGGCGAGCCGTTGCGCACCGTCGACGAAACGAGCACGTAGAGCGCGGCGATCGCGAGCGCCGCGGGCGGCCATTCGTTGGTGGTCGTGCCGAGGACGCCGTGCCCCGCCGAGCCCATCACGCCGATCGCGATCGCCGCGGCGATCCATAGCCGGCGGCCGGCCATCCCCGCAGGGAAGAGCAGCAACGTCGTGCGCACGAGGAAGAATGCCGCGATCCCGGTGCTCGCCGCCAGGAGGAAAGAGATCACGCGCGGTGCGACGTCCGCCTGCACGAGGAAATAGAACGGCAGCTCGAGGAGCGGGTTGTGATAGGTCTGGAGCATCGCCGGCGCGATGTCCCAGGCGAGGCGCCCGTTGAGGAGCGCGTACGCGTTGTAGTAGTGGTAGTTGCGCAGGTCCCAGTTGCCGTCCATTCCGAGCCGGATGGACTCGAGGCCGGCGATCACGATGCAGGCGAAGAGGATCGCCGCCCACCGCAGGCGATTGGAAGCGGGCTGCGGCAACGCTAATCCGCCTCGACCGGTACCCGGCCGAGCGTGGCCAGCAGCCCCAGGAGGTCGTCCTTGCGGAACGGCTTGGCGATGGTGGTGTTGAACCCGATCGCGGTCTTCGCCGTGCGGAAAGCCGGCGAGTGCTCCGCAGTGACCGCCACGAGGGTGGCGTGCAGCGGATCGCGCGTGATGCGCGAGCGCAGCAGCGTCGCCGCATCGTTGCCGCCGAGCCCGTCGAGGCCCGTGTCCACCAGCACGATGTCGTAGACGTCCTGGTCGAGCGCGGCGCTCGCCTCCTGCAGGTCCTGCGCGACCACGACGCTGCAGTCTTGCCGCCCGAGGATGTGCGCGGCGAGGATCTGGCTGTCGCGGCTCGGATCGACGAGCAGGATCGTCGCGCCCTTGCGCTGCTCGCGCAGCGAATGCCGCGTGACGAGGGTCGGCGTCTCGTCCGAGTCGACGGAGGCTCCGGTGACGGCCATCATCGCCTCGTTCAGCTGGCGGTCGTTGATCGGATAGCGCATGTACGCGGCGATGCCGTTCTCGCGGCATGCGATCGCGTCTCCGGGGCGCCCCTCGGTGGCGAGCATCATCACCAGCGTCGAGCGGAACCGGAGATGGTGCTTGATGCGGAAGGCGAGGAGGAACCCGTCCTGCACCGGCAGCTTGTTGGACAGGATCACGAGCGGGATCGGGCTCGATTCCTGGTGCATGCGCTCGAGAAGCGCCAGCGCCATCGGCGCGTTGTCCGCCTCGAGCGGCACCATGCGCCAGCCGCGCAGGAGGTTGGAGAGCGCGAGCCGGTAGTCGGGATCGTCGGAGACGAGCAGCACCTGCAGGCCCACGAGCGAGACGTACGTGGGGCGCGCGGGCGCCGGCGGCGCAGGCCGCACCGGGAACTCGATCGTGAACGCGTAGAGCGCATCGTTGCTGGCCCGCGTGGCCACCGCGAGCTTGCCGCCCATCGCGCCCACCATGAACTTCGCCACCGCCACGCCCATGCCGGTTTCGGCCGAGACGGCGTGCTGCGCGCCCAGCCCCTGCGCGGTCACGCTGAACGAGAGCTGGATTCCCGAATCGGTCACGTACTCGGGCGTGATCTGCAGCGTGACCTCGGAGCCCGGCATGAGCGCGAAGGTGTTGTCGAGGAGGTTCTTCATCACGAGCTGGAGGCGATCGACGTCGCCTTCGAGCGAATCGGCGACGTCCTGCTCCACCTTGATGCGCAATCGGCAGTGGTGCTCCTCCGCGTTGGGCACCACGCGCGCGACCAGGTCGGCGAGCGCCTGGCGCAGCGCGAATTGCCGCTTGTGCAGCACCACGCCGCCGGAGAGCTTGGAGAAATCGACCAGGTCGCCGATCGCGGCCATCGCCGTCTCGGTGGAGTTGCGGATGCGCTGGAAATGATCGACCAGCAGCGGATCGAATTCCATCTGCTGCGCGCGGATGGTGATCGCCGAGATGCCCTCCATCGCGACCGAGAGCTCCATGCCGATCTTCTCGATGAGCGCGATCTCCGCGGCACCCTTGGTGCCGCTCTCGCTCTCCTTGCCCTTCTCGCGCGGGCGCCACACGGCACCTGCGGGATTCTCGTCCACGGCGATCGGCCGGCGCTCGAGCGTGGCGGTGGTCCCGTCCGCGAGCCGCAGCGCGAGCGTCGCGCCCTCGGCCGCCTTCTTGCGCGTCTTCTCGAGCGCTTTCGCATCGATCGCCGGGGAACGCGCGAGCGCGTCGTAGACCGGCATGCCGGTGAGCGACTGCGGCGCCGATTCCAGCCCCAGCAGCCGGCAGAAGGGCTCGTTGGCGAGCTCGATCTCGCCCTGCGCGTTCTCGATCATCACGGCCACGGGAGTGGATTCCGCCAACGCCAGCAGCCGCGCCGCCGAGAGGTTCAGCGCCTGCTCGGTCTCGCGCTGCGGACCGATGTCCTGCAGGATCGCGATCACGCCGGCCGCCTTGTCGCGCGGGTCGAGCGCGGGCTGGAAGGCGATCTGCACCCAGCGCTCGCCCATCGCGGCGTCGGCGAAGGCGGTCGCGGCCTTGCCCTCGCCGACGCGCGCGATGTTCTGCTGCACGCGCTTCTGGTCCGGGCCGGAAAAAAGCGAAGCGAGCGACATGTTGGCGAGCGCGCCGCGCTCGAGGCCGGTGAGCGCCGTGAACGCGTGATTGGCGAATACGATCGCGCCCTTCGCGTCGGCGATCGCCACCGCGACCTTCAACGAGTCGACGATGCGCTTGAAATCCTCGATCGCCATGGGAGCCGGCGGCCTAGCGCGAATCGCCCAGCTTGCGGATCACGTCCAGCAGGTGCTGCGTGGCGGGATGCAGGGGGACGTTCGCGCCGCGCACGGCCGGCAGCACCTGCGCGGCGATGGTCTTGCCCAGCTCCACGCCGAACTGGTCGAATGCGTTGATGCCCCAGAGGGTCGCGAGCACGTAGACCTTGTGCTCGTAGATCGCGAGCAGCGCCCCGAGGTGATAGGCGTCGAGCTGCGGCAGGACGAAGGTGGTGCTCACGCGATCGCCCGGGCAGGCGCGATGCGGGTCGGAGGCCGCGACGCCGTTCATCAACGCCTCCGATTGCGCGCAGGCGTGCGATAGCAGGATCTCGTGGTGGATGCGCTTCTCGCCCATGGGGCGCGCCACCACGATGAAGTCGCACGACGCGGGCTCGGTGCCCTGGTGCAGCCATTGGTGGAACGCGTGCTGGCCCGGCGTCTCGGTGCCGCCCCAGACCACGGGCGAGGTGTGGAAATCGACCGGCGCGCCGCTCGTATCCACGCGCTTGCCGAGCGATTCCATCTCGAGCTGCTGCAGGTACGCGGGCAGGCTCTCGAGGCGCGAGGCGTAGCTCAGCACCGCGTGGGTGGGCATGCCGAGCGCATTGCGGTTCCACGCGGCGACGAGCCCCAGCAGGACCGGCACGTTGCGCTCCAGCGGATCGGAGCGCACCTGCAGGTCGGCGGCGTGCGCGCCGGCCAGCATCTGCTCGAACTTCGCCATGCCGACCGCGATGGCGACCGGAAGGCCCACCGAGGACCACAGCGAGTAGCGCCCGCCTACGCCCTCCGCGAACGGGAAGACGTTGCATTCGGGAAGCCCGAAGTTCGCCGCCGCGGCGATGTTGGCGGTGGCCGCGACGACGTGCTTCGCCAGCGCGCCCTCGCCGAGCGCGGCGACCAGCCATTCGCGCGCGGCGACGGCGTTCACCATCGTCTCCTGCGTCGTGAAGGTCTTCGAAGCGACCACCACGAGCGTGGATGCCGGATCGAGGCCGTCGATGGCGTCGTCGAATTCGGCGGCGTCGATGTTGATGACGAAGCGCACCTCGGGGCCGTCGGCGTCGGCGCGCAAGGCCTCGATGGCGAGCTTCGGTCCCAGCGCCGAGCCGCCGATGCCCAGCGCCAGCACGTGCGTGAAAGCGCGCCCCGTGGCGCCCTTCCACTGGCCCGCGCGCACCGCTTCGGCGAACACGCGCATGCGCTCGCGATTGCGCTGGATCTCCGGATACAGGTCGTGGCCGTCCACGCTCACGTGCTCGTCGCCGCGCAGCGCCGTGTGCAGCGCGGGGCGGTTCTCGGTCACGTTCACGCGCTCGCCGGTGAAGAGCTTCTCGATGGCGGGCGCCACGCCGCGGTCGCGCGCGAGCGCGGCGAGCAACTGCACCGTCTCGGCCGTGATGCGCTGCTTGGAGAGGTCCACCGCGATGCCCGCGCACGAGAAGGTGAGCGCCGCGCCGCGGGCGCCATCGCGCTGCCACAGGTCCCGGAGGCGAGCACCGGCCAGCGCGTCGCGATGAGCGAGGAGCGCCTGCCAGGGTGGAGTCGAGGTGAAATGGGGCATTGTCAGGCGCGCCTCTTGTGAGGCGAATTCTACCCCAGCGTGAGGCCCGCGATCCCCAGCACCATGCCCACGGCGGCGACCGCGCGGCGCGCGAGATCGCCCTCGCGCAGCAGGTGCGCGCCCATCAGCGCCGCGAACAGGATCGAGACCTCGCGCGCCGGCGCGACCAGGCTCACGGGCGTGAACACCATCGCGGTCAGCACGAGGATGTAGGAAAGCGGCGAGAGCAGCGCGATCGCGATCACCGCGCCGCGGCGCTCGGCCCACGCGCGCCGGATCGATCCGGGCGAGCGCGTGCGCGTGAGGGGCACCAGCACCGCGACGCGGAACGCGTTGCAGCCCCAGTCGTAGAGCAGCGGCGGAATGAGCCGCGGAAGCGCCGATCAGGATCGCCCCGCCGATGGCGATCGCCCCCGGGCGTTCGCCCAGGACCAGCACCGCCACGACGACCGTGAGCAGCGGCCCCGTGGATCGCGCCAGCGGATAGACGATGGAGAGGTCGCCGCCGCTGCGGTAGGCGCGGTCGAGCAGCAGGAAGTACGCGGTGTGGATCATGCCGCTCGCGAGCATGAGCGCGAGGTGGATCGGCTGCACGCGGTAGCCGGAATACCACGCGAGGGCGGCGGCGAGCGGCATGTACGCCACGAGCGACGCCACGTTGGCGGCTGTGATGAGGCCGGCGCCGCCGCCGCTCTTCTTCAGCAGGAAATTCCAGCTTGCGTGGATGAAGGCGGAGAAGAGGATGAGGGCGAGCGCGAGGACCGTCACGGCTTCATGAGCCGCATGAGGTCCAGGTATTGCGAATCCTCGGGGAGCACCGCGCCCAGGCGCAGCAGCCCGTCGATCATGACGACGCTCGCGTCGAGCGTGAAGTCGCCGGTGAGGAGGTTCGCCAGCACTTCTTCCACGGGCATCAGGCGGATGTCGGCGACCTCGCCGTCGTGGTTCGCGGGCTTGAATTCCGCGGGCAGCCACAGGTCGTGCACGAAGAGGATCTCGCGGTGCAGGCCATCGGGCACGGAATACTCGACGCGCACCGCGCTCACGCAGTTCAACCCCGCGAGCAGGGCCGGCGCGACGCCCGCCTCTTCCCACGCCTCCTTGCGCAGCGTCTCGTCCACGCTCATGCCCGCGGCGATGCGCCCGCCCACGAGGTTGTCGAGCTTGTCGGGATCGATCGCCTTGTCGGCGCTGCGCCGCGCGATCCACGCGTGGGCGAGGCCGCCCTTGCGCGCGAAACCGTTCAGGTGCGCGCCGTAGCTCATGATGCCGAAGTGGCGCGCGGCCGCGCGTTCGATGCGCAGGAGCTCCGGCTCGGCGTAGTGCTTGGACACGCTCTGCATCTCGTCGCGCCAGCCGCGGATCACGCCGTCCTTGGCGAGGTCTTTCGTGACCTGCGTCATCGCGGCGGTGCGCCCCTGCGGCGTGTCGGGCCGCGCGCGCAGCGTGACGAACGCGGGATTCACCTCGAAGACGTGCGGCCAGCGGCGCAACTGGTCGGCGAAGGAAGGCCTCAGCCATCCCACGGCGTGATCGCGTACGTAAAAGGGGAGCGCCGGCAGCTCGCGCTCGGCGAGCGAGGCATGGGTGCAGGCGGCCCGGACGAGCCCCAGCAAGTCGGCGTACAGGCGCGATCTCATGGCCGCAAAGTATAATCTCCCGTCAGACCTCGCTCCCCATGAAAGTTCTCGTCCTGGGTGCCGGCGTCATCGGCACCTCTACCGCCTGGTATCTCTCCGAGCAGGGCCACGAAGTGGTCGTCGCCGATCGCCGCGAGGGCGCCGGCCTGGAGACTTCGTTCGCCAACGGCGGGCAGATCTCCGTGTGCCATGCCGAGCCGTGGGCCAATCCGGACGCGCCGGGAAAGATCTTCAAGTGGCTGTGGCGCGACGACTCGCCGCTGCTTTTCCGCCTGCGCATGGACCCGCACCAGTGGTCGTGGGGGCTGCGCTTCCTCCTCGAATGCATGCCCTCGCGCACGCATGCGAACATCGCCGAGATCGTGAAGCTTTCGCTCTACAGCCGCGCGAGCCTGCAGGCGCTGCGCGCCGCCACCGGCATCGAATACGACCAGCTGGAGCTGGGGATCCTGCACTACTACACCGAGCAGGAGGAGTTCGACGGCGCGGTGGAGGCCGCGGCGATCATGCGCAAGTACGGCCTCGATCGCGACGTGAAGACGGCGGACGAAGCCGTCGGAATTGAGCCGGCGCTGGCCGCGGCGCGCAGCCGCATCGTGGGCGCGACCTATACATCCTCCGACGAATCCGGCGACGCGCATCTCTTCACGCAGCGCCTCGCGGCGATGGCCGAGGCGCGCGGCGTGCGCTTCTTCTTCGGAAGGACGATCCACGGCCTGCGCACGCACGGCGGGCGCATCTCGGGCGTGGTGATGAAGGGCGGGGCGCACGCGCTGGAGGAAGTGGTGCATGCCGACGCGTACGTGGTGGCGCTCGGCAGCTATTCGCCGCTCCTCACGCGCCCGATCGGCCTCGACCTGCCCGTGTATCCCGCCAAGGGATATTCGGCGTCCGTGCCGATCCGCGATGCAGCGAAGGCGCCGCGCGTGAGCCTCACCGACGATGCCGCGAAGATCGTCATGACGCGCCTGGGCGAGCGCATGCGCATCGCGGGCACGGCGGAGCTGTCGGGCTACTCCACCGAGCTGAACGCGGTGCGCTGCGAGGCCCTGACGCGGCGCGCGCGCGAGATGTTCCCCGAGGCCGCGGACTACGACCAGGCGACGTTCTGGACCGGGCTGCGGCCCTCCACGCCATCCAACGTGCCCCTCATCGGGCGCACGCGCTATCCGAACCTGTACCTGAATACGGGCCACGGCACGCTCGGCTGGACCATGGCCGCCGGGTCGGGACGCGCGCTCGCGGATATCATCTCGGATCGCCAACCCGACGTGGACTTCGCTTTTACCCGCTAAAGCATCGGAACCAGCCCGCTAAATCATTGGAACCACAGATGGACACAGATGAACACAGATGGCCTGTGAAGGTGAATTGCGCCGTGCCCATGGCCACGCTGCAAGAGCCCGCGACAAATCATCTGTGTTCATCTGTGTCCATCCGTGGTTCCCATCGCTTTTGGCGCCTCAAATGACCGTCACCCTGAGAGAAATCGAGGAGGCTGCTCAGGTCATCAAGGGCCAGGTGATCGACACGCCGTGCCTGCCCTCGCACACGCTCTCCGAGATCACCGGCGCCGAGGTGTACCTCAAGTTCGAGAACCACCAGTTCACGGCCTCCTTCAAGGAGCGTGGCGCGCTGAACAAGCTCGCCTCGCTCAGCCCCGAGCAGCGCGCCAAGGGTGTCATCGCGTGCTCGGCGGGCAACCATGCGCAGGGCGTGGCCTACCATGCCCATCGGCTCGGAATTCCCGCGGTCATCGTGATGCCGCGCTACACGCCGTACGTGAAGGTCGAGCACACGCAGCGCCACGGCGCGGAAGTGATCCTGCAGGGCGACAACTTCGACGCGGCCAAGGACTACGCCTTCGAGCGCGCCGCAGACCTCGGCCTCACGCTCGTGCATCCCTACAACGACGAGAAGGTGATCGCCGGGCAGGGCACCGTGGGCCTGGAGATGCTGCGCGAGCAACCCGCTCTCGATGCGATGTTGGTGGCGATCGGCGGCGGCGGGCTCATCTCCGGCATCTCGATCGCGGCCAAGGCGCTCAAGCCCTCGATCGAGGTGTTCGGCGTGGAGATGGTGCGCTACCCGGCGATGTACCACGCGATCCGCGGCACGACGCCGGAATTCGGCGCCTCGACCATCGCGGAGGGCATCGCGGTGAAGGAGCCGGGCGCGCTCACGCGCCCCGTCATCGAGCGCAACGTGGCCGAGATCTTCCTCGTCGACGAGGGCGACATCGAGGAATCGATCGTCATGCTGCTGGAGATCGAGAAGACGGTGGTGGAGGGCGCGGGCGCGGCGCCGCTCGCGGCGCTGCTGCGCCACGGCGGGCGCTTCCGCGGCAAGCGCGTGGGGCTGGTGCTGGGCGGGGGCAACATCGATCCGCTCATGCTCGCCGAGATCATCGAGCGCGGCATGGTGCGCTCCGGCCGGCTCGCGCGCGTGCTGGTGGAATTGCGCGATCTGCCGGGGGCGCTCGCGAAGGTGACCGCGTGCGTGGCCGAGCAGAACGCGAACATCGAGGAAGTTCACCACCAGCGCGCGTTCACGCAGCTCGCGGTGCAGAACGCCGAGGTCGACCTGGTGCTGAAAACCCGCAACCGCGAGCACGTCGAGCAGATCGTCGAGGCCCTGAAGAAATGCGGCTTCAAGGCCCGGGCTCACCCTGTCGATTAGTTTCCATTTGCAGAGCGATTAAAGCCGTTGTTACGGAGAGCACGGAGGCAAGGAGACGCGGAGAGGGCTGGATAGTTTGAATCTTGCGCGGTTGCATCCATACCGCGAACCATCTACAAGAGCTTCAGATGTCTCCGCGTCTCCGTTGTCCCCGCGTCTCCGTAACATCGGCTTGAACACCCAAGGAGTAGAAATGAATATCCAGAGATTCAACGTCGGCAAGCGGCTCTCCGAGATCGTGGTGCACGGAAATACCGTGTACCTGGCGGGCGAGGTGCCCGACGACACGACGAAGGACATCACCGGGCAGACGGAGGAAGTGCTTGCCAAGATCGACAAGCTGTTGAAGCAGGCGGGCAGCGACAAGTCGAAGCTCCTCTCGGCGCAGATCTTCCTGCCCGACATGAAGGACTTCGCGGGAATGAACGTCGCGTGGGAGAAGTGGGTGGAGGGAGGACGCGCCATGAAGATCCTCATCACCGGCGGCGGCGGCTTCATCGGCTCGCGCCTGGCCACGGCGCTCGAGGCGCGCGATCCCGCCGCACGCGTCACGCTCCTCGACATTGCGTTCCCGCCCGGCCTCGAGACGCGCTTCAACTGCGTGGCCGGCGATCTCGCGTCGCCCGAGGTGATCGCGAAGGCGCTCGGCGACGACACCGATTCGATCTTCCATCTCGCCGCGGTGGTGAGCGGCGGTGCGGAAGCCGATTTCGACCTCGGCTACCACGTGAACATGGACGGCACGCGCGAGCTGCTCGAAGCGGCGCGCAAGCAGAAGAAGCCGCCGAAAGTGGTGTACGCGAGCTCGGTGGCGGCCTTCGGCGGCGTGCTGCCCGAGGTGCTCGACGATTCCACCACGCCCGCGCCGCAGACCTCCTACGGCACGCAGAAGGTGATCGGCGAGTACCTGGTCGCGGACTTCACGCGCAAGGGATTCGTCGACGGGCGCTCTCTTCGGCTTCCCACCATCGTCGTGCGTCCCGGCAAGGCCAACCTCGCGGCGTCTTCCTTCGCGAGCGGCATCATCCGCGAGCCGCTCGCGGGCGTCGCGAGCGTGTGCCCGGTGCCGGACACGACCGGCGTCTGGATCCTCTCGCCGCGGCGCGTCGTCGAGGCATTCGTCCATGCGCACGACCTGCCGTCGCCGGCGTGGCCCACGACGCGCGTCGTGAACCTGCCCGGCATCACGCTCTCCGTGCGCCAGATGATCGACGCGATGGGGCGCGTGGCGGGCGCGGACACCGTGTCGCGCGTGCGCTTCGTGCCCGATGCGCGCATCCAGGGCATCGTGAAGACGTGGCCGGTTCGATTCCGGACCGAGCGCGCGAACGCGATGGGCTTCAAGGCCGACGCCGATTTCGAGTCGATCGTGCGCGACCACATCGAGAACGAGCGGCGCGTCGCCCCGGCATAGCCGCCGCGATTTTCCATGATCTCCTTCGTCGTCCCGGCCTACAACGAGGAGCGTTACCTCGCCGCCACGCTGGAATCGATCCATGCGGCGGCGCGCGCGGTGGGCGAGCCCTACGAGATCGTGGTGGCCGACGACGCGTCGACCGACGCGACCGCGGCGATCGCCGAAGAGGGCGGAGCGCGGGTCGTGCGCGTGGAGAAGCGCCAGATCGCGGCCACCCGCAACGCCGGCGCGCGCGCCGGGACCGGCAACCGGCTCATCTTCGTGGACGCCGATACGAAGGTGAACGAAGCGGTGGTGCGCGCGGCGCTGCGCGAAATGGACGACGGCGTGGTGGGCGGCGGCGCGGGCGTGCGCTTCGAGGGTGCGCCGAAGTGGGCGAATGTGTTGATGCTCGGATTCGTCCCGCTCTTCCGCATCGCGCGCCTCGCGGCGGGCTGCTTCGTGTTCTGCCGCCGCGACGCCTTCGAGGCGGTGGGCGGCTTCGACGAGACGCTCTTCGCCGCCGAGGAGCTGGAGCTGAGCCGGGCATTGAAGCGCCGCGGGCCCTTCGTCATTCTTCGCGAGAGCGTGGTCACCTCGTCGCGCAAGCTCGAGGGCCGCTCGATGTGGACCATGATCGGCATCATGCTCGGCCTCGTGATGAAGGGCGGGCTGCGCGGCCTTACGCGCCGCGAGGACGCGGGCTTCTGGTACGAGCACCGGCGCTAGAATTCCGGCGGCGCCTTGTCAGCCCGAAGCCGAAGCGACCGGGCGCCCGCGCAGCGGATAGACGGGATCGTTGTAGCCGGGCGTGGACGGATGCCCCGGCTTCACCAGTGAATCGACGAGCGCCTCGTCCTCGGCGTCGAACTTCTTGCCGAGCGCGGCGAGGTAGTCCTGCCACTGGTCGAGCGTGCGCGGTCCGGCGATGACGCTCGACACGATCGGGTTGGCGAGCACCCAGTTGAACGCGAAGTGCCCGCCGGTGAGCCCTTTCGCCTGCGCGTGCGCCTTGATCTTCTGCGCGATCGCGAGCGACTCGGCGCGGAACTCCGTCTCGAGGATGCGCTTGTCGTTGCGCCCGGCGCGCGAATCCGCGGGCGGCGCGTCTCCCTGGCCGTACTTTCCGGTGAGCACGCCGCGCGCGAGCGGGCTGTAGGGCACGACGCCGATGCCGTAGTACGCGCATGCGGGAAGGATGTCGTTCTCGGGCTGCCGGTTCATCGCGTTGTAATACTCCTCGATGTCGCGGTGCAGATAGTAGATGTCGACGTAGTCGGTGCCCAGGCGAGCGAGGCTCTCATCGATGGCGCGCATGATCCACTTGCGTCCCGTGCCGCGACGATTGGGGTCGTCGCCCATGGGGTTCGCGACCTTGGTGGCCAGCACCCAGCGCTCGCGGTCCGGCTTGATGAGGCGGCCCGCGATGCGCTCGCTCTCGCCCTTCGCGTAGACGTCCGCTGTGTCGATGAAATTCACGCCCGCGTCGCGCGCGGATGCGACGATGCGTCCCGCCTCCGCCTCGTCCGTGCGATCGCCGAACATCATCGTGCCCAGGCACAGCGGCGAGACCTTCATCCCGCTCTTGCCGAGAAACCGGTAATCCATTGTCGCCGTCCTTGAAATGATGGGGTCAGACTCCGTCATTCGAATAGCGGAGTCTGACCCCGTTATTTGAGGGATTCGATGAGGTGCAGCCCGGAGCGGATGCCGGCGAGGTAGAGCGACACCTTCGTCGATTCGTTCGGGGCGTGGTTGTTCTCGTCGTAGGGCGCGAGCGGCACGACGATCGAGGGCAGGCCGAGGAGCTTCGTGAATACGAAGTCGGGCGTAGTGCCGCCGAGCGAAGGCACCACCAGCACTTTCTTGCCGAAGCCCTTCTCGACCGCGGCCTTCACCACCTTCACCATCGGGTGGTCGAGCGGCGTGCGCGATGCGGGCGTGCCCTTCATGCTCGTGATCTCGATGGTCGTGTAGCCGCGATCGGCCG
>WNFI01069732.1_pt2 | contig 14079 bp, 9 predicted proteins | sample 5400471 | NCBI WGS metagenome assembly WNFI01 (sample SAMN13153348, study PRJNA577476) | soil metagenome | isolation source: 100 cm saprolite on Douglas fir-dominated hillslope | place: USA:California | collected 2013-09-17 | reverse complement strand
TCCTGTTCTCGGATCCCTCGCTGCGGCCAGGTCCGGAGGTCCTGCAGCGCGTCACCCGCGGCGCGGCGGCTCTCTGGGGGCACGGCCTCTCCGGCGACCGGCCGATCGTGCTGGTGCGCATCGACGCGGTCGACGACGTCGGCATCGTCCGGCAGCTGTTGAAGGCCCAGGAGTACTACCGCTTCAAGCGGCTGGCCGTGGACCTGGTGATCCTCAACGAGAAACCGGCCTCCTACTCCCAGGACTTGCAGGCGGCCCTCGAGGGCCTGGTGCGCACCGCCCAGGCGCGCCATCACGACGAGAGCAGCGAGGAGCGCGGGACCGTCCTCATCCTGCCCGCCGAGCGCTGCGCGCCGGAGACCCGGGGCGCGCTCCTCGTCGCCGCGCGGGCGGTCCTGGTGGCCCGCAACGGCACCCTCGCGGAGCAGATCGTGCGCCGCGACCGGGTAAAGGAGCCGCGGGCGCCGCGGCAGCGCCGCCCGGCCGCGCCGCAGCCGGCGCCGCCGGCGCCGCCGCGCCTCGAGCTCGAGTTCTGGAACGGCCTCGGCGGCTTCGACCGGGGCGGCCGCGAATACGTCACCGTCCTCGGCGAAGGCCAGTGGACGCCGGCGCCCTGGATCAACGTCATCGCCAACCCGGACTTCGGCTTCCAGGTGTCGGAATCGGGCGCCGGCTTCACCTGGTCGGTCAACAGCCGGGAGAACCAGCTGACGCCGTGGTCGAACGATCCGGTGAGCGATCCGCCGGGCGAGGCGCTCTACGTCCGCGACGAGGACAGCGGCGAGCTCTGGGGACCGACGGTGCTGCCGATCCGCGAAGAGGCGAGCCCTTACCTGGCGCGGCACGGCCAGGGGTACAGCCGTTTCGAGCACACCTCGCACGGCGTGGCGCTCGAGCTGCTGCAGTTCGTGCCCCTGGCCGACCCGGTCAAGATCTCCCGCCTGTCGATCGTCAACCTCGAGAACCGCCCGCGGCGCCTGACGGTGACCGCCTACGCGGAATGGGTCCTCGGCGCCTCGCGCGCCGCCTCGGCGCGCTACGTGGCGACCGAGATCGATGCCTTGACCGGCGCCATGCACGCCCGCCACACCTGGCGGGAGGAGCTCGCCGGCCGCGTCGCCTTCGCCGACCTCGCGGGGCGCCAGACCTCCTGGACCGGCGACCGCACGGAGTTCCTGGGCCGCAACGGCGCTCTCGACCGGCCGGCGGCGCTCGCCGACCTCGATCATCAGCTTTCCGGCCGGACGGGCGCCGGGCTCGACCCCTGCGGCGCGCTGCAGACCGTGGTGGAGCTGCGCGCCGGCGGCAAGGCCGAGGTGGTCTTCCTGCTCGGGGAGGGCGCCGGCGTCGAGGAGGCGCGCGAGCTGGTGCGCCGCTATCGCCAGGCGGACCTCGACGCGGTGCTGGCGGCGGCCGCGCACTACTGGGACGACGTCGCCGGGGCGCTGCAGGTCGAGACCCCCGACCGCTCGATGGACCTGCTGCTCAACCGCTGGCTGATCTACCAGGCGCTGTCGTGCCGTCTCTGGGCGCGCTCGGCGTTCTACCAGGCCGGCGGCGCCTACGGCTTCCGCGATCAGCTGCAGGACGTGATGGCGCTCACCGTCGCCAAGCGGGAGATCGCGCGCGAGCACATCCTGCGCTGCGCCGGCCGGCAGTTCGTGGAGGGCGACGTCCAGCACTGGTGGCACCCGCCGTCCGGCCGCGGCGTGCGCACCCGCATCTCGGACGACCTGCTATGGCTGCCCTACGTCGTCCTCCACTATCTCGAGGTGACCGGCGAGCGCCGGCTGCTCGACGAGGAGGTGCCGTTCCTCGAGGGGCCGCCCATCCCGGAGGGCCATGACGACGCCTACTTCGCGCCCAACGTCTCGGCCGAGCGCGCGACGCTCTTCGAACACTGCGCGCGCGCCCTCGATCTGCGGCTGGAGGTCGGCGCCCACGGCCTGCCGCTGATGGGCAGCGGCGACTGGAACGACGGCATGAACCTGGTGGGCCGCGCCGGCAAGGGCGAGAGCGTCTGGCTCGGCTGGTTCCTGTGCACGCTGCTCGGCGCGTTCGCCGATCTCGCCGCGGAGCGCGGCGAAGACGGGCGCGCCGCGGCCTGGCGGCGCCACCTCGAGGAGCTCAAGGCCGCGCTCGAACTGGCCTGGGACGGCGACTGGTACCGCCGCGCCTATTTCGACGACGGCACGCCGCTCGGCTCGGCGGGCGACGCCGAGTGCCGCATCGATTCGATCGCGCAATCCTGGGCGGTGCTGTCGGGGGCGGCGGACCCGCGGCGCGCGGCGCGCGCCATGGCGGCGGTGGAGGAGTACCTGGTGCGCCCGGGCGACGGCCTGGTGCTGCTGTTCACGCCGCCCTTCGACCGCACGCCGCTCGATCCCGGCTACATCAAGGGCTACCTGCCGGGGGTGCGCGAGAACGGCGGCCAGTACACGCACGCGGCGATCTGGTGCATCCTCGCCTTCGCGGCGCTGGGGGAAGGCGACAAGGCCGGCGGCCTCTTCTCGATCCTCAACCCGATCAATCATGCCAGCACGCGGGCCGGCATCCAGCGCTACAAGGTCGAGCCCTACGTCGCCGCCGCCGACATCTACGCCGAGGCCAACCACCTCGGCCGCGGCGGCTGGACGTGGTACACGGGCTCCGCCGGCTGGATGTATCGCGCCGGCATCGAATGGATCCTGGGCATCAGGCTGCGCGGCACCGTGCTGTCGATCGACCCGGCGATCCCCCGCGCCTGGCCCTCCTACAAGATCACCTTCCGCTATCATTCCGCGAGCTACACGGTGACTGTCGAGAACCCGCGCGGCGCCACCCGCGGCGTCACCCACGCCGAGCTCGACGGCGCGCCCCTGCCGGCGCCGCCCGGCGGCGTCGCCCGGATCGACCTCGTCAAGGACGGCACCCACGAGATCAAGGCCGTGCTCGGCTGAGGGCGTCGAGCGCTTCCTGAACGGCGGGCGCGTCAGCCGACCTCAGCCTGTCGCCTCGGCCTGCTGGCCCTCCCGCGCCCGATGCTCCAGGCCCCAATCGCACATCAGCACGAGGATCGGCCTCAAGGTCTCGCCATACTCGGAGAAGGAGTACTCGACCTTGAGCGGCGGCGTCAGCCCATACGCCTTGCGCTCGACGATCCCGTCCTGCTCGAGCTCCCGCAGCTGCTCGGTCAGCACTTTCTGCGTGGCGCCCTCGATGAGCCGGCGCAGCTCGCTGAAGCGCCGGGGCCGGTCCTTGAGACAGCGCAGTATCAACGGCTTCCATTTGCCGCCGATGACGTCGATCGTCGCTTTCACCGGACACCCGGCAATGGTCATCTTTTCCACGGCGTCCCTCCGGCTGGTATCAAAAAAGTGCCTTCTAGCCTCCTTCAGAATAACACCCCAACATTGGGGCCATGGACAGCCCCTGGCCTCCGCCACCGCACGCCGGCAGTGACTGGGTAAGCGCGACTTCGCCCTCGGACTCCCGAGCAGCCGCGGCCGGCGGCACGTCGCGGCGAGCTTTCCTCTGGAGCGCGGCGCTCGCCACCGGCGGGCTGCTGCTGCGCTGCTCGCTGCCAGCCGAGGGCGCCACCCTGACCGGCGCGGCGGGCGTCGCGCCGTGGGCCGGAGAGCTGGCGGTGACCCCGTGGGTGCGGATCACCCCCGACAACGTGGTGACGATCGTCGTCTCCCAGGCCGAGATCGGCCAGGGCATCAGCACGACCTTGCCGGCCATCCTCGCCGACGAGCTCGGCGCGGACTGGCTGGCCGTGCGGCTCGAGACCGCTCCCTTCGCTCCCGCCTATCGCAACCCCCAGCGCAGCTGGATGTTCACCGGCAACAGCGAGAGCGTCCAGGCCTTCTATGACCTGATGCGCCAGATGGGCGCCGCCGCCCGCGAGATGCTGGTGCAGGCGGCCGCCGGCCGCTGGGCGGTCGCGGCCGACACCTGCAGCGCCGCCGGGAGCGTGATCACTCACCGCCCTTCTGGCAGGCGTCTCACCTTCGGCGAGGTGGCGACGGCAGCCGCGCGGCTGCCGGTGCCGGCGAGCCCTCGCCTCAAGCCCGACGCGGAGCTCGAGCTGATCGGCAAGCCGCTGCCGCGGGTGGACGTTCCCGCGAAGGTCGACGGCAGCGCGCGCTTCGGCATCGACCTCCAGGTCGAAGGCATGCTGATCGCGGCCGTGCGCACCGCGCCCGACCTCCTGGGCAAGCTGCGCCGCGTCGATCCCGCCTCGGTGGCCGGGATGCCGGGCGTGCGTGCGGTCGTGCCGCTCGACCGCGGCGCCGCGGTGGTCGCGGACACCTACTGGCAGGCGAGGACCGCACTGGCGAAGCTGCGGGTGGACTTCGAGCCCGCTCACGACGCCAGCCTGTCGAGCGCGGCGGTGCGCGAGGAGCTGCGGCGCATCCTGGATGCCGGTCCGTGGGTGACGCCGGTCGCCGCCGGACAGGTCGAACCGGCGTTGCGCTCCGCGGCGCGGACGGTGACGGCCGACTACGAGAACCCGTTCCAGGCCCACGCCACCATGGAGCCGATGAACTGCACGGTGTCGGTGACGCCGGAGCGGTGCGAGGTCTGGGCGCCGACGCAGGGTCAGGAGCTTGCACTGGTGACGCTGGCGGGGGTCCTGGGCCTGAAGACCACGCAGATCCAGGTCAACCGGAGTCCCTACGTCGGGGGGGCCTTCGGCCGCCGGCTGCTGCCCGACTTCATCGTTCAGTGCGCGCTGGTGTCGAAGGCGGTGGGGCGGCCGGTGAAGATGATCTGGGACCGCGAGGAGGACATCCGGCGCGACTGGTTCCGTCCTGCGACGGCGGTGCGCATGACCGCCGGCCTGGACGCCGCGGGCCTGCCGGTCGCCTGGGCCGCCCGGGTCGTTTCGCCGACCATCTTGCTGCCCGTCTTCCCGACGATCGAGCCGGTGCTGCGCGACAAGGGCTTCGATCCCAGCGCCCTCGAAGGGATGCTGGACACGATCTACGAGCTGCCCAATCGCCGCGTCGACTTCCACCTCTGGAAGACCGCGATCCCGACCTCGGTGATGCGCACGACGGGTTACGGTCCGAACCTCTTCGCGATCGAGAGCTTCGTCGACGAGCTGGCCCACGCGGCCGCCGCCGATCCCTACCGGTACCGGCGCCGCCTGCTGGCGAAGAACCCGCGGGCGAGCCGCCTGCTGGACCGCGCCGCCCATCTCGCCGGCTGGGGGAAGCCGCTGCCCAAGGGACATGGCCGCGGCCTGGCGGTGGCCGAGGCTTTCGGCTCGTTGCTGGCCCAGGTGGTCGAGGTGGCGGTCGGCGAAGCGGAGGTTCGCGTGCTGCGGCTCACCTCGGTCGTCGACTGCGGCAGGGTTCTCGACCCCGGGATCGCGGCCTCCAACGTCGAAGGCGGCGCGATCTTCGGCCTGGCCTATTGCAAGTCGGAGATCACCTTCGCCGCCGGCGCGGTCGTGCAGGGCAATTTCGACACTTTCGAGCTGCCCTACCTGGCGGAGTCCCCGGAGCTGGTCACCGAGCTCATGCCGAGCGGCGAGAAGCTCGGCGGCGTCGGCGAGATCGGGCCCGTCACCGTGCCTCCCGCGCTCGCCAACGCCATCTTCGCGGCCAGCGGCCGGCGGCTGCGCGCGATGCCCCTGGCTCGGCACGGCCTGCGTCTGGGCATCGTTCGCCCGCCGAAAGGGAAAGGCTATGCCTGAGTGGAAGATCAAGGTCAACGGCAAGGTCCACGCCGTGGACGCCGACCCCGAGACTCCTCTGCTGTGGGTGCTGCGTGAACAGCTGGGCCTGACCGGCACCAAGTTCGGTTGCGGGATCGCCAGGTGCGGTGCCTGCACTGTGCATGTGAACGGCGAGGCGGTGCGCTCGTGCTCCTTCCCGCTGTCCGCGCTGGCGGCGGGGCCGGAGCGCGAGGTGACCACGATCGAGGGGCTCTCGGCGGACCGCTCGCACCCGCTGCAGCGCGCCTGGATCGCGGAGCAGGTGCCGCAATGCGGCTACTGCCAGTCCGGCATGCTGATGGCCGCCGCGGCCCTGCTGCGGCTGCGGCCGCGGCCCACCGACGAAGAGATCGATTTCGCCGTCACCAACCTCTGCCGCCGACGATGCCGCGCCGGCGCAGGCGATGGCGGCGGCCCGGCGGACGGCGCAGCCGGCAGCCCAGCGCCGGGCCGAGGCGCTCCAGGCCTTCGGCGAGGTCGCCAGGGTGCTTCGCCATCCGCGCTGCCTCAACTGCCACACCGTCACCAGCTTCCCTCGCCAGGGAGACGACCGCCACCCCCATGCCAACCTGGTGCGGCGCGGACCGGCGGACCGCGGCGTTCCCGGCATGACCTGCGGCACCTGCCATCAGGCGGCGAACAATCCGTCGAGCGGCGTTCCGGGCAGACCCGACTGGCATCTCGCTCCACTGACCATGGGCTGGGAGGGGCTCACGGACGCCGAGCTCTGCCGTGCGCTCAAGGACCCCCGGCGCAATGGCGGCCGCGACCTTGCCGCGCTGACGCGCCACGTCGGGCAGGACCGGCTGGTCGCCTACGGCTGGGACCCCGGCGGCAGCCGGGCGCCGGTGCCGGTTCCACGAGCGGAGGTCGTGCGGCTCATGACGGCCTGGGCGGACGCCGGCGCGCCCTGCGCCTCGCTCTCCGCGCGGCACTGAGATCCGAGATCCACACCGAGACCGGCGCCATGCTGAAGCTGCCCGGAAGGAGCATCGGGACGACCGCGTTCGCGGCGGTTCTCTTCATAGGCGTTTTGGCTGTTCTGCCGGCCGCGGCGTCGGCGGCCGAGGCGGCGGCGGCGCGCTCGGTCGGGGACGAGATCGGCGCCGTCCGCTGGCAGGAGGACTACAACTTTCTGCGGGACCGCAAGGGGCCGCAGACGCTCATCGAGCGGCTCAAGCTGATCCCCCTCGACCGGGCGAAGACGGCCTACCTGACGCTGGGCGGCGAGCTGCGCGAACGCATCGAGAGCTACGATCGCTCGTTCTTCGGGCTGCCGAGAGCCGGAGGCAGCAACTTCACCGCCTTCGCCACGCGCCTGCTGGCCGACGGCGACCTGCACGTCGGGAGACGCTTTCGCGCCTTCGTGGAATTGGGCAGCTTCGCCGAGACGGGCCGGAGGCCGGCCGAGCGCCCCGCCGACCGCGGCGACCTCGAGCTGCAGCAGGGTTTCTTCGACGTTGTTGCCATCGACCGGTCCAGCCGGCGGCTGACCCTGCGGCTCGGGCGGCAGGAGCTGCCGCTGGGCTCGGGGCGTCTGGTGAGCCTCCGCGACGCGACCAATGTGCGCCTGAGCTTAGCGGCGAGCTGTTCTACCTGGGGCGGCGGCTCGCGGCGATCACCTATCCCCAGGGCACCGCCGGGGAGGTGCGCCATACCCTGGGAGGGCGGCTGTGGGCACGACAGCCGGCGTGGGACTCCTCCATCCAGGCTTCGTATCAGCTCGGCTCGTTCGGCGCCGCGACGATCGCGGCGTGGGGCGTCGCCACCGACACCGGCGCGACGTTCGCGTCCCTGCCGGCGCACCCGCGGCTGGCGCTCCGCGCCGATGTCGCGAGCGGCGATTGCAGCGCGCGGAACCCCGTGCTGGGCACCTTCGAGGCTCCCTACCCGGCGCTCAACTATTTCTCCGAGGCGTCGATCTTCGCTCCGGCCAACGCCTTCGATCTCCACCCTTACCTCGAGCTGCGGCCGGCCGCGTCCGTCACGGCGGAGCTGGGCGCCGTTTTCCTGTGGCGCCTGGACAAGGCCGACGCGATCTACCGCGCCGGCGGCGGCATCCTGGTCCCACCGGGCCTTGGCGACGGCCGATTCGTCACCGCGATCCTCCAGCTGGAGCTGAACTGGCGGCTCAGCCCGTTCCTGGGGCTGCAAGCCGCCCTGGTCGACGCGCCCGCCGGGGATGTCGTCCGAGAGATCGGCGGGAAGGCCACCAGGTTCCTTCTCGCGGCCGCCGACCTGCGGTTCTGAGTCGGGGCATTCCGCCCTGGCGAGCGGTACCATGAGTCATGTCCATCGATCGAGACGAAGGGTCTGCGATGCGGGTCGCCGCGATCTATGACATCCACGGGAACCTTCCGGCGCTGGAGGCAGTGCTGGAGGAAACCCGTCGAGCGGAAGTCGACCGCGTCGTGGTCGGCGGCGACGTGTTTCCCGGTCCGATGCCCCGGGAAACGCTCGCGTACTTGCTCGACCTCGAGATCCCGACCCAGTTCATCCAGGGCAACGGCGACCGCGCTGTGCTCGAGCGGATGGCAGGCTCGGATCTGGACACCCTACCTGAGCAGGCTCGGGAGGCCATACGCTGGGTGGCGCGGCAGCTCGGCCCCGAACAGGAGCGGCTGCTGGCGAGCTGGCCCAAGACGCTCCGCGTCGAGATTCGCGGGTTGGGCGAGGTGCTGTTCTGCCATGCCACGCCGCACCGAGATCTTCACCCGCCTAACACCCGACGAGCGGCTGTTGCCAATCTTCGGGACGCTCGGCGTGGCGCTGGCGGTCTGCGGGCATACCCACATGCAGTTCGATCGCACGATCGGGACAGTGCGAGTCGTGAACGCGGGCAGCGTGGGCATGCCGTTCGGCGAGCCGGGCGCCTACTGGCTCCTGCTTGGACCCGACGTTCAATTGCGGCACACGCCCTACGATCTTGCCGTGGCAGCCAGGCGCGTTCGGGCGACGACGTATCCGCAAGCTGAAGAGTTTGCCGCACGCGACGTCCTGCAACCTCGAACGGAGAGCGACGTGCTCGAAGCGTTCGCCAAGGTCGACTTGAGATGAGGCCGACGAGGCGGATTAGCAGCGTTTGACCCGCGGTCGCCCGCGGCCGTAGTCTTCGCGCTCATGACTCGCCCGCTCAGAAGCCTCTCGCTGCTTGCCTTGGCGGCGGCGGCGTTGCCGCTCACGGCGAGCGATCACGCTCGCCCCGCCCAGACCGTCGGCCCCGACCCCCAGTTCGTCGAGCAGTACGCCGCGACGCTGCGTTTCACCCTCGGCACGCCACAGTCGTTCCAGTTCGTTCCGCAGGGCCGGGCGGTGCTCTTCCTGCGCTCGGGTCCGCGCTCGTTCGTGCGCGACCTGTACGAGCTCGAGCTTCCCGCGGGCGGCGCCGGCCGGGAACGCCTGCTGGCTCGCGCCGAGACGCTCCTCGGCGGGGGCGAGGAGCGCCTGTCACCCGAGGAGAAGGCGCGGCGCGAACGCATTCGGCTGACCGCGCGCGGCATCGCGACCTACGACCTCTCGGAGGACGGCGCCCGCGTGCTGGTGCCGCTCTCGGGCCGCCTGTTCGTCCTCGATCGCCACTCGGGAGCTGTCCACCCGCTGCCGGATGCCGGCGGCTTCCCCCTCGATCCCCGCTTCTCGCCCGACGGCACCCGGGTCGCCTGCGTCCGCGACGGCGACCTCCGCGTCGTCGACCTGGCCTCCGGCGCCGAGCGGCGACTGACGACCGGGGCGTCCAAGACCCTCACCCACGGCCTCGCCGAGTTCGTGGCGCAGGAAGAGATGGGGCGCCGCGAGGGCTACTGGTGGTCGCCGGACAGCCGCACGATCGCCTACGAGGAGGCCGAGACCGCAAAGGTCGACGTGCTCCACATCGCCGACCCCATGCACCCCGAAAACGCCGCCGACGCCTGGCCCTACCCGCGGCCGGGCCGCAACAACGCCGAGGTGCGGTTGGGGCTCGTCCCCGCGGCCGGCGGCGCCACGGTCTGGGTGTCCTGGGACCGCGCGACCTACCCCTACCTCGCCGCGGCGAGGTGGAGGAGGGAAGGTCCACTCACCCTCCTCGTGCAGAACCGTGAGCAGACCGAGGAGCGGCTGCTCGCGGTCGATCCGGCGAGCGGCCAGACCCGCACCCTGCTCGTGGAGAGCGACGCGGCCTGGCTCAACCTCTTCGAATCCGCCCCACGCTGGCTGCCCGGCGGCGCCGGCTTCCTCTGGATCAGCGAGCGGACCGGCGAGGCGCGCCTGGAGCTGAGGACGGCCGACGGGAGCCCGCGGCGCTGGCTCACTCCCGAGGGCTTCGGCCTCAACAGCCTGGTCGGCGTCGATCCAGCTGACGGCTCAGCCGGCGGCTCGGCCTACGTGACCGCGAGCGCGGACCCGACGCAGGACCACCTCTGGCGCGTGCCCCTTGGCGCCGGTGACGCCGGCGCGCCGGTTGCCCTCACCCGCGCGCCCGGTCTGCATCGCGCCGTCTGGGCCCGCGACGGCGCCGCCTCGGTATGGACCGAGGCCGAGCTGTCCGGCGCCCGCTCCTGGAGCGTCCACCGCGGCGACGGGAGCGCCACCGGGGCGCTGCGCTCGGTCGGGGAGACGCCGCCGTTCTCCCCCAACCTCGAGCTCACCACGCTCGGACCGCTCGCCTACCACGCCGCGATCGTCCGCCCGCGCGGTTTTCAGCCCGGCCGCAAGTATCCGGTCATCGTCAGCGTCTACGGCGGCCCGGGCGTGACGGTCACGCGCGGCGATCCCTGGTCCTACCTCGTCGAGCAGTGGATGGCCGACCATGGCTTCATCCTGTTCAAGCTGGACGGACGCGGCACTCCGGGCCGGGGGCGGGCCTGGGAACGCGCCATCAAGGGAAACCTGATCGATCTGCAGCTCGCCGACCAGGTCGCCGGCCTCGCGGCGGCGGGCGCGAAATACCCAGAATTCGACCTTTCTCGGGCCGGGATCTTCGGCTGGTCGTTCGGCGGCTATTTCTCGGCCATGGCGGCGATGCGCCGTCCCGACGTCTTCAAGGCGGCGGTCGCCGGCGCGCCGGTCGCCGACTGGCAGGACTACGACACCCACTACACGGAGCGCTACCTCGGCCTGCCGGAACACAACGCCGAGGGCTACCGCAAGAGCTCGGTGCTCACCTACTGCTCCGGCCTCGCGGTGCCGCTCCTCGTCGTGCACGGCACCGCCGACGACAACGTCTATTTCGTGCACAGCCTCAAGCTGACCGACGCGCTCTTCCGCGCCCGGCGCCCCTACGAGTTCCTCGTCCTCCCGGGCTTCACCCACATGGTCCCCGACCCCGTCGTGCAGCGCTCCCTCGAGGAACGCATCATGGGCTTCCTGGCGGCCCACCTCTCGCCGCCGGCGTCCTGACCGGAGCGGCGCGGCCGTTCAAGGGGCCGGCGGCAGCGGCGGCAGGGCGAGCACCGCCTGGGCGATGGCCTGGGCGGCGCAGCGGTGGCCGTAGGGGGAGGGATGGAAGTTGTCGCTGCCGATCGGCTCGGCGGCGGCCTTGCGGCAGTCGCTGAACGGGACCAGCAGATCCACCAGGGCGAAGCCGTTCTGCCGTGCCAGGCCGGCCACGAACTCATGCTGCCGGCCGAACGGGTAATAGCTGAAGGTGCGCACGAAGCGCGGGAAGACCGCGATCAGCACCTGGAAATGGTGCCGATCCGCGAGCTGGCGCAAGACGCCGAAGTACGGCGCCACGGTGTCGGCCGAGACCAGGTCGAGATAGTGCTGCGGGTCCGGCGGGGGAGCGGCCTGCCTCGCCGCCATCGCGCGCAAAACCCGGAAGCGCAGGAAGCGGTAGAGCGCGCTGCGGACCAGCCAGGAGTCGACGCGGGCGCTGCTGACCCCGCCCTGCCGGCGCTCGGCCTCGAGCAGGGTCTTCAGGATGTCGCCGTCGACGTGCTCGCGCGAGCTCATCGTGTAGGCGACGAGCACCAGGTCGGGGTGGTATTGCAAACCTTTCTCCCGCAGCGTCTCGACCTGCTGCTGGGTGTTGTAGCCGGAGACCGCGAGGTTGATGACCTCGGCATGCCTGCCGCGCTGCTCGAGCAGCCGCTCGAGGATGGGCGGGAAGACGTCCTCGTTGCGCTCGACGTGGAGCCCGGCGGCGATGCTGTCGCCGAGCACCACGATGCGGTAGACGCCGGGCGGCTTGGCGACGGCGTGGTCGCGGTCGCGGTAGCCGAGATGGTTGCTCGCACCCAGGTAGTCGTAGAAGCTGAGGTCGCGGCCGCTGTAGACCAGCGGCACGGGCTCGTAGCCGATCTTGGGGTTGTGCGACAGCTGGAAGCGCCCCTTGCGGATGGCGTACACCTTGGGCGCGGCCCCCGTCGCCCGCACCAGCAGCTCGGCGGCGAGCAGGGCCAGCACCACGCTGGCCAGCATCAGGGCGATCTTCTTCCACATCGGCGGCGGGCTGGGGCTGGCGCTGGTCGGCTGCGGACGTGGGTCTGGCGTGCGGCGGGTCGGCGCGGCCCGGGCCTCAGGGGCGGCAGGCGTAGCGCGAACGCGCCAGCGCCCGGGCGAAGATCGCCTGCGCCTCGGCGTTGGGGTGGGCGTCCTCGTGGCTCACCCAGTAGCGCTCGCCGGAGCCGGGCGGAAAATCGGGAGCCGGATCGATCACCTCGAAGCCGGCGGCGCGGCCGACGGCGGCCACCCGCGAGAAGGCCTCGGCGATGCCGCGGTCGTGCGGGTCATGCAACTCCGGCATCACCAGCAGCGTCGCCGCGGCGCCGTCGGCCCGCAGCACGGCGCCGAGCTCGCGCAGCTGCGCCTTGGTGCGCTCCCAGCCGGGCCGGCCCTCGCGGAAGAGGCCGACGTAGTAGTCCTTGTAGTTCGCCAGCTTGGGATCGGACTGCTTCTGCAGGCGGGCGGCGGCGAGCGACAGCAGCGCCGAATGCCAGTAGAAGGGATTGGTGTCCGGCACGGCGTCGGGTTCGGCGTCGTTGAAGGAGAAGCCGAGGATCACCCAATCCGGACGCATGTAGGGGCGGATGCGCAGCTTGTAGCGCTGCACTTCCATCGAGGTGTTGCAGTTGCCGATGCCGGCGTTGGCGACGGTCACCGCGCGGCCGCCGGCCGCCGGACAGCGGGCCGCGAGCAGCCGCTCCAGCTGATCCGGGAAGGTCTGCCCCTCGGGCACGCCCCAGCCGAAGGTGAGCGAGTCGCCGAGCGCCACCGCCAGGCGGTTGCCGGGACGGCGGCGCGCGACGGTGGCCGGGTCCGGCAGGCGGAAGCCGTGCTCCTCGGTGCGCACCCTGGCGCCCATCAGGTAGGCGCTGGCGTTCGGCCGTTGCTCCTCGACGACCCCGGGATAGGTGGACAGCGCCTTGATCTGGCGGGCGTAACGCCACATCTCGACGTCGTAGACGGTGAGCCAGTGCGCGGAGATCAGCCGCAGGCCCACCTCGGCCGCGAGGAAGGCGAGGAGCAGGGAGATGCCGAGCACGGCGGCACCGAGCCAGCGTTTGTTCATGGACGAGACACCACCTGAGAGAGCTCCCGCCGAACGGGAGGTTGGTAACGTCGCGACGGGCGGACCCACCCCGCGCGAGCTGCTGGGCAGCGCGGCCCGTCCGCGGCCTGTCCACGGCCCGGGCGGGCGGCGCAAAACTGTATCACCACCCGCCTCAGGGTGATGTTGGCGCCAAGCGGCGACCTCAGGGCACTGTCGGTCTCGCCAAGGGGCGACCTCAGGGAAGTGTCGGTCCCGCCAAGGGGCGAGCCGACCGAGCCGACCCGCGGCGCGGGCGCGCGGCGCGCCAGGCGAGAGCGGCGAGGATCGCGACGATCGTCAGCCCGCAGAGGCGCAGGCCCCACACCCAGCCGGCCGGCCGGTACTCGAGGGTGGCGCGATGCGCTCCCGGGGGCAGCAGGAACCCGAGGAAGCCGGCGTTGACGCGCAACAGGTCGGCCTGGCGTCCGTCGAGGGCGAGGCGCCAGCCGCGGCAGTAGGTGACGCTCGACACCACCAGGGCGCCTGCCGCCCCGCCGGCCGGCCCACCGCCCGCGACGTCGAGCTCGAAGCCGTTGGCGTGGACGGCGCGGAGCCGCACCTGCCCTGATTGACGCCTGAGGGTGATGTCGGTCTCGCCAAGGGGCGAGCCGACCGAGCCGACGCGCCGGACTTCGACGCCGGCTGCCTTGGGGATCTCCGCCACCGCGGCCGCCGAGAAGTCCTCGTTCGCCACCGTGGTGAACAGCGCGTCACGGGGGTCGCGCGCCGGCCGCCACGAGGCGGGGACGAAGAACAGCGGCAGGGCTTCGGGGTTGCGCCAGAGCTTGCCGCCCTGGCCGTTCCATGCCGGCTCCCAGGGCGGGAAGAGCTCCTCGTGGTGCCGGGTCAGCAGGTAGCGCAC
>WNFI01680742.1_pt1 | contig 14080 bp, 8 predicted proteins | sample 5400471 | NCBI WGS metagenome assembly WNFI01 (sample SAMN13153348, study PRJNA577476) | soil metagenome | isolation source: 100 cm saprolite on Douglas fir-dominated hillslope | place: USA:California | collected 2013-09-17 | reverse complement strand
AGCCCAGCCGCGCCGCCATCTCGCGCGCCATGTCGCCCAGGAAGTCGGCGCCGCCCAGCCATTCCCGCCACTGCTCCGCCACCTCCCCGGCGACCCGCCCATGGCGGTGGAACTTGACGTCGCCGATCATGCGCGAGGCGGCATGGAGGCCGTCGGTCATCCGCGCGCTCCCCTCGCCCTGGCGATAGGGGTCGGCCATGGCCGGCTCGTAGTCGAGGCCGAGGAACGTGCAGAGCCGGGCGAGCTCCGCGGGCGGGTCGCGCAGCAGGTCCTCGAAGCGCAGCCAGTGCTGCCGGCCGGCCGGCACACCGGCGAGGAAATCGACGGCGTTGCGGTGCGCCAGCACCCAGAGCAGCTCCGCCAGCTGGCGGCGGCTGAAGCGGTCCTCTCCAGGCGCGAAGATCTGGTCGATCCGCGCCTCCTCGAAGGAACGGATCATGCCGTAGGGATGGCGGGTGAGGTGGACGTATCGCGGGGCGGCGAACTCGCTCTCCGCGCGCCGCAGCGTCGCGGGATCCCAGGCGTAGGTCGGCGTCTTGTCGACCAGGATGCGGTCGCCGATCCACTCCTGGATGGCGGCGTAGAGATCGCGGGTGCCGCGGCCTTCCGCCTCCCAGCCGGCGAGCAGCTGCCGCGCCTGCTCGACGCCGACCCGACGCGCCTCCATCACCGCCCGGATCGCGCCCTCGAGCCGGAAAGCGTCGCGCCCGGCGAAGGCCGCCGCCCTTGCGGCGAGCGTACGGAAGCCGAGCAGCTCGAGCTCGGGCGGCGCGAACAGGCGGGCATGTCCGGCGAGCATCACCCGCAGCAGCGTCGAGCCTGACCGCGGCGGCGACAGGATGAAGACCACGGGCCGCGCGAGAGGCGGGCCCTCCGCAGGCAAGCGGCGCACGCGTGAGGCCACCGCCTCCAGCTCCGCCTCGCCGAGGCCGCCGCCATTGCCGGTCGCCGCGCTCACGAAGCCGCCACGACCGTCGCTCTCCGCCGCCGGCGCGCCCACCAGGTCGCCGCCACTCTCCGCCGCCGAGGCGCCAACCGGGACACCGCCGTTCCCCGAGGCCGGCGCGGCGGCGCCCAGGCGGCGGGCGATGGCTTCAGGATATTCGGCCACCAGGTGGGCGGCGAGCTTGTCGAGCGTCGGCGCGTCGAACAGCGTGACGACGTGAACGATCTCGCCCAGCTCCTCCTGCAGGCGATTGATGAAGAGCGCGCCGGTGATCGAGTTGCCCCCGAGGTCGAAGAAGCTGTCGTGGACCCCGGGCTCGGTCCCGGCCAGCACCTCCCGCCAGAGTCCGGCGAGGAAGCGCTCGAGGTCGTTGCGCGGCGCGAGGCGTTCCACCGCCCCCGCGGCCGGTCCGTGCTCCGGCGCCGGCAGCGCCCGGCGGTCGAGCTTGCCGTTGGCCGACAGCGGCAGCCGCTCGAGCACCACCAGGGCCGAGGGCAGCATGGACTCCGGCAGCGTGCGGGCGAGGTGGCTGCGCAGCCCGGCGAGATCCACCTCGCCATCCCCTCGCCGGGTCGCATAGGCCACCAGGTTGACCGCTCCCACCGTGCCCTCGGCGTGCCCCTCCCGGCGCGCCACCACCACGGCTTCGCGCACCGCCGGGTGCGACGCCACCGCCGCCTCGATCTCTCCCAGCTCGATCCGCAGGCCGCGGACCTTATCCCCGTCCCAACTGAACGCCGCCGATGAGCAGCTCGCCCGGCACGCCGATGCCCGCTCGCGCCGCCGACGTCGCGAGCCACGGATCGCCACCGGCCTCGGCGCCCGCCAGGCGCTCGGCGATCTCGATGCGGGTGTTCGCCACCGGGCGTCCGATCGGCATGCCCCCGCCGGCAGGCGAGCAGCGCCACCAGGTGACGTCCACCGCCGCCTCGGTCGGGCCGTAGAGGTTGAACAGCGGCACCGCCAGGCGCTCCCGCCAGCGCTCGGCGAGGTCCGCCGGCAGCGCCTCGCCGCTCGCCACCACCCGCCGCAGGGAACGGCAGCGCTCCACGCCCGGCGCCGCGACGAAGACTTGCAGCATCGAGGGCACGAAGTGGAGCGTGGTGACGCCCTCGCGGATCACCGTCTCCACCAGGTAGGCGCTGTCCTGGTGCCCTCCGGGGCGCGCCATCACCAGGCGCGCGCCGGCGAGCAGCGGCCAGAACAGCTCCCACACCGACACGTCGAAGCCGTAGGGAGTCTTCTGGAGCACGCGGTCGTGCTCGCCCAGGCCGAAGGCCTGCTGCATCCAGAGCCGGCCCAGCCCGCCTCCATCGCCTCCACCATCGCCTCGCCCACCGGCCCCGCGCTCGGCCCCGGCGCCGCCAGGCTGTCGAGCAACCCGTCGAGGGCCACCATCTCGACCGCCGCCCTCCCCCCGTCGGCCGCGCCGGCGTCCGGCAGCGGCAGCCGCTCGAGGTGCCGCCGCTGGCCGATCACCACCTCCGCCCCCGAATCGGCCAGCATGAAGGCCAGCCGGTCCGCGGGATAGTCCGGGTCGAGCGGCAGGTAGGCGGCGCCGGCGGCGAGCACGCCCAGCAGCCCCGCGATCAGCTCGAGCGAGCGCTCGGCCGCGACCCCGACCACCGTTTCCGGGCCGACCCCCAGGGCGCGCAGCCTGCCGGCCAGCGCGGCCGCCGCCCGCGTCAGCTCGCCATAGGGGAGATGACGGTCGCCGTCCGCCACCGCGACCCGCTCGGGCGTCCGCGCCGCCTGCGCCCAGATCAGCTCGTGCAGGCAGACGTCGCCGGCGTCGCCGTAGGCCGTCGCCGTGTCATTCCACTCGCGCAGCTGTTGCGTTTCCGCCACTGACAGCAGCGGCAGCTCCGAGAGCCGCCGTTCGGGCTCGGCCGCCGCGCCGCCGACCAGCGTGGCGAAGCGGCCGGCCAATCTCGTCACCGTCGCGGCGTCGAACAGGTCGCGGTTGTGCATCCAGCGCAGCAGCAGCCCGTCGCCGGTCTCGAGGAAGCTGAGCGACAGGTCCAGCTTGGCGGTCGTCCCCGGCAGATCGGCCACCTCGAGCTCGATGTCGCCGAGCCGCAGGCGCCCGCCGCGCGCGTTCTGCTGGACCAGCATCACCTGGTAGATCGGCGAGTGCGCGAGGCTGCGTTCCGGCGCCAGCTCTTCGACCAGTTTTTCGAAAGGCAGCTCCTGGTGATCGAACGCGGCCAGCGCCCGCCTGCGCGTTCTCCCCAGCAGCTCGGCGAAGGCCGGGTCGGCGGCCAGGTCGCCCCGCAGCGCCACGCTGTTCAAGAAGAGCCCGATCAGCCCTTCCAGCTGCCGGCGATGGCGACCGGCGACCGGCGTTCCCACCACCAGGTCGTCGATTCCGGCCTGCCGCCCGAGGAGCGTCTGGAAAGCCGCCAGGAGCCCCATGAAGAGGGTCGCTCCCTGCCGCCGGCAGAGCGCCGCGAGCGCCGCCACCAGACCGGCGTCCAGGCGGACCAGGAGATGCCGGCCGCGGAAGCTCTGCACCGCCGGGCGCGGCCGGTCCGCCGGCAGGCGCAGCGGCTCGGCGCCGGCCAGGCTCTCGCGCCAGAAGGCGACCTCCCTGGCGAGGCTCTCCCCGGTCAGGCGCGACCGCTGCCAGACCGCGAAGTCGGCATACTGGATCCCCAGTGGGGCGAGTGGCGCGCGCCTCCGGGCGCGGGCCGCCGCGTAGAGCGCCCCCAGCTCGCGCACCAGGATGCCGAACGACCAGCCGTCCCCGGCGATGTGATGCAGAGTCAGCAGAATCCGGCTCTGCGCCGGCGCCAGCAGCAGCACCGCGACCCGCAGCAGCGGCCCGCGCGCGAGATCGAAGGGGCGCGCCTCTTCGGCGCCGGTCAGCCGCTCGGCCTCGGCGCGGCGCGCTCCGGCCGCGAGGCTGGTGAGATCGGCGACTATCAATCCCATCCCCACGTCCGCCGCCGCCGCCGGCCCCACCACCTGCACGGGTCCGGAACGGCGCGTGGCGTAAACCGTGTGCAGCACTTCGTGGCGGCGCACGACTTCGCCGAGCGCGGCGCCGAAGGCGGCCACGTCGAGCGGCCCCCTGGCCTCGACCGCGGTCGCCATCGTGTAGGCGGAGCTCTCCGGCTCGCGCGGCGACGGCGAGCCCTGGCAGGCCGGGCTCCCGCGCGGCGACGGAGTCGGGGAGGCCGTCCGCCGCGGCGGTCTTCTGGGCGACGATGTCCCGGCCGGCCGCGATGTCCCGGCCGGCCGCGACCGCCGCCGCGACCGCCGCCGCGACCGCCGCGATGGTCGGCCTGTTGAAGAAGCTCTCGATCGAGACCTCGGTGGCGAAGGCCGCCCGCAGGCTGGCCATCAGGCGCGCGGCGAGCAGCGAATCGCCGCCGAGGTCGAGGAAGCTGTCGTGCGCTCCCACCTCCTGGAGGCCGAGCACGTCACGCCAGATCGCCGCCACCCCTTCCTGCGCCGCGCCGCTCGGCGCCACGAACCGGGTCGGCAGCGGCGGCCGCGGATGGAACCTCCGCTCCTCGCCGGCCGCGTTCGCCCATCCCGCGTTCGCCGAGCCCGCATTCGCCGAGCCCGCGTTCGCCCATCCCGCGCCCGCCGAGCCAGCCTTCGCCGCGCCAGCCTCGCCCGGCGCTCCCGCCGCCTGCCCCGCGCCGTCGGCGAAGGCCGGATGAGCTGCGGCCGAGGCCCCCGAGAAGGCGGTCGGGAAGGCGCCCGCACCGCCGCCCGCCGCCGCCCGCCGCGCTTCGATCCAGTAGCGGTGGCGCTCGAAGGGGTAGGTCGGCAGCGGCACGCGCCGGCAGTTCTGGCCCGCGTAGAGGCGCCCGGCGTCCAGCTCGCGACCCGCGAGCCAGAGGCGCCCGAGCCCATGGAGCAGATGCTCGCAATCCCCCCACGTCTCGCCACCTTCGCCCGCCTCGGGCAGGGACGCGATGGTCAGCCCCCCGTCCGGCATCCGCCCCGCCGCCACCGCCGCCGCCGTCAGCGTGCGGCCCGGCCCGACCTCGATCAGGATTCGCTCCTCCTGGGCGTACAGCGCCGCGACCGCCTCGGCCCAGCGCGCCGGCGCTGCCGGCGTGGCCGGCAGCCGGGACCAGAGTGCCGGCGAGGCCGCCTCGCCCGCCGCCAGCCGGCGACCGGTGTGACCGGAGACCAGCGAGACGGCGCGCGCGGCGATCAGGGCGACGGCGTCCTCGATGCCGAAGACGCCCGCGAGGTGCGCCGCCGCGATCTCACCGGGACCCTGGCCGGCCAGCGCCTCGGGCTCGATCCCCCAGCTCATCCACAGCCTGGCCAGCGCGACCTCGACGGCGAAGACCGCCGCCGCCCGGGCCGGGCCGGCCTCCCGCCACGCCGCCGCCGCCGCCGCCGCCGCGTCGGTGGGCCCGGCCGCCGGCGATCCGGGTCCGGGGTAGAGCAGCTCCAGAAGGTCACGGCCGAAGTGGGGCCTGAAGAGCCGCGCCACCCGCTCGAGCTCGGCGCGGAAGACCGGCTCGCCGTCGTAGAGCCCGCGCCCCATGCCGGCGTGCCCGCTGCCCTCTCCCGGGAAGAGGAACGCGACGGGCCGGCGGCGCGGCGCCCGTTCGTCGTAGGCGCTCGCGGGGCGCCGCCAGCCTTCGCCGCCGGCAGGGGCCTCCGCCGCCGCCGCCGAGCCCGAGCCGCCACCCCGCAGGTCGCCCTCCGCCTCGCCGAGCGAGCGGCAGACCAGCATCCGCCGGTGGCTGAAGACCCGCCGGCCGGCGTGGAGGGTGAAAGCGACGTCGCCGGCGTCGAGCTCGGGATGGCTCGCCAGGTGGTCCGCGAGCCGCCGCGTCGCGGCGTCGAGCGCGCCTTCGGTCCGCGCCGAGAGCAGCAGCAGCCTTGCCGGCCGCACCGCCGGCGCGGACCGGACCGCCGGCGCCTCCTCGAGCACCAGGTGGGCGTTGGTGCCGCCGAAACCGAAGGCGCTGACCCCGGCGCGCCGCGGCCCCCCGTGGCGCGGCCAGTCCGCCAGCCGCGAGTTGACGTAGAAGGGGCTGGCGGGGAAGTCGATGCGCGGATTGGGCCGCCGGAAATGCAGGCTGGGCGGGATCTCGCGGTGCTCCAGCGCCAGCACGGTCTTGATCAGGCCGGCGATGCCGGCGGCGATGTCGAGGTGGCCGACGTTGGTCTTCACCGAGCCGAGGGCGCAGAAGCCCTTCCTCCGGGTCTCGGCGCGGAAGGCGCGGTTGAGCGCCTGCATCTCGACCGGATCGCCGAGCGCGGTGCCGGTGCCGTGGGCCTCGACGTAGGAGACGCTCTCCGCCGGCACGCCGGCGACCGCCAGCGCCTCGACGATCGCCCGCGCTTCCCCTTCGACGCTGGGCGCCGAGAAGCCCGCCTTGCCGGCGCCGTCGTTGTTGACCGCCGAACCGAGGATGACGGCGTGGACGCGGTCGCCGGCGGCCAGCGCGTCGGAGAGGCGGCGCAGCGCCACCACCCCGACGCCGCCGCCGAACACCGTGCCCTGGGCATCGGCGTCGAAGGCCCGGCAGTGCCCGTCCCTGGCCAGGATCGAGTCGGCCCGCCAGCGGTAGCCGCCGCGTTGCGCGACGTTGATCGAGACCGCGCCGGCCAGCGCCATGTCGCAGCGTTCGGCCAGCAGGCTCTCACAGGCCAGGTGGACGGCGACCAGCGACGTCGAGCAGGCGCACTGGACCGCGTGGCTGGGACCGCGCAGGTCGAGCTTGTAGGAGACCCGCGTGGTCAGCGAGTCGGCGGCGTTGCCGCCCATCACCGCCAGCGGGTCGAGGTCGGCGGCGCCGGACGCGGCAAGATTGAACAGCACGTAGGTGCTGGCGGTGGCGCCCCCGAACACCCCCACTTCGCCGGGACAGCTCTCCGGCACGTAGCCGGCGTTCTCGAGCGCCTGCCAGCAGCACTCGAGGAAGAGCCGGTGCTGGGGATCCATGATCTCGGCTTCGCGATGGCTGATGCCGAAGAACGGCGCGTCGAGCTCGTCGATGCCTTCGGGGAGCGCCACGGCCGGCACGAAGTCGCCATCGCCCGCCAGCTCGGCCGGCAGACCGAGGGCCGCGAGCTCGTCGCCGCCCAGGCGGCGGATCGACTCCACTCCGGCGCGCAGGTTACGCCAGAACTGCTCGAGGTCGCGGGCGCCGGGGAACCGGCCGGCCATGCCGACGATGGCGATGGCGCCGGCAAGATCGGTGGAGCGCGGCTCAGAAGTCGACACGGTAACCCACCTTGGCGACGAGAGACCGCCCCGGCGCGACCGGGCTCACCGCCAGCTCGCGGCGGACGGGGTCCAGGTCGGTCGCGTCGTTGTAGACCAGGTAGAAATCCGAGTCCGGCCGGTAGGTCCAGTCGAGCAGGACGTTGGCGCGGAAGTTGTCGCCCCGCAGCCATTGCACCAGGGTGTGCACGAAGAGCCGCGGGCTGATCGAGTAGGTGACGTCGGCGTACGAGAGGTTGGTGGTGAAGACGCCCTCCCTGAGCGCCACGTGCGTGCGGTCGTAGGTGACCGTGATCGACAGGCCGCGGGCGGGACGGGCCACGACCGAGAGCACATTGTGCAGGCGGGTGCCGTCGTAGAAGTCGCCGTAGTCGTACCAGATGGTCGCGCCGAGCGGCTTGGCGTAGTCCGAGCCGTAGCCGAGGAAAAGGTTGCGAAACCGGTAGGCGCCGGGCGGCAGCACCACTCCCCGGTGGATGGTGAACGGCAGGTAGAGGACCTCGACGTCGTCGGTCGACAGCACGGCGAGGCCGTCGTTGTGGCGGCCGAAGAACACCAGCTCGGAGAGCCAGGTCTGCGAGATCAGCCGGCCGGCCTCGTCGGTCAGGTGGCCGAAGTTGTTCTCGACCGTCAGCCGGTGCAGCCAGCCGCCCAGGCCGGGCGAGAGGAAGAACGTCAGGTCGCTGCGGCTCTTCTTGATGCCGTTGAGGGTCAGGAAGCCGATCTCCGGATTGAAATCCTTGCCGTACTTGGCGTATTCGCTCCAGGCGCGGAACAGCCCCTGCTGCCAGAGGAGGTCCATCGAGCCGGCCTGGTCGTCGTGCCCGAGCCCCGGGGTGGTGGTCTTGGCCAGGAAACCGTGCGAGGAGATGCGGTCGGTGAGCCCGACGTTCCAGTCGACGCCGGCGCCGCGGTTGCGGTCGCCCGTCGCCTCCTTGTCGAGCGCGATGAGGCCGACCGACGAGCCGGGCGAGATGTCCTGCTTGAGCCGCACGACCGAGTAGTTGGCGGACGGCTGCTCGGCATGGTTGCCGTTGGCGTCGACGAAGCGCAGCGAGTCGGTGGTGAGGTTCAGGGCCCCGACGCTGAGGCCGCCCACCTTGCCGGTGATCTTGGCGCCGCCCAGCACCGGCACTTCCTGCGTGCCGTCGGCGGTGATGCCGATCTGCCGGCTGAAGAAGAAGTTGAAGCGCTCGTTGGGCTCGAACTTGACCCCGCGGTCGCCGAAGTAGAAGAGGTTCGAGCCCTCGAGGAAGAAGCCGCGCTTCTCGGGATACTGGATCTTGAAGCGGGTGAGGTTGATCTGCTGCAGGTCCGCCTGGGCCTCGGCGAAGTCGGTCTCGACCGTCAGATCGGCGATCAGGTTGGTGGTCAGCGCCACCTTGAGGTCGCCGCCGGCGGTGCCGTGGGTGCCGCGCGTGTTCTGCTCGTGGCTGTCGCGGCCGAGCACGAACGGGACGGCCTGGTAGCGGCCGGAGGTGGTGAGCCCGGAGAGGCCGCGCAGCTCGCCGAAGTCGGAGACGCGGTAGCGCCCGAAGTAGCCCATGCCGTACGGCAGCGGCTTCCAGAAGGAGTCCTCCTGCTTGCGCGCGATCAGCCGGCGGACGTTGAAGCCCCAGCTCTGCACCTCGCTGGCGGGGAAGCGGAGCGTCTTGAACGGCACCACCAGCTCGGCCGACCAGCCGGTCGCTTCGCGCGCCGTGGCCACCTGCCAGAGCCCGTCCCAGTACACGTTGATGTCCTCGCCCTCCTGCCTCACCAGCGCGTCGTACTGCGCCCCCAGCGGGTTGACGCTGAACAGGTAGGCGTTGCGGCGGTCGTGGAAGGTGTCGAGATAGATCTGGACCGAGTCCTCGTTCGACTGGTCGCCGTCGCGCAGCAGCGTCTTGGCGACGATCTTGTCCGGCTCCCGGTCGTAGCAGCGGAAGCCGAAGTAGAGGTTCTCCGAGTCGTAGCCGACGAGCAGCTCGGTGCGCTCGCTGGCGGGCTTGCCGTTGTCCGGCTCGTACTGGGTGAAGCTGGTGATCCGCGCCGCCTGCTGCCAGACCGGATCGTCGAGGCGGCCGCTCATCGCCGGCGGCGCCGAGAGGCGGTGGGCCTCGAGCACCCACGCCGCCGGGGTGGCCTGGGCCGGGCCGTTCGGTGCCGGGGTCGCCGGTTCCGGGCCGTTCGGTGCCGGAGTGGCCGTCGCCGGAGCGCCCGCCACCGGGGCGCTCGCCACGGCCTCGGAGGGAGGCGCCAGCGCCGCCGCCTGGGCCGCACTCGCCGCATCGCCTGCCAGCGGCGCCAGGGCGCAGCCCAGGCCAACTCCGAGGAATCGCTTCATCCACATCCCGCCATCCCGCTGCTCAGCCGTCCGGCGACCGATCGCACAGGCACACGGGGCAGCGCCTGGCTGAGCGGCCGGCGGTGTCCAGGACTCACCCGCCAGGTATTTGCGGCCCGCGGGACGGCCATGACGTGCGCGAGGAGCTTTCTTGAAACCAATGGGTTCGGGCTACCGGCGGCTTTCACCACCGGCAATCTGGTTTGTGTGTCGGGCGGCGGAAAACGTGACACTCAGGATAGGCAAGACGCAACTGCCAAGGGAGGGCGCGCTGGGCACCGCAGCTGATTGAATGAACCACTCACGCGGAAACGGGAACTCAAGAGACGGGAGGTGATGCTGATGCACCGTTAAGGACTGTCCGAAGTCGGTTTCCGCACGGCGGCCGACGGCCGTCGGGAACGAGTTTGCTTGCTGGGTCGAAGAAGTTGCGCCTCTCAGGTCGGCGAAGCCATTGAATCTTCCATCACGCAATTCAACGAGAGAGGTAATCCCCATGAAGCACGTACGGAAGAGCCTCAAGAGTGGAATCAACCGGCGCTCGTTCATGAAGGGTGGTTTTGCGGCGGCCGGTGCGGCAACCATGAGCGCGGGCCTGCTGGCGCCGAGCTCACTCGCCCAGAGCACGGAGCACTCACCGGAGGAGCACAGCGGCAGGCTCGCCCGCGGCGACGCCGCGCTGCTCCGCTTCGCCGCGGCCGCAGAGATCCTCGAGACCGACTTCTGGGTGCAGTACAACGAGCTCGGGGGCATTCAGGACAGCGAGGTCCCCGGCGGCAGCGGCAGTCCCATCTACACCGCGAAGCTGCAGAACCTGGACGCGGATTTCTCCCAGTACATCCACGACAACACCGACGACGAGTTCACGCATCAGAATTTCCTCAACGCCTACCTGGTCTCGAAGCATGCGGACCCGGTGGACCTGGAGCCCTTCCGCACCCTGCCGGGGAGCACCGCGACCGGCTCGAGCGGCAAGCTGCGGCTCACCAATCTCATGCAGCTCACCCTGGACACCAGCTGGTGGACCCGGTATCGCAGCGACGCCAACAATCCCGACCTCGATCCAACCTTCCAGTTCCCCCAGGCCGTCCCCGGCCTGGCCGCTGGGCAGTTCACGGCGATCCCCAGGACGGATGCGGACCTTGCTCCCGACGACCACATCCAGGCGATCGCCAACACGGCAGGTTTCCACATGCCGACGATCGAACAGGGGGGCAACAGCCTCTACCCTTCGCTGGCGCAGCGGGCGACGAGCGCCGAGGTCCTGCGCATCCTGATCAGCATCGGCCCGACCGAGACCATGCACTTCCAGACCTGGGCCGACAAGGCGGGCAACGCGCCCCCGTTGACCGATCCGACGAACGGGTTGGTCTTCCCCGACCTGAATTCGCCGCCGTTCGGCGGCGAGGGGTTCCAGACGAACCTGATCATGCCCGAGCCGTGCCCGTTCCTCAGCCGCAAGCTGCCGGTGGTCTCGATCATCCGGCCGACGCAGACCAAGGGCGCCGCCATGGGCGCGCTCAAGTTCTTGACCGCCATGGGACTGTTCATCGGTCAGACCCCGGAGTTCTTCGCCCTGATGCAGGACCTCGCCGAGGACGCCGACGAGGCCCGGCGCGGCGTCTGAGACACCACGAGAGGCCGCGGCTCCGGCCTCCGGCACGCGACGTCGTGACCGGAGGTCCGGGGCCGCGCGCTCGCGCTACTGGTGCCGCAGAGCGGCGAACGGGTCCATCCAGGCCGCCCGGCGCGCCGGCAGGTAACAGGCGAGGAGCGCCACCGCGGCGAGGCCCGCCGCCACGCCGGCGAAGACCAGCGGGTCCAGCGGGCTCACGCCGTAGAGAACGCTTTGCAGCAGGCGGCTGACGGCGACCGCCGCGACGACGCCGAAGGCGACGCCGCCCAGCAGCAGGCGCAAGCCGCGGCCGAGCACCATGCGCAGCACTTGCCCGCGCCGCGCGCCGAGCGCCATGCGGATGCCGATCTCGCGCGGGCGCTCGCCGACGAAGTAGGACATGACGCCGAACAGGCCCACCGCCGACAGCACCGTCGCGAGCAGGCCGAGAACGGCCAGCAGCTGGGTCGCCAGGCGCTGCGCGAAGAGCGAGCGCCCGAGCCGCTGCTCCCCGGTCATGGTCTCGAAAGAGGCGAGTCCGGGGTCCAGCGCGGCCGCCGTCCGGCGCAGAGCGGGCAGCGCGCCCAACGGTTCACCCGCCGTGCGCACCACCAGGGTCATCTGCGGCCGGTAGTCTTGCTCGAACGGCACCAGCAGCTGCGGCTCGGGGTCGTCCGCCAGCGTGCGGTACTTGTAGTCGCGCATCACCCCGACCACCTCGCGGTCGACGCCGGCCACCTTGCAGTGCCTGCCAAGCGCGGCGCCGCCCGGGAAGAAGCGGCGCGCGAAGGTCTCGTTGACGATCACCACCCCCAGAGCGCCCTGCCGGTCCCGGGGCTCGAAATCGCGGCCCGCCGCGACGCCGATGCCCATGGTGCGCAGGTAGCGCGGGCCGACCGCGTCGAGCACGAAGGACTTCTCCTCGTCCGGCTTCGGCAGGTAGCCGGGGATCTCCACGCGCGAGAGGTTGCCGCCGCCGGAGAGACCCAGCGGCGCGTAGTCCGTCAGGCTCGCCGCCCGCACACCCGGCAGAGCCTCCACCCGCCGCACCAGCTCGCCGTAGAACTCGCTTCCCCGTCCGCGGTCGTAGCCGCCGAGGAAGACGTCGAACGAGGTGAGCAGCAGGTGGTGCGGCGCGAAGGCGGGGCGTCGCGCCAGCGACTGCACCAGGCTCTTGCCCACCAGGCCGGCGGCGACCAGGGTGGTCAGCGAGAGACCGAGCTGCGCCATCACCAGCCCATCGCGCAGCGCCGCGTGACGCCGGCCGCCGGTCACCGCCGCGCTCTCGTCCTTGAGGGCGGTCGAGGCGTCGGCGCCCGCCGCCTGCAGCGCCGGCGCCAGGCCGAAGAGCATCACCGCCGCCGCCGTGAGGGTGGCGCTGAACAGCAGCACCCGCGAGTCGAGCTCGAGGTTGAAACCGAGCGGCACCCCGGTCGGCGGCAGGAGAGCGGGCAGCGTCCGCGCGGCCAGCGCGGCGATGGCGACGCCGGCCGCCTCGCCGAGAGCGGCGAGCAGCAGGCTCTCGGTCAGCAGCTGGCGCAGCAGCCGCCCGCGGCCGGCGCCCACCGCCAGCCGGATGGTGATCTCGCGCCGCCGCATCAGAGCGCGCGCCAGCAGCAGGTTGGCGACGTTGAGGCAGCTGATGATCAGCACCACCAGGACCACTGCCATGAGGACCTCGACCGTCGGCACCAGGCTGCCGGTGTAACCCTTCTGCGACTGCGCCAGCGGATAGGCGATCTCTCGCCAGCCGGCATGGTCGGGGAAGGCCTGGGCCAGCTGGCGCGACGCCAGGTCGAGCTCCGCCTGCGCCTGGGCGATCGTCACCCCGGGCCGCAGTCGGCCGGTGATCTGCACCGGATACCTGCCGTTCGAGATCTGATCGCCGCCGGCCACCAGCTCCGGCTCCTGGGCGATCGGCGCCCACAGCTCCTGGGCGATGCCGCCGTAGCTGCCGAGGAAATCCGCCGGCGCCACGCCGATGACCGTGTAGGGGTGGCGGTCGAGCGACACCGTGCGCCCGAGCACCCCGCGGTCGCCGCCGAATTGGCGGCGCCAGAGCGGATGCGAGAGGACGACCACCGGATGCGCGCCGATCCCCTGGCCCTCGTCGGGCCGAAACCAGCGTCCCAGCGCCGGGCGCACGCCGAGGGTGGCGAAGTAGTCGGTCGTCACCAGGCCGGCGAGCGCGATCGCGGGCCTGCCGCCACGCGCCAGGTTCACCTGCGTCAGCTCGTAGGCCGTCAGGCCCGAGAACAGCCGGCTGTGGTCGCGGTAATAGAGATAGTCGCGATATCGCGTCGAGTAGCCGTTGCTGTCGCCGCGCCCGCTCGACAGCGTCACCAGGCGATCGCCCTCCGCCACGCCCGGCAGCGGCTCGAGCAGGACCGACTTGAGCCAGGTGAAGACCGTGGTGTTCGCCCCCACCCCGAGAGCCAGGGCGAGCACCGCCGCCAGGGTGAAGGTCGGGCTCTTGCGCAGCATGCGCGCGCCGAACTGCAAGTCCTGGATCAGGCCCATCGCGTGACCTCCCAAGGGCGCCGAGGCGGCGTCTCCAGGCTACTACGAGCGGCCCTGGCCTGGGTTTCTCGATCCGGCGAGCGCGACGAGTGCCATGCCGCTTGTCCCCTTCCTGCTTCGCATTGCGCCTCCAGGATTGAGCGGCTCGTGCCTCGGCGAATGGAGCCTGCTCGTGGCAGCGACGACCCCGTCTCCGTGGAGGATTCACTCATGTCTCACGACGACAGTCAGGACCACAAGAGCTCGTTCTCAGTCAACCGCCGCCAGGTGCTGGGAGTCTTGGGCGGGGCCTCCGCCCTCTCACTCTTGGGCATTAACCCTGCCCGTGCCGGCCAGCGTGACCACGCTCAGGAGGGAGAGGAGGATCTGTCGCTCGACACGCGCCTCGTCCGTGACTACGGCATTCGCTACCCGATCGTGAGCGCCGGCATGGCTTTCGTGGGACTGCCCGAGCTGGTGGTGGCC
>WNFI01409635.1_pt1 | contig 14080 bp, 11 predicted proteins | sample 5400471 | NCBI WGS metagenome assembly WNFI01 (sample SAMN13153348, study PRJNA577476) | soil metagenome | isolation source: 100 cm saprolite on Douglas fir-dominated hillslope | place: USA:California | collected 2013-09-17 | reverse complement strand
TGGATCCACGGGCTCTCCCCGGCGGAGGTGAAGCACATCGAGAGGGTCTCCCGCCTCACCACCGAGGAGGCCCTGCGCCGCCTGATCGCGGCCGGCCTCGACTCCATTCCGGGGGGCGGGGCCGAGATCCTGTCGGACCGCGTGCGGGAGCGCATCGGCATCGCCAAGGGCACGACCGCGGACTGGCTGGAGGTCATGGAGGTCGCCCACCGGCTGGGCATGAAGACCACGGCCACGATGATGTTCGGGCACGTGGAAACCCTCGAGGAGCGGATCGACCACCTGCTCCACCTCCGCGACCTCCAGGCCCGGACCCGGGGCTTCACCGCCTTCATCGCCTGGACCTTTCAGCCTTCCCACACCGCCATCGGGGGGGACGAGCTCACCTCCTTCCAGTACCTCCGCACGCTGGCCGTGGCCCGGGTCATGCTCGACAACTTCCCGAACGTGCAGGCCTCCTGGGTCACCCAAGGAGGAAAGATCGGCCAGGTCTCGCTCCGGTTCGGGGCCAACGACTTCGGGAGCCTCATGATCGAGGAGAACGTGGTCTCCGCAGCGGGAGCACACTTCCGCCTGACGGAGGCGGAGATCGCCCGCAACATCCAGGACGCGGGGTTCGTGCCCAAGCGCCGGACCATGGATTACCGGATCGTGGGCGATCCCTACTGTTGGACGCACCAGACCCCGGCCATGCCCGGAGAGCCGGCTACCGCCGCCTCCCTCGCCGGCTGAGCCGACACCCCGAGCAACATCCGACAAGGCCGCGCGGAGGGTCCCGAGGGCGCGGGTTCTCCCTAGCCCGCCCGAGACCGCTCGCCGCCCCGCGGTTTGCTCGGCCTCCTAACGCCTCCGCCCCGCCGCCTTCTTGATCAGCGTGGTGGCCCGCGCCGCGTCCGCTTCGCTCTCGAACCCGAAAACAGCCGAGAACTGCCGGCCCACGGCCTGCGCCACCACGAAGGCGATGTTGATTCCGGCGTCCGCCACCCCGCGGGCCATGGCCTCGCACAGGCCAGCCCGGTTGTCTCCGGTGACGAGCAGGGTGGGGATGGCGGAGGGGCCGAGCCCCGCGGCCGCCATGGCCGCCGTGAGCTTCTTGCCCCCCACCGGGAACAGCTCGATGACGGCCCGGGTCTCGCCCGGCTCGCGGTAGCCCATCACCACCCTGAGGTCGGTGCGGGTGGTGGCCGCCGGCGCCAGCACGCCGGCCAGCATCCCGGGGCGGTTCTCCACCTTGCCCCGCCAGAGCACGATCTTCTTGACGGTAACCCCCATGGGACCTCCTTCGGCTCGGGAGGCTAGCCCCCTCTGGGGGCTGGGTCAATGGCCCCGAGGGGTCGGCCTCGGGGAAACCCCGAGGCGGAATTGAGGGATTCCCCCCGGCGGGATTCGGGGTCTACCCGCTAGCCCGGAGGCATCGAGAGGCGCAGCCTTGGCGCGGCACTGGAGACGGCCACGAAGGTGCGTCCTCTGGTTCGCGGATCGCGGGGGACCGCGACCGACTCGGCGCGAGCCGGACCGGTCTCCCGCTCCATGCCCAAGCTCTCCGCCCTCCCTAGGGGCTTTCCCTGGTCCGGGCAGCCGAGGACGAGCATTCGGGCCCCACCCGGCCCTCGGAGGTCGGCCATGATGGCAAGACATGTCGCGCTCAGAGCGCTCACCTCGCTCGCGTTCGTGTTGGCGGGGGTGCCCTGGAGCTTCGCCCAGTCGACGTCCGCCCAGATCCACGGGACGATCAAGGACGAGTCGGGCCCCCTCCCCGGGGCCAACATCGTGGCCCACGAAACCCAAAGCGGCTTCACGAACGAGACGGTGTCGGGGGCGGACGGGTCGTTCACCCTGGCCGCGCTGCGGCCCGGCAACTACGAGATCTCGATCAGCATGCCTCAGTACAAACCGGCCGCGCGCGCCATCCAGGTCCTCGTCGGCCAGGATCTGGAACTGAGCTTCCGTCTCACCGCCGAGCTCGCCTACGTGGAGAACGTCACCGTCGTGGGTGACCTCCTCCTGGACACGCGGACGTCCCAGATCGCCACCAACCTCACGCCGGAGCAGGTGGAGGCCCTTCCCCAGAACAACCGCAACTTCCTGAACTTCGCCGCCCTGGCCCCCGGGGTGCGGGTCGAGTCCGAGAACTCCGTCAGGAAGCAGTTCTCGGGGGGTGCCCTATCCGCCAATCAGACCAACGTCTTCATTGACGGGGTGAGCTACAAGAACGACACCCTGGAGGGCGGGGTGGTGGGGCAGGACTCCAGCCGGGGCAACCCCTTCCCCCAGAACGCGGTCCAGGAGTTCCGCGTCCTCACCCAGAATTTCAAGGCCGAGTTCGAGAAGGCGGCCAGCGCCATCATCACCGCGGTCACCAAGAGCGGGGGAAACACCTGGTCCGGGGACGCCTTCCTGCTCTACCAGGACAAGCACCTGGTGGCGAATGACTATTTCGCGGAGAAGCGCGGCGACCCCAAACCGACCTACGAGCGCTTCCAGAGCGGGGCCAGCCTGGGCGGGCCCATCGTGAAGGACAAGATGCAGTTCTTCGCCTCCTGGGAGTACAACCTCCAAAACCGCGACAACCGCGTCTTCCAGGGCAGCAACCCGGTGCCGGATCGGCTGGGGCTGAGGTCGTTTGAAGGGTTCTTCCCGAGCCCCTTCCGCTCCAACCTCGGCTTCGCGAAGGTCTCCTACCAGCCCCGGGCCGGCGACCTCGTGGACGTCACCTACAACATCCGTCACGAGACCGACGTCCGGGACTTCGGCAACCAGGACAGCTTCCAGACCGCCAACAACATCCAGAACGACGTGAGCTCCCTCCTTATTCGCTACCAGACGACACGGTCCGACTGGGCGAACGAGGCCAGCCTCACCTTCCAGCGCTCGAAATGGAACCCCGTGCCCACCAACCCCGACCTCATCGGCCGTGACTACCAGGGCACGCTCAGGGTGGGAGGCCGGGACACGACCCAGGTCTTCCAGCAGGACCGCTGGTCTTTGCGCGACGACTACAGCCGGTTCGCCAAGTGGCAGGGAAACCATAGCGTCAAGGTGGGCACCGTCCTGAGCCGGCTGAACTACGACGTGTCGAAGCAGCTCTACGGCAACCCCATCTTCCACTTCCGATCGGACATCAGCTTCGACTTCCCGTTCGAGGCCCAGTACGGCGTGGGTAACCCGAACCTGAACGCCGGGAACTGGGAGATGGGGTTCTTCGCCCAGGATGACTGGAGCCCGACCCCGAGGCTCACCATCAACGCCGGGCTTCGCTGGGACTACGAGTCGGACATGCTCGACAACAACTACATGACACCCGCGAACGTGAAGGCCGCGGTCTCGGGCTTCGTGCCGCCCCAGTACTTCACCGACGGCACCCAGCGCCCGTCGTATTACGGCGCGATCCAGCCCCGAATCGGGTTCTCCTATGACCTGAGCGGCAAGGGACAGACCACGGTCTTCGCGGGCTACGGCCGCTATTTCGACCGCGTCCTCTACAACTACACCCTCGACGAGCGCTACCGGCTGCAGTACGCGATCCGGACCTTCCGCTTCTCCGCCGATGGCAGCCCCCGGGATGGCCAGCCCACCGGTCGGCCTGCGCCACACCTTCGGTCCCGTCCTGGCCTCCGCGAGCTACGCGGGCGTGCGCAGCCGCCACGGCTTCACCTACATCTTCGGCAACCGCCGCCCCGACGGGGAGTGCTGCTTCGCGGTGCCCGGCTTCTCCAACGTCCTCCTCTCCAGCGACACCAAGAAGGCCTGGTACGACGCGCTCTTCGTGACCTTGGAGAAGCCGTTCACCTCCGCCTCCAAGTGGGGGATGACCCTCACCTACACCCTGGGGAAGGCGGAGGAGATCGGGGGCGACAGTTTCAGCCTCGACTACCCCAGCGTCCAGGCCTACCCGCGGCATCCCACCCAGACCGACGAGCGCAACCGAATCGTGGCCACGGGGATCTACCAGCTGCCCCAAGGCTTTCGGGCGAGCGCGTTCATCGTGCTCAGCTCGGGGGTCGGCTTCACCCTCATTGACGACACCCAGGGGTTCGGGATCAACCAGCGGAAGATCCTGCTCTACGCGGGTCGACCGAACGAGACCTTCGCCTTCCAGAGCATCGACCTCAGACTCGACAAGGACTTCAAGATCTCCGGCAAGAGCCACGTCGAGCTCTCGGCCCAGGTCTTCAACCTCTTCAATCACGACAACTTCACCGGCTATGATGGCTTTGAGCCGCCGCTTCCCAACGTGAACGCCAACTTCGGAACGCCGAACACCGAAGACCCGAAGCGGCGCTTCCAGTTCGGGCTGAGTTTCCGCTTCTAGCCTCTTGCTCACCGGGGGGCGGGCGCTCTTGGGGAAGGGCGTCCGCCCACCCCGCGCCGGACGGTAGAGGGCTCCGATGATCCGGCGCTTGTCGATCGCGCTCTTGAGCGGGCCCGCCCTGGGGCTGCTGATCGGGGCCGGTTCCGCGCTGGGCGTCGGGGAGGCCCCCGCCCCCTCCCTTCCTCCCTTCTTTGACGAGCTCGAGGCGAGTACGTTCCGGTACTTCTGGGACCTCGCGGACCCGGGGAGCGGCCTCGTTCCCGACCGCTACCCCTCCCCCTCGGCCTCCAGCATCGCGGCCATGGGATTCGCCCTCACCGCCTACCCGATCGGGGTCGAGCGCGGCTACGTGAAACGGGGGGAGGCGGCTTCCCGGGTCAAGGCCGCGCTCCGGTTCTTGGCGGAAGCGCCCGAAGGCCCCGCCCCCACCGGCCAGACGGGCTACCGCGGGTTCTTCTATCACTTCCTGGAGTTGCGGGGGGGCGCGCGGGCCGGTCCCTGGGTGGAGCTGTCCACGATCGACTCCTCGCTCCTCCTGGCCGGGGTCCTCTTCTGCCAGTCCTATTTCGACGGGGGGGGAGAGGAGGTGGAGATCCGGGAGCTGGCAGAGCGGATCTACACGCGTGTCGACTGGTCCTGGGCCGCCCCGCGGGCGCCCCTGGTCGTGCGGGCCTGGAAGCCGGAGACGGGCTTCTACCGCGACGATTGGCGGGGGTACGACGAGTCGATGATCCTCTACCTCCTGGGACTCGGCTCGCCCACCCATCCCCTGCCGGAGGCCGCCTGGTCGGAGTTCACCCGAACCTACCGCTGGCAGGAGTACTACGGCCGGCCCCAGGTCAACTTTGCCCCCCTCTTCGGCCACCAGTACTCGCACGTCTGGGTCGACTTCCGGGGCATCCGCGACGCCTACATGCGCGAGCGGGGCATCGACTACTTCGAAAACTCGCGGCGGGCCACCCTGGCCCAGCGTGACTACGCGATCGAAAACCCGGGGGGATGGCGGGGTTACGGCCCCCACGCCTGGGGTCTCACCGCGTGTGACGGTCCCCAGGCGGAGGCGATGCGGGAGGGACGACCGCGGGCGTTCAAGTCCTATTGGGCCCGGGGGGCGGCCGCGGGCGACGTCCGCGACGACGGCACGATCGCGCCCGCCGCCGCCCTGGGCTCGCTGCCCTTCGCTCCCGAGGCGGCCATCCCGACGATCCTCGAGATACACCGGCTCTACGGGTCCCAGCTGTACGGGACCTACGGCTTCTTCGACGCCTTCAACCCGTCGGTTCCCGACGGCACCGTGGTCAAGCAGGGGCGGGTGGCACCGGGGGCGGGGTGGTTCGACACCGACTACGTCGGCATCGACCAGGGGGCGATCCTTTCTATGATAGAAAACGCCCGCAGTGCGCTCGTCTGGCGCGTGATGAAGCGAAATCCCCACCTGCGGCGGGGCCTCATTCGCGCCGGTTTCCGCGGCGGCTGGCTGGGCTGAACCGGCCTCGCCGCCCTAGCCGAGGTTGCTCATGTCAAGAACGACAAGGTCGCTCGTGGCCAGCCTGGCGCTGGGGCTCGTCCTCCTGCCCGGGGCCCGAGTCGGCGGCGGGGAGGGGGGAGGGCCCGATCCCGTGGAGGCCCGCCTCGAGGGCCTCCTCCGCCAGATGACCCTGGAGGAGAAGCTGGGCCAACTCCAGCAACTCGACGGGACGGGGGACGGCCGGATCAGGCCCGAGCAACTGGCGCTCGCCGCCCAGGGGCTTCTGGGATCGACCCTGAACGTGCGGGGGGCCGCGAACGTGAACGAGATCCAGCGCGCGGCGGTCGAGCGCTCGCGGCTGAAGATCCCGGTCCTGGCCGGTTACGACGTGATCCACGGCTATCGGACCATCTTTCCCATCCCCCTCGGGGAAGCGGCGAGCTTCGACCCCGCCCTCGCGGAAACGACGGCGCGGATTGCGGCCGCCGAGGCCACCGCGGTCGGCTTGAAATGGACGTTCGCACCCATGGTGGACATCGCGCGGGATCCGCGCTGGGGCCGGATCGCGGAGGGCGCGGGGGAGGACCCCTACCTGGGGAGCGCGTTCGCGCGCGCGCGGGTGCGCGGCTTCCAGGGCGAAGGGGGCGGCGATCCCCAGCGGGTGATCGCGTGCGCCAAGCACTGGGTAGGCTACGGCGCGGCGGAGGCCGGCCGCGAGTACAACACGACCGACCTCTCGGAGCGGGCGCTGCGCGAGGTCTACTTTCCACCCTTCCGGGCCGCCCTGGAGGCCGGGGTGGGCACGTTCATGAGCGCCTTCAACGACCTCGACGGCCTGCCCGCGACGGCCAACCCCTTCACCCTCACCCGCGTTCTGCGCGGGGAGTGGCGCTTCGACGGCTTCGTGGTCAGCGATTACACGGCGGTGCCGGAGTTGATCCCGCACGGGGTGGCCAGGGACGGAGCCGAGGCCGCCCAGAAGGCGATCACCGCCGGTGTCGACATGGAGATGGTGAGCCGGCTCTATGCCACCCAGCTTCCGCAGCTCGTCCGCGAGGGCCGGGTGCCCATGGCCACGGTCGACGAAGCGGTGCGCCGCATCCTGCGGGTCAAGATGCGGGCGGGGCTGTTCGAGCGGCCCTACGCGGAGGAGGGCCGGGAAGCGGCGGTCCTGCTGAGCCCCGCTCATCGGGAGACCGCGCGCAGCGCCGCCGCGCGCTCGATCGTGCTCCTCCGCAACGAAGGAGGTGTCCTTCCCTTGCGGAAGGACCGGGGGTCGATCGCCCTCATCGGCCCCCTAGCCGACGATCCCCGGGAGTTGTCCTCGTGGTCGGGGAGTCGGCGGCCATGAGCGGGGAGGCCGGATCGCGCAGCTCGATCGACCTGCCCGGCCACCAGCTACAGCTCGTCCAGGAGGTGCTCAAGGCGGGCAAGCCCACGGTGGTGGTCCTGATGAACGGCCGGCCCCTCACCATTCCCTGGATCGCGGAGAACGCGGCGGCCATCCTCGAGACATGGCAGGGCGGCACCGAGGCCGGTCACGCGATCGCGGACGTGCTCTTCGGAGACACAAACCCCGGCGGCAAGCTGCCGGTGACCTTCCCCCGGTCGGTGGGCCAGATCCCCCTCTACTACAACCACAAGAACACGGGCCGACCGGCGGGTCCGCAGAGGTGGTCCTCCACGTATCTGGACCTACCCGTGACCCCCCTCTATCCCTTCGGATTCGGCCTCAGCTACACGCGCTTCGCCCTCCGTAACCTGCGCCTGAGCGCGGCCACGATTCCGTCCCGGGGGGAGGTGACGGTGAGCGTGGACGTGGAGAACGTAGGCTCCCGCGCGGGCGACGAGGTGGTCCAACTCTATGTCGGGCACGAGGCGGCTTCGATCACGCGGCCCGTGAAGCAGCTCCGTGGCTTTGAGCGCGTGAAGCTTGGCGCGGGCGAGACGCGGGAGGTGCGCTTTCGGCTAGGCCCCGCGGATCTGGGGCTGCTCGACGGCCAGTTCCGTCTGGTAGTGGAGCCGGGCGAGATCCGGGTGACGGTGGGGACGAGCTCGGAGGGAGGGCTGGAGGGCCGGTTTAGGGTGGTCGCGGATTGACCCCGACCACGGTGAGAGCGACCGCTCCCTGACGCTTTCCCGACCGCCCGCGCGGCGGCTATAGTCATGCCGTGACGCGAGGGATCCTCGACGCCGGCTCCGGGCCATGCAGATCCTGACCGCGTCCTGGGTGGCGCCGGTGGCGACTCCCCCCATTCGTCACGGTAGGGTGGCGGTGGAGGAGGGGCGCGTGGCCTGGGTGGGGCGCCCCGGCGGGCCGGGAGAGCCGCAGGGACGCCTTCGCGACTTGGGGCCGGGCGTGATCCTGCCCGGACTCGTCAACGCGCACTGCCATCTGGAGCTGTCTCACCTGCGGGGCCAGATCGATGGCTCTGCCGGTTTCGTGCCCTGGGTGCAGTCCCTGGTGGACGCCCGTGCCTCCGACCGCGAGGAGCTAGTCCGCGCCCGGGCCGGGGAGGCGATCCGCGAGCTCTCGCAAACGGGTACGGTGGCCGTGGGGGACGTCTCGAACCAACTCCTCCACCTGGACCTTCTCGCCGCCTCCGGCCTGTCGGCCGTCGTTTTCTACGAGCTGCTGGCCTGGGATCCGGCCCGCGCCTCGTCCACCCTGGAGGGCGCCCGGGCCCGGATCGCGGGGCTCCAGACCGGCCCCGACGTTCAGGTCCGTCTCGCCGCCCACGGCCCCTACTCGACCTCCGCCCCCCTCCTCGAGGGACTGGCCCGGGGGGGCGGTCCGGCCGCTCTCCACCTGGCGGAGTCCGCGGCGGAGAGCCGCTTTCTGGCCAAGGGGGACGGCCCCTGGCCCGCGTTCCTGTCCGCGCGCGGCCTCGGCCACGTAGCCTTCACGCCGCCCGGACTAAGCCCGGTGCGCTACGTGGACGGCCTGGGCGTCCTGCATCCCGGGCTGGTGGCGGCCCACTGCGTCCATGTGGACGATGGGGACCGGGCCCTCTTGGCGCGCCGGGGCGTGCACGTGGCGATCTGCCCGCGCAGCAACCAGAACCTGAACGTCGGCGTGGCCCCCGTCCCCGAGCTGTGGAAGGCCGGGGTCCGCCTTTGCCTAGGCACGGACAGCTTGGCCAGCGTGCCGAGCCTGGACCTCAGGGAGGAGATGGCTGCGCTCCGCCGGCAGTTTCCGGAGCTGCCGGCGGCCGTCATCGTGGGCATGGCCACCCAGGGCGGCGCGGAAGCTCTGGGGCGCATGGACCTGGGGACGATCGCGCCTGGCAAACGGGCGGTCCTCGTCCACGCCGCCGCGGGGTCGGACCCTGAGGATCCCCTCGAGTTCTTGGTCTCGCCCGGGGTGAGGCTCGAGCGGGTGCCGGGGTGAGGGATCTCCTCGCCCGGGTCCTCTCCTACGGGCGCATGATCCGGTTTTCCCACTCCGTCTTTGCCCTGCCCTTTGCCCTCACCTCGGCCGCCCTGGCCGTGCGCGGGGGACTCCGCGCCGCCCAGGTCGTGTGGATCGTGGTGGCCATGGTGGGGGCGCGCAGCGCGGCCATGGGCTTCAACCGCCTGGCCGACCACACCCTCGACGGGCAAAACCCGCGCACCGCCGGTCGCGAGCTGCCCCGCGGCGTCCTCTCCCGGCGGGAGGTCTGGATCTTCGTGGTCCTCTCCGCGGGCGTCCTCGTCTTGGCGGCGGCCATGTTGAACCCTCTCTGCCTGGCGCTTTCGCCCGTCGCCCTCCTCGTGGTGTTCGGCTACTCGTACACCAAGCGGTTCACCGCCCTCTCCCACCTGTTCTTGGGCCTGGCGCTCGCGGTGGCGCCGGTGGGCGCCTGGCTGGCCATACGGGGCCGCTTCGAGCCGGTACCCATCCTCCTCGCCCTGGCCGTCATGGCCTGGGTGGGGGGCTTCGACACCGTCTACGCCTGTCTGGACATGGAGTTCGACCGCGGAGCGGGGTTGTACTCGGTTCCCGCCCGCCTGGGGGTGCCGGTCGCGCTGGGCCTGGCGCGCGGCCTCCATGTGGTCGCGGTGGCCCTCCTGGCGGGCCTCTATTGGCTGACCCCCCTGCCCCCTCTCTATCTGGGGGGGGTGATGGCGGTGGCCATCCTCCTCGCCTTTGAGCACTCCCTCGTGCGCGCGGGCGACCTGAGCCGGGTCATGCACGCCTTCAACTTGAACGGCTGGGTGAGCCTCGGCTACTTTGCGGCGACGGTGGCCGCACGATGGCTCGCCTGAGGCTATAATCCGCGGGTTCATGCCCTTGTGGCGCCCCCGTCCCCGGCCCGAGCTTCCTTGAGGGAGACAAGCGCGGTCTTTCCCGTCGTGGATTCGCCTCCTCCCGCCCCCACCCCGGGCTCGCCCGACAAGGGCGGGGATCGACACCCGCTGGCGGAAACGGGCGGTGGAGCTCCTCGAACTCCCCGGGCCCGCACGCATCCTGGACCTCTGCACGGGGACCGCCGATCTCCTGATCGAGGCCCTAGGCCGCCATCCCGGGCACTTCGGGGTGGGGGCGGACCTGTCCGGCCAAATGCTGGTCCGAGCCGCGGGCAAGCTCGAGCGCCGGGGCCTGACCTCACGCTCCGGCCTCGTGGGGGGGGACGGGGAACGGCTGCCCCTGGCGGACCGCAGTTTCGACGGAGCGCTCGTGTCCTTCGGCATCCGCAACATGGGAGACCCGCCCGCGGCCCTACGCGAGCTCCGACGGATCCTGCGCCCGGGGGGGCGACTGGTGGTCCTGGAGTTCTCCACACCGGGAGGCGCCCTGGGTGCGCTCTACCGCGTCTACTTCCACCGGATCCTCCCGCGCATCGGCGGCTTGGTGAGCGGTGACCGGAGCGCCTACTCCTACCTTCCCGCTTCCGTCGCCCGGTTCCCGGGCCCGCGGGAGTTCGCGGCGCTCTTGGAAGGAACCGGCTTCCGGTCGGTCGTGGTGCGGCCCCTTTCCGGAGGTATTGCCCACCTCTACCGGGGCGAGGTGTGAAGCGCCTGGTGCCGGCCTTGAAGCAAGCGGCTTCGCTGCTGCGACCGCACCGGGACGCCATCCTGGAAGCATGGATCCTCAGCATCGTGCAGGCGAGCTCCGTGCCGGAGGCGGAGGTACGTCCCTACTGCACCCGCACGCTCGACGCCCTTCTGCGGCGCCTGACCGCGGGCGAGCTGGAGGCCCTTCTCGAGGACGAGGGGCAGGCCGCGGCCGAAGGGGCGCGCACGGGAGCCAGCTTCCTCCCCCTCGCCCCCTCCGTCCGGCTCCTCGGCCGGGGCTGCCTGCCCTTCCTGCTTGCCCTCTCCGAGGGCCCGGACCTGGCCGAGGCCCTGCTCGCCCTGGGGGAGCTGGCGAACCTGCGCCTGGAGATCCTCCTCGCCGCTATGGAGGAAGAGTCTGGCCGGCGGCTGATCGAGGCCCAGGAGCAGGCCGCTCTCGCCGGTCAGACCGCCCGCGAGGTCTCCCGCGCCAACGAGGCCCTTCGGCGGTCGGAGGCACAGAGCCGCCACCGGGCCGAGCAGATCGCCCTTCTCGCTTCCGTGGCCCGCCGGATCGCGCCCGTCCAGGAGCCGGAGCAACTGATGCAGGAAGCCGCGGAGGCCATCCAGGCCCGCTTGAACCATACCTACGTGGCGGTGGTGGTGCTCGACGAGGAGGGCGTGCTGGTCGGCCGATGGGCGGGCCGGCCGGGGGTGGGGCGGCAGCGCAGCGGCCGGGCCCAGGGCCCGCCCGGCGGCGTCATCGGCCGGGCACTCCGGCTGCGGGCGCCCCAGGTGGTGGCGGATGTGGCCCGCGACCCCGACTACCACGCCGACGTGCCGGGAACCGCCTCCGAAATGGTGATCCCCCTGCTCGACGGCCACGCCGTGGTGGGCGCGATCGATTTCCAGAGCCAGCAGCCGGCCGGGTTCGATCTCGATGACGTGGCGGCGGGTGAGGCCTTGGCCGAGTTCCTGGTCGTGGCCATACGCAACGCCCGGCTGCTCCAAGAGGCGCGACGGCGCCAAGCCCCGGAGTGATCTAGCCCGCGATCTCGCGCCCGAAGACCGCGGCGGTATGAGCGGCCAGCCCTTCCATCACCTCCGCGAGGACCACCGGGCCCCGGAGGCGCTCCAGGCTGGTCACGCCCCGGTCGGCGATGCCGCAGGGCACGATCAGGGCGAAGGGGGAGAGGTCGGGGGCGACGTTGAAGGCGAAGCCGTGGGAGGTGACCCAGCGCGCGATGCGCACCCCAATGGCGCCGATCTTCTCCTGACCCACCCAGACCCCGGTGAGCCCGGGAATCCGTCCGGCCTCAACCCCGTGGTCCCGGCAAGTGCGGATCAACACCTCCTCCAGGTCGCGGACGTAGCGGTGGACGTCGCGCCGATCGGGCGAGAGGTCCAGGATGGGATAGCCCACGATCTGGCCGGGCCCGTGATAGGTGACGTCCCCCCCGCGGCCGGCCTCGAACACATCGAAGCCCCGCGCCCGGAGGGCCGCCTCGGGGAGGAGCAGGTTCTCCTTGCGGGCGTTGCGCCCGAGCGTGAAGACGGGCTCGTGCTCGAGCAGGAGGAGGGTGTCGGGGGACCGTCCCGCTTGGCGGTCGGCCACGAGTCGCGCTTGCAGGTCGAGGCCTAAGGCGTAGGGGATCCGGCCCAGCCGCCGGACAACCAGGGGCGGCATGACTAGTCGCGACCGGAGGCCCCTCCTCGACCGCGGCCCCGGGAGATCAAGGTGGCGGACCCAGGGGGCGGGGCGTCATCGAGGGGTTGAGGGTCGGGGCGGCGGTGTTCGTGACCCCTCCCTCGGCCGTAGACGGGCCTCGGGCTCGCCGAGATGCGGATGGACCAAGCGGGCTCTCCCTCGCCTAGCCTGCGCGTCAGGCGAGCCCTCCGGGCGCGCCCCTCGGCACTCCCGGAGCCCGGTAGTTGATCGGCTTTTTCGTCGCCGCATCGACCTCCTCCGGAGTGAGAAGAACCGTAGTCTTCAAGTGAACTGCTCCACTGGCGTTTACGGCGAGGCTCAGCGCCACCGCCGTGGTCTGATCCGGGATCTCGGCGATCACATAAACGTCGTCCTCGCCCAGGGCGTAGTAGGTGGCATGAAGCTTTCCACCCGCCTGCTCGACCAGCTTTTGCACCACGGCCCGCCTCTTGGTTCCGCCATCCCTGAGCAGGCCCTTGGTCCCTTCCGCCGTGTAGCTTCCGCGTAGCAAGTAAAGAGCCATTGACCCTCCTTGGAGCGCTTGAGCCCCCCGAGACCGTAGCGGCGAAAGAACTCCTCCGCCTCGGGATTGCGATGGCCGGGCTGGACAACGTGCGTGCCTGCCGCCCCCCCGCCACACGCGTAGTAGCCCACGGCGCCTCCGCCGATAGCGGTGCCGCCCACCGCCGCCCCGCCGATCGCGATCAGGCCGGCGACGGCCAAGCCCCCCATCGCACCGACGATGCCGACCGACAGGCCACCGAAGCTCACGAGACCGGCGGCCAGGCCGCCGAACGCAAACACCCCCCTGGCCAGCCCGCCCAAGGCCAGGATGCCGGTGGCGAAGTCCCCGATGGCGATGATTCCCTTCGCGTGACCACGCAGCTCCCCACGCTCGGGATCCGGCCCCAGCGCGATGTCATAGAGGGGAATGTCCCCGAGGCCCCAGGCGGCCCGTTTGCGGATGCCCCGCGCCAAAACGAGGCCGCGTCCCTTGAGGGCCGAGACCTCCTTCTCCAGCTCCGCCACCCGCCTTTGAAGCTCCTCGTAGCTCTCCACCGCCCGCCCCCTTCCGCGTTTGTCACTCCGTCAGCCGCCCGGCCCGAACGTTGGGTCGGCCGGGCGGATCGGCCCGTCCCCAGTCTCGGTCTGAAGGAGCTGCGGCGCAAGCCGCCGACCGGACCACTTTCTGGTGTGCAGTCCCAAGAGCCGGGGAGCGGGGCCGCGCCACCGTCGGGTTGAAGTCGGGGGTCCGGGTGCCGGCTCGTCAGAGCGCGCTCTCGTCGAACTCCTGGAGGCCCCTCTTGACGTGAGCCATGAAGCGGTCGGCCTCCGCCCCATCCACCAGCCGGTGGTCGAAGCTGAGCGCGAAGTAGGCCATGGTCCGAATGGCGATGGCGTCGTCGCGAACCACCGGCCGCTTCTCGATCGTGCCCACTCCCAGAATCGCCACCTGCGGCTGGTTGATGATGGGGGTGCCGAACAGGCTCCCGAAGACGCCGGGGTTGGTTATGGTGAAGGTGCCCCCCTGCACCTCCTCGACCTTGAGCCGCTTGCTGCGGGCCCGCTCCGCGAGGTCGTTCACGGCCCGGGCCAGGCCCAGGATGTTCTTCTC
>WNFI01569196.1_pt1 | contig 14081 bp, 11 predicted proteins | sample 5400471 | NCBI WGS metagenome assembly WNFI01 (sample SAMN13153348, study PRJNA577476) | soil metagenome | isolation source: 100 cm saprolite on Douglas fir-dominated hillslope | place: USA:California | collected 2013-09-17 | reverse complement strand
CTGCCTGCCCAACTGGTATGCGCAGCCCGGGTCAAAGCCACGGAAGCGGTGAAATCCGCCCTCACCTGGCAGAAAAAACACGCGGCTCGCTATCCCAAGTTGGTTGCCAAGGCAATCAAGCGTGGGAAAGAACCTCCCCCATTCAAGCCGGTGCACTGCCCACAATCTCTCTGTGCACCAATCCGCTATGACCAGCGTTCGTACTGGGTCAAGTGGGAGAGCATGACCTGTAGCCTTGCCAGCGTGGCAGGACGCGTTGAGATGAATTTCACCGTTCCCAAACACGCCACAGCATACCTCGGCGGCAACGTGTGCTCGGCGGACCTGTGTTTTCGTCAGGGACGTTACTTCCTGCATATCGTTGTCTCGCTTCCTGCTCCAGTTGTCACGCCATCCGCAGAAGTGATTGGAGTAGACCTGGGCCTCAACCGTCCTGCTGTCACCAGCAATCGCCATTTCCTGGGAGAGCGCCAATGGAAGGAGCAGGAACGCCGCATCTTCCGCCTGCGCCGCAAGCTTCAGAAAAAAGGAAGCAAATCTGCCAAAAGGCACCTGAAAAAGCTTTCGGGCCAACGGTTTCGGCAGAGAAAAGATCACGACCATGTCCTCTCCAAACGTCTTGTTCAGAACGCCACTCCTGGCGGTACCATCGTGCTGGAGAACTTGACGAATATCAGAGAGCGGGTCACCCATCGCAAAGGTGAGGGACAGCGCCGCATGCATAGCTGGTCGTTTGCCCAATTCCACGCGTTTCTTGCCTACAAAGCGGAGGCACGCGGGATTCGTGTCGAGAAAATTGATCCTCGCCACACGAGCCAGACCTGTTCGCGTTGTGGACATCAAGCTCGCAACAATCGTCGTTCCCAAAGCCTTTTCCTCTGTCGCAATCCCGAATGCCGCTACTGCCTCAATGCCGATCTCAATGCGGCGTATAATATTCGAGACAAGCACCTTGCCTGTCTTGCCAACGTCGGTACACCTTCGTTGGTGGGTCGCCCTGTCAAGCGGCCTATCGTCTCAACTCTTCGGAGTTAGGGACAAGCCCCCGGATTTATCCGTGGGGTCACTTGACCTTAGAAAGGTTGCTTAACTATGACCATGGAATACGGGGTTATTCTTCCCCAGGGCTGGCGGCTGGATCTGGTGGGGATCGCTGATCCGGTCGAGGCGTATGAAGCGATGACCCAGGTTGCCCGCGACGCTGACAATCTGGGCTATCATTCGATCTGGCTCTACGACCATTTCCACACGGTCCCTCAGGTGACGCAGGAGATCACTTTTGAGTGCTGGACCTCGCTGGCGGCGCTGGCGCGCGATACGAAACGCGTGCGCATCGGGCAGATTGTCACGTGCAACAGCTACCGCAATCCGGCTCTGCTGGCGAAGATGGCCAGTACGCTCGATGTGCTGAGCCACGGGCGCCTCTCTTTTGGCATCGGCGCGGGCTGGTATGAGCACGAATATCGGGCCTATGGCTATCCCTATCCCGATGCCCCCGAACGTTTGCGCCAACTGCGCGAGGCACTGCAGGTCATTCTGGCCATGTGGACGGAGGATGAAGCGGTGTTTGAGGGGAAATATTACCAGGTGAAGGGAGCGATTAATCAGCCCAAGGGCGTGCAAAAGCCGCACATCCCTATCTTGATCGGCGGTGGTGGCGAGAAAGTGACGCTCAAGCTGATCGCGCAGTATGGGGACGCCTGCAATGTCGGCGGAGGTGATATCGAGACGATCAAACACAAGCTGGCCGTTCTCAAGCAACACTGCGAAACCGTGGGACGCGACTACAACAGCATTTTGCGCACGACGACCATCGATTATTGCGCCCTGGCCGAAACCGAGGCGGCGGCGATCGCGAAACTGAAGCCGGAGGAGCGCGAAAACCTGGATAACCTGCGCCGCACGCAGCTCATCGGCACTCCCGACCAACTACGCCAACGCCTGGCCGCGATCGAGGAGGCTGGGATACAGGAAACGCTGATTCGCTTTGTAGATACCAGAGATCGCGAGTCGCTGCACCTGTTCGCGCGCGAATTCCTGGGGTAATGGTATGAGAGCTGCTTTTTCATAGCTATTCCAGGGGAAGCAGTCTCTATCCTTCTAGAGTCATTGATCTTCTTGCCCGGAAAAAGCAATTTTCCGGGCAAGAAGATCAATGACTCTATACGTATACATTCCGAGGAAGCATTGGGTAGCACCTCTTCTGAGCCGTTTACTCATTGAGATGTGTTTTTATCGGTAGTTTGTGAACTTGGGAAAGTAGGTGGTAGACTCAAAGAAACGGAGGGAAACCGATGCCTAGCAGCTTGTCGGAAAGAAGCAAGCCCTCCTTGTCTGTAAACCACAATACTCTAGAGTCTGGCACCCTCTTGGTGAAGGATGAGATTATCTTATTCAGGTCTATTCGTACTCGAGGGCCGGATAGCCACTGCATGAGACTGCTGCCTACTCTATCTCGCGAATGCCGCGTAAGAGCAGCGGCAAGCTGTTCAGCACCACCATCATCCCCCCCCCGAGTAGGAAGACCGAGGCTGGGCCGAATTGGTCGCTGAGCCAACCAGCGAGCACATAGCCAACAGGGAGCATGCCGAGCGAGCCGAGATGATCAACGCTGGTGACGCGGCCCAGCTTCTCGTTGGGAACCAGTTCGTAGAGCAGGTTGACCCAGATCATGCCCATGGTATTCATGCCAAAGCCAACGCCAAAGGCGGCGGGCAGCACAACAAAGACGAGCATGTTCTGCGCAATGGGCAGACTGAACGCAAGCAGAGCCAAACCGCTGAGAACGTAGGCGAGGAAGGCAATGATGCCACGATGGCGCAGGCGCACTTGGCCGACAAAGATCGCTCCGACTATGCCTCCGATGGCCGCGCTGGTGGTAATCGCGGCCAGGAGCCAGGGGCCGCTTTTATACACGGCGAAAACCAGCCTGGGTAGCGCGACGGACATGGCTCCTGCATACGCCACCAGGCCGAACGTGGCGGCGATCAGCGACCAGCACAGCCAGGTCGAGTTGAGGATGGTGCGAAAACCATCGCGCATATCCAGAAACATCCCTCGTAGCCCACTGGCTGACGTAGTGGCAGGCTTTTGAACGGAACGCGGCAACGAGCGTAGCGCCAGTAGTGAGCAGACAGAGACAACAAAGGTGAGCCCGTCGAAGGCGAAGGCCGCGCTCGCGGATCCGTTGGCCAGCGCTATCAAACCCGCGCCCAGCAGCGGCCCAAGGAAGTTTCCAAATTGTGAGCTGAGCTCGGTCAATGCGTTGGCTGAGGAGAGATGGTCTTTCTCAACCAGGTCCGGGGTGATGGCGCGATACGCCGGATTGAAGATGGAGTGGCAGAGGCCAAAGAGTACCGCCAGCACAAAGAGATGCCACACCTGGAGCAGATCCAGCCAGGCGAGTGCCGCGATAGCCAGCACTGTCAGGGCGCGCCCACTGTCCGCGCACAGCAAAAGCAGACGGCGCGGCAGACGCGATAGCCAGCACTATCAAGGCACGCCCACTATCCGCGCACAACAAAAGCAGACGTCGCGGTAGACGGTCAGCTGCGACGCCGCCAAAGAGTGTGAACAGTAATTCAGGAATCATCTTTGCCATCAAAAAGAGGCCCATCGCCAGACTTGAGCCGGTCAACTGGTAGACCGCTACTGCCAGTGCCATGGTGAACGCGCCATCGCCCAGTGTCGAAATGGTCTGCCCCAACCAGAACCAGGCAAAGGCCCGCGAGAAAAGGGCTTGGGTCAGGCGCAGACCCTTGCGTTGTGTTGTCACTGTGCTCATACTCTTGCTCCTTACACGAGGCTCTTGAGAGAAGGATGTCTTCCCGTTACGATTTTTGTTCCTCGATTGTATCAGCTAAAGAGGTTAGAAGGGGTCCTAATTGGCCTGGAGCCAGTGTTTCCAGGTCACCTGGCGCACGAAGGTCAAGGGAAAAAGCAAACGGAGAATTGGCGGGCGGCCCCAACATTGCGCTACGCAGTCTCGACCAGCTTCCTGACGGAAATCACGGATATGGGTGCTGGATTAAACTTCGGAGCTAAAGATCCCGATGGTCACGCTCTGAATGTGTATCAGCTCCACGATTTTATGAAAAACGCCTGAGTTTTGAAAGGCTAGCTTAGAGCAGGGTGACTAACCCTGTTCTAAGCTTTATTTTAATTGGGCCGCTTTAGTGTCCTCGCCCCGCCATCGAGCTATATTCGTTGCAGGGGTGCTTGCATGGCTGTGGCGGCGCGGTGTAGCGGCGCGGCGAGCGCAGGCGTTTGAGCGGCAGTGAGATCGCGTAGAAGAGCGCTGCCAGGGCGGCGATGAAGAAGCCGACCGGCAGATGGCGACCAGGTCCGACAAAGGCCAGCGTCAAGCCGCCCCAGATGGTGAGCAGACCCAGCGCAACCGACAGAATCAGCGAGGTTAGGGGACGGCGGGTCAGGCGTAGCGCGGTGGCAGCGGGCGCGACCAGCAGTGCCAATACGAGCAGCGCGCCCACGACCAGCACGGCCTCGGCGGTGGCGATGGCGAGCAGGACCAGGAAGAGCATCGAGAGCAGGCGCACTGGCACGCCGCGCGTCTGCGCTACTTCGGGGTCGATAGAGGCAAAGAGCAATGGGCGGAAGAGCAGCGCAATGAGCAGGAGTGTGGCGATCCCACTATACAACGTGGTGAGCACATCGCCGCGCGTCACGCTCAGGATCGAGCCAAAGAGCACGTTGACTCCCGTCGCCGCGTTTGTACCGGACTGGCTATAGATGGTCAGAAAGAGCACACCCAGGCCGAGCGCGAAGGAGAGCACCATGCCGATCTCCACGTCGCGCCCGCGCAGGCGATCACCCAGCGCTCCCATGCCCAGTGCTGCCAGGATTGTCAGACAGAACATCCCGATCAGCGAGCCAACACCGAGAACAGCCGCGCCCGCCGCACCCGCCAGACCAATATCTGAGAGTGCCTCACCAGCGAAGGCCTGCGCGCGCAGCACGACAAAATACGACGAACTGCTGAAGCGCTCTATTTGCAACGCGCTCATGCCCTCTTGATCCGCATTGGCCCGTTCTAGTGCAACGATTGCGCGAGCGGGACGAGCGTTCTGGCGATTGCGTTGCCCCATCCACAGCGGCGAGAGCAGCCGTACCGGGAGATAGACGCCAAACGAGATGGTTGCGATAAAGAAACTGACCGGCCAGACGCCGTTTTCCGCCGCCAGGTAGATGCCCAGAACGGTATAGCTGACTCCCAGCACGATAGCCAGCGCTATCGCCCAGAACGGGCTTCTGGCAATGCGCGAGGCCGTTGCTGCCGGTCCTACGAGCAGGGTAAAGACGAGGAGCGCGCCGACCACCTGCACCGCGAGCGAGACCGTGATGGCCAGCAGGATGAGAAAGGCGATCGAGAGCAGGCGCACCGGCAGACCACGCGCCTGCGCGACTTCTGGATCGAACGAGCTGAAGAGCAGCGGGCGGAAGAGGAGCAGGAGCGCGAGCAGGGTACCCAGGCTCGCGCTGGCCGTAATCAGTACGTCCTGCTGACTGATCCCGATGATCTGACCGAAGAGGATGCTGTAGACGCGTTCAGCGTAGCCTGAGTAGAGCGAGAGGAAGAGCAGGCCAAGGCCCAGCGCGAAAGTCATGATCACGCCAATCGAGGTGTCGCGTTCGTTGACCTCTTTGCCCAGCAGGCCTATGCCAATGCCCGCGCCAATCGTGAAAGCAAACAGCCCGATCACCGGGTCCAGCCCCAGCAGGACCGCGCCCGCCGCGCCCGCGAAACCAATATTGGGCAGCGCGTGCCCGGCAAAAGTCAGGCCGCGCACAATCAGGAAATAGCCCATGATCGCGGCGACTACTGCGACGATGGAGCCTGCCAGAAGCGCGTTCTGGATAAACGGATAGGTGAGAATTTCAAACATGATCTTTTCCCAAACCGGCGGGATCGGGTGCGTAGCCCACATCCTGCCGTGCACGTTGCACTACTACGTTTCCGCACCGACTACAAAGAGCCGTCCTAACGCCTGTACGACTTCGACTGAAGAGTTGTAGAGCTTGCTAAGCGTCGCGCTGGTAATCACCTCGCCAGGTGTGCCGATTGCGCTCTGCCCGTTCGCGATATAAAGGACGCGGTCAATGGCAGGCAGCAAGGGATTGATGTCGTGCGAAACCAGCAGCACCGTTATCCCGCGTTCTCGACAGACCTGAGAGACCAGCGCCACGATCTCCTGCCCATGGGCGATGTCCAGATTCGCCAGCGGCTCATCCAGCAGCAGCAGGCGTGGATTGGTCAGGAGAGCCTGGGCAATCAAGAGCCGCTGCTGTTCGCCGCCGGAGAGCTGACCCACCGGCGCGTCCGCGAAGGTCAGGGCGTTGACCTCGTCCAGCGCTCGGTCAATGAGCGCGCTCCGACGCTTGCTGGGAAAGCCAATGCCCCAGCGATTCCCATCCAGGCCAAAGCCCACCACGTCGCGGGCTCGTAGCGCCAGATCGGCCTCAAGCGCGCGATGCTGCGGCGCGTAGCCAATCTCGCGATTACCCCTGCTCGGCGTTTTGCCCAGCACGCGCACTGTGCCTGCGGCGGGCTTGAGCAGCCCCAACAGCAGTTTGAGCATGGTGCTCTTGCCCGCGCCGTTGGGACCCAGGATCGTGATAAACTCCCCTTGCCGGATCGTCAGGCTCAGATCTTCCAGGAGCACGCGTTTGCCAAATTGCACGCGCACGCGTTCCATCTCAATCGTTGTATTCTCTGCCACAGCTCTTTCCTTTATGCTTGCCTACCCGCCCAGCGCCGTCTGCAGGACCGTGAGCTGGTCCATCATCCAGGTCTGATAGGTCTTGTTCGTCGGCATCGTTTCCGTGACCGGGACGATCGGAATATGCTTTGCCCGCGCGAGATTCTCCAGGTTGGTGGTTACCGGCGTCACGGTCTGCGCATTGTAAATCAACACTTTGATCTGGCCATTGGTAATCTGATCGGTAGTGGTGATCACGGTATCCGCTGGCGGATCGTTACCCTCAGCAATGGCTTTCTCAAAGGCAAAGGGCGTGAGCACGTTTAAGCCCTCTGGCTGCGCTTGATAAAGATAAATCGTTTCGGTCAAGCCGACAGGTGTGCCATGGTATTTCGCATTGATCGCGGCAATTTTTTGCTGCAATGGCTGTAAAGACTGCTTGAACGTTTGCAGATTGTTCTCAAAAGCCGCCGCATCCGCCGGGTCCAGTTTTTTAAGATCGGTGGCGATGGCTTGAGCAATCGCCGCAGCGTTCGCAAAACTATACCAGACATGCTCATTCTCTGACAAATGTGTGGTAGCTGTATCATATCCTTTGAGCAGCAGGCGCGTGCTACTGGGGGCTGCCGAGAGAATCTTATCCATCCAGTCATCGTAGCCATTCCCGTTCTCAATTACCAGGTCCGCCTTGCCCACCGTGATTCCGGTCTGCACGTTTGACTGATATTCATGCGGATCAACGTTAGGGTCAGAGAGAATGCTGGTCACCGCGACATGGCTGCCCCCAAGTTGTTTTACGATGTCGCCATAGAAATTTTCTGCGGCCACCACCTTTACCACATGTGAGCCTCCATTCGAGGCCAACGAAGCGCTACCGCACGCGCTTAAAAGACAGAGTAGAGCAGAAATAAAGAGTAGCGATACTCGCCTGGAAACCAGCATAAATCCCTCCCGCGTTGATCATTGCGAATTATGTCTTGATATGGGGCCTCATCTTTAATGAGATTGCGTATCTTTACGTGAAGAATATCACGAGAAATCACTGTTGTCAATGATATAAAGTCTCAATATGAGGCAAAAAGTAACTTTGAAAATATGCTGAGTTTTCTCTTGACGACTCTTCCGTTCAGGTATATAGTATCTCTACAAAACGGGCTTGCCCATCGAAGCTGACTTGCTTCCGCTGTCTTTTTGCGCTATAATAGTTGCATACTTGTACAGCCATTATAGATATGAGGTATCAATAGCATGTCAAAGTCATTGCCAGTTTCTAGCACGCCGGATGAATCAGCGTTCGCGGACGTTTGCCAGCAGCGCAGTGTTCATCCGGAGCAGGCGCTGGCGGTGCGGCGAGATCTGCTGAACGTTGAGGCGGCCCGACAGGTGGCGTCGCTCTTTTCAATGCTCGCTGACCCAACCAGGCTTCAGGTGGTCTACGCCCTGCTCAACGCGCCAGAAGGGGAGTTGTGTGTTTGCGACCTGGCGGCCGGCCTGGGGCGGGATGACACGACCATTTCGCATCAATTGCGCGTGCTGCGCAGCCATCACATTGTCACGATGCGCAAGACTGGTCGCGTCGTTTACTACCGCCTGATTGATGAGCATATTCGGCAGGTGCTGGCTCTGGGTCTGATCCATGCCCGGGAGCCACTGCCCGCCTCGCTACAGTCCGCGCAGGAGGTCTCGGCGTGAACGCACTACAGAATGGGTATGCCCATGGACACGGTGGGCATGGGCATACCCATACACATGGGATGGCGAAGCAGGCACTACGCCTGGCCTTTTTCCTCACCCTGATTATTCTCGCGGCAGAGGTCATCGGCGCGCTGCTGGCTAATTCACTGGCCCTGCTCTCTGACGCTGGACATGTGCTTACCGACATCTTCGCGCTGGGCCTGGCCTGGTTCGCGACCGCCCAGGCGGAGCGGCCAGCGAATGCGCGCAACACCTTTGGCTACCACCGGGTTGGCATCCTGGCCGCGCTCGTCAACGCCCTGACCCTGATCCTGATCACCGGCTGGATTCTCTGGGAGGCTGTGCAGCGCTTCCAACACCCGCAGCCAGTGCAGCCGCTCGCCATGTTTCTCGCGGCCAGCGTTGGCATCGCGATCAATCTTTATATTGGCTTTGGGCTGCAAAAGGAGAAAGAGAACCTCAATGTGCGCGCCGCTGCCCTGCACGTCTTTGGCGATGTCGGCGCGAGCGTAGCTGTGATTGTGGCTGGCATTGTGATTCTGCTCACCCGCTGGAACCCCATTGACGCTATTCTCTCTATTGCTATCGCTGGACTCATCGCCTTGGGTGCCTGGCGTATCCTGCGCGAAACAGCGGATATTCTGCTAGAGTCTGTGCCCAAGGACATCAATCTCTCCGCCTTGGTGCGTGACATGATGCGTGTACAAGGGGTGCGCGATGTCCATGACCTGCATGTCTGGTGCATTACCAGCGGCATGTACGCCCTTTCCTGTCACGCCCAGATTAATGACCTGCCCCTCAGCCAGAGTGCACCCATTCTCTCAACCTTAGAGCGCATGTTGCGCGAGAAATACCGCATCGGCCATACCGCAATCCAGTTTGAGAATGATGCGCACGAGGGTTCCTGTTGTGCCGAGGATGGGCTGTATTGCCGGATGAAAACGTTTGGGGAGCAAAATCACGAGCATGAGCATAGGCATGTTCACGAGAGCGTTGCAGAGAAGGTGCATCAGTCTTAGCGTTCTAAAAAAAGGAATTGTTTGATGGCGGAAACATCTCTCTCTTCCTCGGCACGTGCACATAACGTGCGCCTGGGAGTCTGGATTGAACTGGTGACAGTGGCCTGGATGATCGTCGAGGCTGCTGTCGCGTTATTTGTGGGCTTCTCCACACGCAGCGTCTCGCTCCAGGGTTTCGGTATCGATAGCCTTGTCGAGCTGGTTGCGGGCGGTATTCTGCTCTGGCGCTTGCGCGTGGAACAGCGTGGAGGAGGGCTCGATCAGGTTGAGCGGGCGGAACGACGCGCTTCCTGGGTCACGGCGATTAGCCTGTTTGCGCTTTCGCTCTACCTGGTAGGTGATAGTGCCCTGACGCTGTTGACCAGAACCAGTCCGGAGGCTTCCTGGTGGGGATTAGGCTTAGCTGTAGCCGCGGCGCTGATCATGCCCGTCCTCTGGCAGAGCAAATTGCGTATCGCCGGGCGCATTGGCAGCGCCGCGCTCAAAGCCGATGCCGCGTGCAGCGTCACCTGCGCCTATATGTCCGTGACGCTCCTGATCGGGCTGCTGCTCAATCGGCTTTTCGGCTGGTGGTGGGCCGACCCGCTGGCCGGGCTGGCTCTGGTCTATTTTCTTGCTCGCGAAGGGCGCGAGGCCTTGCACGAAGCTCGTACCGGCGAAACCTGTCATTGCGACGAGTAGAAACGTCTAGAAGCTATCATCAATGCCGAAAGAGACAAAAATCTATGCACAGATTTTTGCCCCTTTCGGCATTGATGATCTTCAAAAAAGATTATGATGCACACTTTATACTGGTTTGAAACGTATACATAGAAGTAGGATCTCTATAATCTCCTCATGAAAGGAAGTTTTGATAATGCAAACATACAAGAGACATATATTCTTGACGGGTCTGGTGGCCCTCATCTTCTTGCTTGCTGGCTGTGGCATTCCCGGCGTGGCCAGTAGTCCCCCGACACCGGCGCAGACGCTGCAAAACAGCGCCAAGGCTATGAGCCAACTGAAATCGGTACACTTTGATGTGTCGCAAGCTAGCGTGGCTGTGCAGTCGAGCAACTCGGCAAGTGGGATGACGCTCGATGTGACGGGTCAGGGAGATGCTGCTGGCGCAGATCAGGTCTCCGCGAACTTTGCGTTGGCGCAGAAGCCTTTGCTGGCGCTGGTTAGCGTGGGACAGACGGTCTACGTGCAAGTGGCGGGCGGCACGTGGTACTCGGCTGATAAGAGCCAGCTCAAAGATGCCACGCAGAACTTCTTCTCGCAGAGTCCTGCTCTGCGCCTGGGACAGTTCATGGCCCTGCTGCAAAACTCCAAGCTGACGGATCACGGACAGGAGTCGTTGAATGGCGTGTCCCTCGACCATATCACGGTTACCCCGGATCAGCAGACGCTGCAAACGCTGAGTTCGCAGTTAAATGGGCTGGCCCCGACCAAGGACCAGAGCTCACAAAATCAGATCACGCAGGCCACCCTTGATCTGTGGATTGACCAGTCTACGGGCTATGTCCACCAGCTCAAACTGGATGTTATGGCCCAGGCAAACCTTGGTTCTCTGCAGCAATATATTGGGCAGAACGCGGGTGGTTCAACGACGACGCTGCCAGTTGAAGTGAAGGCCCAGCTCAATTTCAGCAAATTTAATCAGCCGGTAACCATCCAGGCACCGGCCAACTCGGTCCCTTTTCCTCAATAGTTTCGTATAGCCAGACATAGAACGACTATCAAGTGAGCCGTTCGTGTTTGGGATAAGAGAAAGACGGGAGCTGTTGGAAAACGGCTCTCGTCTTTTTTGTGAAAATCCACATTGAAGAGATACGCGTACTGGACAAGGCAAGCAGGATGATTTTCATCTGAGGCCGAATCATTTGCTGCGGTATCACGAGTTGCCTCCATTTGCGGACAAACGTTGACCCCTGTGTTCTCGCCGCCCTGAATCAGTCCGCCAGCCTCAGCGTTCCTGCCACCTTCCGAGGGGGTATTGACTCAGGTACATTCCAAAAGAGCAGGTGGGCCGGGACGTACCCCTTTGGGATCAACGATAGCCCTACCGCATTGCGTGCGTCTTGCGACGCGGGCCTGGCCTGCCAGTCTTGAGCGGGGTGTCCCTCTGACAGGCGATTCCCATCTGCCCTTTAGCCAGATGGGGCGGGCTCTCGGCGCCTTTTCTCGCGCCATTCCCAGTGCATCTCATGATAAAACGCGTGATGCGTATTGACGGAGGCATTATGATCGGCATTGGCCTGGTAGTGACACACCTGACACGAGAACAGCTTGCCCCACTTCTCCACGATGCGGCTTCCGCCTCGGAAGGAAAACCTTTCCCCCTTGGCGCCGCAGCGGGAGCAATACTGGCTCGTGCCGTGTGGATTGACCTCGACGGTGACCACCGCCGAGCGAGCAAACACTTTCTCCCCCGCGTACTGCCGGATTTTGCCGCGAAGCTGGTTGGCCACCCGGCGGTTCATCCGCCGAGATTTGCTTGCCCCCTTGGGCTTGATCTTGCGCAGGCGCTCAAAGAGCAGAATGCAGCCGGGATACTTCGCGCAGATCTGGGCGATCCGGTGCGCAACCTGGTGGGCGGCGTCCTCGTTGGTGCGCCTGACATGCCGCCAGAGATCCTGATTACTGTGCTCCCCCTTGATGGGCTTGCCGCTCTGCCACTGCTTCTTGGCGATCTTCTTGAGGTGGCGGTAGCGCGCCTGGTCCAGGCCGTGATCGGTCAGAAAGACCACTTCCAATACCTTTTCATCCTGCCTGACGGTGACCACCGCGAGATTCTTGACGTTGAGATCGACGCCGACGGTGACCAGATGAGGGTCCAGCTTGCGCTCGACCACGCGGGCGGCTTTGACCTTTTTGGCCTGCGGGAAATGCAGCGCTGCTTGCTTGCCACGCAGGACCAGGGTCGGGCTCTGCTGCTTCCAGTCCTGCTCCTGCCAGCGTTGCTGAAAGTGGCGCGAGCAGCGGACGGGGTAGTTCATCCAGACCCACCGGCTCCCATCATAGACCTTGAGGCGGACAAAGCGGTCGTGGATCTTGGCCTCTGCGAGCTCCAGGTGGAAGGCTCCCTGGTAAAAGGTAGGGTGATCGGCGGCCCCTGGAAACCCCGGTTTGCCTTTCTTCTTGCCGCTTTTCCGCCAGGTCGCCAGGGCAGTGAGGTAGGCGCGAGCCTTGCCAATCGCCTCCTTCATGGCTGCGCGCCGGGCGTGGATGGGCATGCCTGGAAAGCGGGCCTTAAAGTCCCATCCCTCGAACGGATGGGGATGCTCTGTGGTCGAGATGGTACATTCCTCGAGCCAACTGCGCAGTTCGTTGGCCGAGATCAGCCCCTCGCGCATCTCCTGATGCTTCTCGGAGTAGTAGGACACCTTTTCCGTGAGCTTCTCGTGGTGCGCGAGCAAGAAATCGAGAAAGAAGGCGCGGGCCTGGGTGAGGATGGCCGAGGTCTGCACCAGGGCATCCCGTTTCTGGGTATTAGCTCCTCCACCCGCGCGAGCGGAGAGATCCAGCTGGAGGATGGTACTGCGTGCCGCTTTGCCCATGGTGTCCCTGCGCTTTCTTCCTCGTGGCATCGTTCTGACGACGAGTCCCAGAACTGTTCCCGCCCTTCCAGGAGCGGCGTTCATTCTGGGCTTTTCCTCAAGCCAGTATATCTGTTTTAGAACGTTTTGTCCAGGTCTTTTGAACGCCCCATCTTTTCGCGCGATCTTTATACTGAGAATAGTTCGGGCCGAGAGTTCAGCAGTGGTAGAAAGTACAGGCGACAGGAGTTTGCAGAATTCACGCCTCTCGATACGAAAACTCTTGAATTTAAACGTGCTATGGTTCTGTGTGAATGCACAATATGCAGCTTTAATACCTGTAGTTATTCCAACGCAAATTTTGCTGTTTGTCAACACTGGTCAGGTTGGCAATGTTGATCAAGCGGCCTTTTTAAGCTGGCTGACGGCAGCCGCGTCTTTTATCTCGTTGTTTATGCCGCCATTGGTCGGGCATTTTTCTGATCAAACGGCTGGCCGCTTTGGTCGAAGGCGACCTTATATTCTGATTGGTGGCCTGTTACAAACGTTCAGCGTGATTTTTTTAGCTACGGCCAACACCGTGGTGTTTTTTCTCCTGGGCCTGAGCATTTTGCATGTTGGAAATAATATTCTCACTCCCGCTTATCAAGGTTTGATCCCGGATCAAGTTTCCAGGGAGCAGCGAGGAGCGGCCTCAGGCTACGTGGGAGCCATGACGATTTTGGGAAATGTGGTGGGCCTGGCGTTGGCGGCCCTCTTGCTAGGCGGGATTACCCAGCAGGCGTACAACGCGGGGATGATCCGCGCCGGCTCTCGTACCTACTATAGTATCACGGCGGCCATCATGTTAATTGGGCTGGTGTTCACGCTCATCGGTGTCCATGAAAAGCCGCGCAGTGCTGATAGGAGCAAAGAACAGAAACGCAACTTTTCGCAACGGTTTGTGCAAGCCTGGGTCCAGCCCTGGCACAACTATAATTTTACGCTGGTGTTTTTCACGCGCTTTTCCATCATGTTGGGGCTGGCCATGTTCATGACTTTTATTGAATACTATTTTGCCAGGGTGCAGCACATCGGCAATTTTGTCCAGTTCACGGCGGGTGTCGCGGTCCTGGCACTCGGTGGGGGAG
>WNFI01486928.1_pt1 | contig 14081 bp, 11 predicted proteins | sample 5400471 | NCBI WGS metagenome assembly WNFI01 (sample SAMN13153348, study PRJNA577476) | soil metagenome | isolation source: 100 cm saprolite on Douglas fir-dominated hillslope | place: USA:California | collected 2013-09-17 | reverse complement strand
GGTCAAGGCGACCAGCGGCGACAACCACCTCGGCGGTGACGACTGGGACCAGCGCATCGTGGACTGGCTGGTCAAGGACTTCAAGAACAGCTACGGCATTGACCTGTCGGCCGACAAGATGGCGCTGCAGCGGCTGCGCGAGACCGCGGAGAAGACCAAGATCGAGCTGTCGAGCTCGACGGAGTCGCAGATCAACCTGCCGTACATCACGCACTCCGAGCAGGGCCCGCTGCACCTGGACACCAAGCTCACGCGCGCGGAGTTCCAGAAGATGACCTCCGACCTGCTCGACCGGTGCAAGAGCCCGTTCCAGCAGGTGATCAAGGACGCCAGCATCAAGCTGAGCGACATCCACCACGTTGTGCTCGTCGGCGGCTCCACCCGGATGCCAGCCGTCGTGGACGTGGTCAAGGAGCTGACCGGAGGCAAGGAGCCGAACAAGGGCGTCAACCCGGACGAGGTCGTCGCGGTCGGTGCCTGCCTGCAGGCCGGCGTGCTCAAGGGCGAGGTCAAGGATGTCCTCCTGCTCGACGTCACCCCGCTGTCGCTGGGCATCGAGACCAAGGGCGGCATCTTCACCAAGCTGATCGAGCGGAACACCACGATCCCGACCAAGCGCTCGGAGATCTTCACCACGGCTGACGACAACCAGCCGTCCGTGCAGATCCAGGTCTTCCAGGGCGAACGCGAGATCGCCGCGTACAACAAGAAGCTCGGCATGTTCGAGCTCGCCGGGATCGCCCCGGCGCCTCGCGGCATCCCGCAGATCGAGGTCACGTTCGACATCGACGCGAACGGCATCGTCAATGTCTCGGCCAAGGATCTCGGCACCGGCAAGCAGCAGTCCGTGACCATCTCGGGCGGCTCGGCGCTGAACAAGGACGACATCGAGCGGATGATGGCCGACGCGGAGAAGTACGCCGACGAGGACCGCAAGCGCCGCGAGGACGCCGAGGTCCGCAACCGGGCCGAGACGCTCGCCTACACGACGGAGAAGTTCCTCTCCGAGAACTCCGACAAGCTGCCTGAGGACGTGAAGTCTGAGGTCAGCGAGTCGATCGCGGACCTGAAGAAGGCGCTGGAAGGAACCGACACCGAGGCGATCAGGACCGCCACGGAGAAGGCCGCCCAGGCGAGCCAGAAGATGGGCACCGCCATCTACGCGCAGGCTCAGTCCGAGGGGAGCGCCCAGACGGCGGGTGCGCCAGCGGGCGAGACCCCGGCAGATGACGAGGTCGTCGATGCCGAGATCGTCGAAGACGAGAAGCCAGGCTCAGGAGGTGGCACGGCCTGATGTCGGCATCAGAGGAGGAGAGCCGCGGCCCGGTAATCAGGGACCGCAGGCGCATTGATCCGGTCACCGGCCAGGTCAGGGAGGCGGCGCAGTCGCGCGGGCCGGGTCAGGCCAGGCCGGGCAAGCACGCGGTGTCCAAGCCCGGCGGCCTCCGTCAGGAGGCTGCCGGGGCCGCGCAGCCAGCTGACCAGGCCGCACCGGGATCCGGTGCAGCCGGGCCTGGCGGGTCCGGCGCGCCTGGCTCGGACCAGGGCCAGACGGCGGACGGCGGACAGGAGACCGCCGGCCCGAACGCGAACGCGCCCAGCGGAACGGACAGGAGCGCCGGTACGGCCGGCGACCTCGCCGTGAAGCTGGCCGAGCGGACGGCTGACCTGCAGCGGCTTCAGGCTGAGTATGCCAACTACCGCAAGCGGGTCGACCGGGACCGGACGGCGGTGCGCGAGCTCGCCCTGGCCAGCGTGCTGGTCGAGCTGCTGCCCGTGCTCGACGACATCGGCAGGGCCCGTGATCACGACGAGCTCACTGGAGGCTTCAAGGCCGTCGCCGACTCACTCGAGTCCGCGGTCGGCAAGCTCGGGCTGACGGCATTCGGCAAGGCCGGGGAGGCGTTCGACCCGAACGTCCACGAGGCGCTGATGCACGCGTACTCAGCGGACGTGACCGAGCCGACCTGTGTCCAGGTGCTGCAGCCTGGCTACAAGGTCGGCGAGCGGATCCTGCGCCCGGCCAGGGTGGCGGTGGCTGAGCCGACGGACCCGGCAGGAGCCAGGACCGTCAGCGATGACACGCTGTCCGCCGAGAGCTCTGAAGACATCACATCGGACGAAGCTGACGCGACCGACCGCACGCCTGACGAAGGCGACTAACCCCGACCAGGAGGGGCCTGTTGAGTACGAAGGACTTCCTCGAGAAGGACTATTACAAGGCTCTCGGGGTCAGTAAGGGTGCGTCGGCCGAGGAGATCAAGAAGGCATACCGCAAGCTCGCGCGCAAGTACCATCCGGACGCCAACAAGGGCGACGCGGCATCGGAGGAGCGTTTCAAGGAGATCTCCGAGGCTTACAACGTCCTGTCTGACTCGAAGCGGCGCGCCGAGTACGACGAGGCGAGGTCGCTGTTCGGTGCGGGCGGCGCCAGGGTGCCTGGCGGTGCCGGCGGCCAGTTCGGCGGCTTCGACCTCGGCGACATCTTCGGGTCGAGCGGATCCGGTGGCGGGCTCGGTGACCTGCTTGGCGGCATGTTCGGCCGGGGCAGCCGAACGACCACGCAGGCCAGGCCGCGCCGTGGCGCTGACGTCGAAACCGAGGCGTCGCTGTCCTTCAGCGACGCGATCGACGGGGCCACCGTAGGACTGCGGCTGACCGATGAGGGCCCCTGCCAGGTTTGCCGCGGTACCGGCGCCAAGGCCGGCACCGTGCCAAAGGTCTGCCCTACCTGCCAGGGAACCGGCCAGTCCAGCCGCGACCTCGGAAGCTTCGCGTTCTCCGAGCCGTGCGCCACCTGCCGTGGCCGTGGCCTGGTGGTCGACGACCCGTGCGAGACCTGCGGCGGCAGCGGCCGGGCGCTGAGCGCCCGGACTATCCAGGCCCGCATCCCGGCCGGCGTCGCCGACGGGCAGCGGATCAAGTTGAAGGGCAAGGGCGCCCCCGGCGAGCGCGGCGGGCCGCCGGGTGATCTGTACGTGCGGGTGCATGTGGCGGGCCACCCGGTCTTCGGCCGGTCGGCTCACAACCTGACCGTTACCGTCCCGGTGACCTTCGCCGAGGCCACGCTCGGCGCCGAGATCAAGGTGCCGGTGCTGCGCGGGCAGCCGGTCAACCTGCGAATCCCGCCGGGCACGCCCAACGGCCGCACGTTCAGGGTCCGCGGCAAGGGCGTCCGCAGGCCCGACGGCACGCAAGGCGACCTCCTGGTCAAGGTCGATGTCCAGGTGCCGACCGAGCTCAGTGCCGACGCGCGCAATGCCCTGGAGAAGTTCAGGGAAGCGACGATCGGCGCCGACCCGCGAGACGAGCTGCTGCGTAAGGGCCGGGCGTAATGGGGTACACCGGGCAGCCGGGCCCTCGGGGCGCGGGCCTGGGAGAGGTGATGACATGCCGAACGACTTCGAGCTGACGGATGACACGGCCGTGTACGTCATTTCGGTGGCCGCGCAGCTCTCTGGCCTGCACCCGCAGACGCTGCGGGCCTACGACCGGCTCGGCCTGGTATCGCCCGGGCGAAGCGCGGGCCGCGGCCGGCGTTACTCGCTCCGGGACATCATCATCCTGCGGGAAGTGCAGCGGCTGTCCCAGGAAGACGGCGTTAATCTGTCCGGAATTAAGCGGATACTCGAGCTGGAGTCGGAGTGGCAGCGCAGCCAGATGCTGCTCGCCGAGCTGCATGAGGAGATCAGCCAGCTCAGGGCGGAGCTGGAGTCGACCAGGGCGGTCGCGGCGCGGCTCGCTGCGCTGCTGCGCACCAGGACAGAAGGCGGCACCCTGGTGCCGGTGCGGGCGCCGGCAACCAGGTCCAGCGAGCCCGTGGCACAGGAAGGAAGTTAGAGGTGGCGGACGACAAGCTCACTCGCAAGAGCCAGGAGGCTCTCAGCGATGCGCTTCAGCGTGCCTCGGCCGCCGGCAACCCGAGCGTGGACGGGCTGCATCTGCTCGCCGCGCTGCTGGACCAGGAGGGCGGGACGGCAGCTCCGCTGCTCCGCGCCGCCGGAGCGGACCCGGTCGCGGTGGCGAACAGGACCAGGGAGCTGATCGGCCGGCTGCCGCGGGCGGCGGGAGCGACTCTCAGCGCGCCGGAAACGTCACGCCCCCTGCTGGCTGCGCTGGCGGCCGCCGCGAAGCGGGCGAAGGAGCTCTCTGACGAGTACGTCTCGACCGAGCACCTGCTCGTGGGTCTGGCCTCGGCCGGCGGCCAGGCAGCGACCGTGCTCCGCGAGGCAGGCGCCACTCCCGACCAGCTGCTCGCCTCGTTCGAGCAAGTGCGCGGGCATGCCAGGGTCACCTCGCCGGATCCCGAGGGCACCTACCAGGCGCTCGAGAAGTACGGCATTGACCTGACCCGCCTCGCGAGGGAAGGCAAGCTCGATCCCGTGATCGGCCGGGACGCCGAGATCCGCAGGGTCATCCAGGTGCTGTCCCGCCGGACCAAGAACAACCCGGTCCTGATCGGCGATCCCGGCGTGGGCAAGACCGCGGTGGTGGAAGGGCTGGCTCAGCGGATCGTGGCCGGTGACGTGCCCGAGTCGCTGCGCGGCAAGCGGCTCGTGGCGCTGGACCTCAGCGCGATGGTGGCCGGCGCGAAGTATCGCGGTGAGTTCGAGGAACGGCTGAAGGCCGTGCTGAACGAGATCAAGGAGAGCGACGGCCAGGTCGTCACGTTCATCGACGAGCTGCACACCGTCGTCGGCGCCGGCGCGGCCGAGGGCGCGATGGACGCTGGCAACATGCTCAAGCCGATGCTCGCCAGGGGCGAGCTCCGGATGATCGGCGCGACCACGCTCGACGAGTACAGGGAGCGGATCGAGAAGGACCCCGCGCTTGAGCGGCGGTTCCAGCAGGTCTACGTAGGCGAGCCGTCGGTCGAGGACACGATCGCAATCCTGCGGGGCCTGAAGAGCCGGTACGAGGCGCACCACCAGGTGCAGATCTCCGATGCGGCGCTGGTCGCCGCGGCGACGCTGTCCGACCGGTACATCACCGCTCGCTTCCTGCCGGACAAGGCCATCGACCTCATCGACGAGGCGGCGTCGAGGCTGCGGATGGAGATTGACTCCCGCCCAGTCGAGATCGACGAGCTGCAGCGCGCGGTCGACCGGATGAAGATGGAGGAGCTCGCGCTCGCCAAGGAGGCCGACCCGGCCAGCAGGGAGCGCCTTGAGCGGCTGCGAGCCGACCTCGCCGACAAGCAGGAGCAGCTGACCGGGCTGCTGGCTCGCTGGGAGCGGGAGAAGTCGAGCCTGAACAAGGTCGGGGAGCTGAAGAAGAAGCTCGACGACCTGCGCGGGCAGGCGGAGCGGGCCCAGCGGGACGCCGACTTCGAGACCGCCTCGCGACTGATGTATGGCGAGATCCCGGCGCTGGAGCGCGAGCTGGCCCAGGCGGCGGCGCAGGCCGGCGATGACGCGCGCACCGCCAGCGTGACCGGGGTGGACGGCGCCGAGGTTGCCGTCGACGTATCCAGCAGCCCGATGGTCAAGGAAGAAGTCGGGCCCGACGACGTCGCCGATGTCGTGTCGGCTTGGACGGGCATCCCCGCTGGCCGGCTGCTTGAGGGCGAGACCGGCAAGCTGCTGCGCATGGAGCAGGAGCTTGGCCGCCGGATCGTGGGCCAGGCCAGGGCCGTGCAGGCGGTGTCCGACGCGGTCCGCCGGTCTAGGGCCGGCATCTCCGATCCGGACCGCCCGTCCGGCTCGTTCCTGTTCCTCGGGCCGACCGGCGTTGGGAAGACCGAGCTGGCTAAAGCGCTCGCTGAGTTCCTGTTCGACGACGAGCGGGCCATGGTCAGGATCGACATGAGCGAGTACTCCGAACGGCACACCGTGGCCCGGCTCGTCGGCGCGCCGCCCGGATACGTCGGGTATGAGGAAGGCGGTCAGCTGACCGAGGCGGTCCGGCGACGGCCGTACTGCGTCGTGCTGCTCGACGAGGTGGAGAAGGCCCATTCTGAGGTCTTCGACATCCTGCTCCAGGTGCTCGACGACGGCAGGCTCACCGACGGCCAGGGCCGCACCGTGGACTTCAGGAACACGATCCTGATCCTGACCTCCAACCTGGGCTCGGTGTTCATCGCCGACCCGACGCTGGACGAGGCGGCGAAGCGGGACGCGGTGATGTCCGTTGTCCGCTCGACGTTCAAGCCCGAGTTCCTGAACCGGCTCGACGATGTGATCCTCTTCGATTCGCTGTCTACCGAGGAGCTGACCCAGATCGTCGAGTTTCAGATCGCCAAGCTCGCGCGGCGGCTCGCCGACCGGCGGCTGACGCTGGAGGTGACACCGGCGGCCAAGGAATGGCTGGCCGTCACCGGATTCGATCCCGTCTACGGCGCGCGGCCGCTGCGGCGGCTGATCCAGTCCGCGATCGGGGATCAGCTTGCCCGCAAGCTGCTGGCCGGGGAGATCCTTGACGGCAGCGAGGTGCTCGTCGACCTCGATCCCGAATCCGACTCGCTCACGGTCACCGCGGCCCGCAGCCCGGCGGTCCGCCGCTAGCCGTCAGGCGGTGAGCATCCGGTCGTACTCGTCCTCAGGCAACCGCAGGTCATTGCGGATTCGGTAGCGGAGCCTGAGCAGCTCGTTGAGCCCGGTGTAGGCGGTACCGCCGGCCTGCCCGGCTCCCTGCAGGATGAGTTCGACGCCGGCGGTCGCCCAGTCCAGCGCGCCGGTCAGGTCCGATTGCTCGACGAGAAGCTCGGCGATCATCTCGCAGGCACGCGGATCAGTCCGGCCCTCGCGGCGCATCGTCTCGATCAGCGCGCCGGCCTCGTCGCTGCTGCCGAGCTGGAGTAGCGCCCGGCACAGCGGAGCTCTCGGGTCGACATCGACCGGCCCGCCGTCGGCGATCGCCATCTGGAAGCCTTTAACCGCGGCACCGGCATTGTCGGCGAGCAGCCATTGTTCACCTGCCCGAACAAAGGCCTCGGCCCGTGCCATTGACTCGCTCTGAATGCCGGTCGCCGCCAGGGCCGTCATGCGTTCGGCCGCCGTCTTGTGGTCACCTGTCAGGGCCGCATCGAATTCGATCGCATCGAATTCTTCGCGATTCAGGACGGCCACGCTCATCAACGTACCCCGTGGCTAGCGGGTTCCAACGCGGCGGTCAGCTCCAATGCACCGGTTACCGTCGTGCGCTTTCCAGCGCTTCCCAGAAACCGCGGCGCAGAGAATGGCGCACCTCGTCATGAAGCAGCGAGTCAATCGGCAGCACCGAACCCTGGAGCAGCCTCGCCTCCAGGTCAGACGGCATCCTCGGCTTCCTGGCCAGCACGGCCTCGAGCCATAGGCCAGGGGCGTCCCGGCCCACCGACTCGCCGAAGGAGAAGCCCTCGCCGTGTGCCGCCTTCACCGCCTCGGGAAGGGAGATAGCCACCGGCTGGGACGGGCGGACCGCGGGCAGCGCGGATATCTCGTGCGGCTGCGGCTGATGTTGCGACTGGGACGGTTCGCTCGGTTGCATCTGGCTTGCCGGGTAGCCGGTGCTCGCCCGCTGATGAGAGCCTGACGTCCCGGCCGAGCCGGGCGCTCCCGGCTGGCCGGGGAAATACCCCGGATCTGGAGGCCTGTAATGCGGCCGGGAGGCCGAGCCGGGCTCGAAAGCCGCTGGTGGGTTATGCGGAGCTCCGCCATTGGCGGCACGGCCGTTGTGCGGCCCGTCCGGGGCGCCGTTCTGGGTCCAGCCAGGCTGGTAGCCGCTGAGCGAGCCATAGGCACCCGACCCGCCCTGCGCCGGGCCGTCTTGATAACTCGGCGCGCCATTGTGCCCTGATGCGTTCTGGTAACCAAGCTGGTAGCCACCCGGCGCGGGAGTGCCATTCGACGCCGGGCCGGACCCCTGGGCCGGGTAACCGTTCTGGCCTGAGCCTGCCTGGTAGCTGGTCAGTCCGGACAGGTGGTAGGCCGACTGGGCGGGCATGCCCGGCCCGGATCCCGCTGGCCCTGGTCCGCCCTGATAGCCGGTCCGTGGCGCGGCGTTCTGGTAGGCGCCTGGAGCCGGGCCGTTCTGGGTTGCGCCGATCTGGTAGGCGCCGTCATTCGGGTGGCCGCCGCGCTGGGGGTGCACGCCACTCGCCCCCGAGTCTGGATAGCCTGCCTGAAGCGACGAGTTGTCCTGCGTCCGGTTATGCGATATGTGGGTTTGTCCGCCCCCGAATTCGCCGCCGCCGGACTGCGGGCTGGCTGCCTGCGCGCTGCCTGCCTGGGCGCTCCCGCCCTGCCCGCCCCCCGGCTGATCGCTGCCTGGAAGCCCGCCGCCCGGCTGGGCGCTTGCGGAGTAGGCGGACCCGCTCGCGGACGCGACGTTCCCCGCGGCAGGCGCATGCTGGGGAACGCCGCCCTGGGCCGCGTGCTGCGGCATGCCGTGGGATGCGTGCTGCGGGGTGCCGTGCGTTGCGTGCTGCGGGGTGCCATGCGTTGCGTGCTGCGGGACACCCGCGCCCTGCGATACCTGCGGTATTCCCGGACCCTGGGACGCGTGCTGCGCCGTGCCCGGGCCCGGTGAGGCATGCTGCCCAGGGCCGGCGCTCTGGCCATACTGCGGGATGCCCGGGCCCTGCGAGGCGTACTGCGCCCCGGCCCGGCTCGGTGCCGGGTGCTGCCCGATCCCGCCGCTTTGCGCGTCGGCTCCGGCCTGCGCCGCGTCGTTCTGGGCGGCGTTGCCTGCCTGGCCCCGACCCGCGCTCAGCCTCGGATCGGCGTCGGACTCCGGGCCGCGCGCGGCAAAGATGGCCTGGTCAGACCGGACGCTGGCGTCGACAGCCTGACTGGCGGCCCGATACAGAGCAGCCGCGTCTGCCTGGCTCGCTCCGGCGTTCGCGTAAGGCTGCGCTGAGCCATAGTCGGAACCGATCGGCGCCGGGTACGCGCTCGCCGCAGCGGGCAGCGCCGCGGCGGGAAGCCCGCTGTGCGGCATCGCACCCGTCATCGAGCCATCGCCGTTGGCGTCACGCGAGCCATAGCCGGCGCCGGCGAACTGCTCCTCAGAGGTCGCTGGCTCAGCGCCCTGGATCAGGTCGACGAACGGCCTCAGATGTACCCCGGAGATCTCGACGATGTCGTCGCATTCCTGCCGCAGCGGCTGGGGAATGGTCCAGCCTCCGTCCGAGGCGATGTGCAGGATAACCACCCGCAGGCCAAGGTCCTGCACCTCCGCGACGATCTCCGCGAGGTCCTCGTCAGCGCTGGCGATGAAGGCATCGGCGATCGCGCCGCTCTTGGCGAGCGTCAATATGTCGCGGCGTAGCTGGCTTTCTATCCCCTCGCGCCTGCCAGGCCGGGTGTTGACGAGGCGGAGCTTGAGGCCGGGCATCTCGGCCAGTTCGTCATGTTCGGCGCTGCGCCCATCGGCGGTCTCGTACCAGTAGCAGCGAATAGCGCACAGCGATCCACGCCACACCATCCTTTCCCCTGACGCGAGACGTTACCAGCGCCTTGCGGCCTTCGTGACCTATAGCGCAGATCACAGGCCCGACAGGCGGGTCTGGCTGACAGCACGGTTGGTGTTCTTGTCGGCGATTCCGCTGCCACCGCGATTCATGTGACGGACCGGACACCTCGGTCGGCCGGTTCACGCGGCTGCCGCTGCGGTTACGCTCGGAGCCGTGAGCGACAGGAGCGAGCTGCTCGACCAGATCAAGGCGAAGGCGGTCGTCCACGGTGCCGTGACGTTGTCGTCTGGTCAGCAGGCTGACTGGTATGTGGACCTGCGGCGGGTGCTGCTTGACGGAACCGCGGCACGGCTGGCCGGCCGCGTCATGCTTGACCTGGCTGACGGCCTGACCTTTGCCGCAGTCGGCGGCCTCACGCTGGGCGCGGACCCCGTGGCGACCGCGATGATGCATGCCGCCGGCGAGCGAGGCAGGCCGCTGAACGCGTTCATCGTGCGCAAAGAGGGCAAGCCGCACGGCCTGCAGCGCAGGATCGAGGGTCCGGACGTCGCCGGGCTGCCCGTGCTGGCGGTGGAGGACACGTCCACGACCGGCAAGTCGGTCCTTGCCGCGATCGACGCGCTCACCGAGGCAGGCGCAGACGTCGTAGGCGTCGCCGTAGTCGTCGACAGGGGCGCGCGGCCGATCATCGAGGAGCGCGGCCTGATCTATCGCGCCGCATTCGACCTCACGGACCTCGGTTTGGCCTGATCCGCCGGGTCATTCCCGCTGCTCGGCGCGACCCTGGCCAGCGGGCCTTGCCCAGGCCTTGCCCTGCCCAGCAGACCGGCGTGACCACCCGCTGCACCCGGGCCGGGAGCGCGAGATACTGGGGGCGCACACCGGAGCAGAGGGAGCGGCTGTTATGCCTATTGCGACACCCGAGATCTACGCGCAGATGCTCGACCGCGCGAAGGAACAAGGTTTCGCCTACCCGTCGATCAACGTCACATCCAGTCAGACGCTCAATGCCGCGCTGAGCGGATTCGCGGACGCCGGCAGTGACGGCATCGTCCAGGTGTCGACGGGTGGTGCCGATTACCTGTCCGGGTCGGTCAAGGACATGGTGACCGGAGCCGTGGCGCTGGCCGAGTTCGCGCATGTTGTCGCCGCCAGATACCCGGTCAACGTCGCGCTGCACACCGATCACTGTCCCCAGGACAAGCTCGACAAATATATGCGCCCGCTGATCCAGATCTCCAAGCAGCGCGTCGCCCGCGGCGAGGAACCGCTCTTCCAGTCGCACATGTGGGACGGCTCGGCGGTGCCACTCGACGAGAACCTGAAGATCGCAGCCGAGATGCTGGCCGAGTGTGCCAGCGCCAAGACCGTCATGGAGCTCGAGATCGGCGTGGTTGGCGGCGAGGAGGACGGCGTCACCGGCGAGATGAACGAGAAGCTGTACAGCACGCCTGAAGACGCGCTCGCGGCCGCCAAGGCGCTCGGGCTTGGTGAGCGGGGCCGGTACATGCTCGCCGCCACGTTCGGCAACGTGCACGGGGTCTACCACCCGGGGCACGTCAAGCTCAGGCCGTCGATCCTGAAGGAGATCCAGGACGCCGTGGGTGCGGCCTATGGCCAGCCGGAGCCGCTCTACCTGGTGTTCCACGGCGGCTCGGGTTCCGCGCTCGAGGAGATCCGCGAGGCCATTTCCTACGGCGTGGTGAAGATGAACGTCGACACCGACGCCCAGTACGCGTTCACGCGCCCGGTGGCCGGTCACATGTTCGTCAACTACGACGGCGTGCTCAAGGTCGACGGCGGCGTGGGTAACAAGAAGGCCTACGATCCGCGCTCGTGGGGCAAGGCCGCCGAGGCCTCGATGGCCGCCCGGGTCGTCCGCGCCTGCGAGGACCTGCTGTCGGCCGGCAAGAAACTCGGTTAGAGCCGTTCCGTGCGGGTCGCGGTTCTGTCCGACATACACGGCGTGCTTCCCGCGCTCGAGGCCGTGCTCGCCGAGCCCGACGTCGCCGCGGCCGACCTGATCGCGCTGACCGGGGATCTGGCGGCCGGCCCGCTGCCGGCCGAGACCCTCGACGTGCTCTCCGGGCTCGGAGAGCGCGCGGTCTGGATCCGCGGCAACGCCGACCGGGAGCTTGTCGAGTGCCGCGGGGGGAGGCTGCCTTCGGTCCCCGACCGGGTCTCCCCGTGGGCCGCCCAGCAATTGCGCGACGACCAGGTCGATCTGCTTGCCCGGCTGCCGCTGTCGGCAACTGTCGAGATCAGCGGGCTCGGTTCGGTGGTCTTCTGCCATGCGACGCCGCGGGACGATGAGGAGGTCGTGCTCGTTGACACCCGGCTCGGCCGGTGGGCCGAGGTATTCAGCGGCCTGGACAACTCCGTCGGCGCCGTGGTATGCGGGCACACGCACATGCCGTTCGCACGGCTGGCACACCGGCGGCTCGTGGTCAACCCGGGCAGCATCGGAATGCCGTACGGCGGCGCGGGAGCGCACTGGGCGCTGCTCGGGCCAGGGGTGGATCTCAGGGTCACTGAGTTCGATCTCGACCGGGCCTGCGATCGCATCGTCACCGAGTCCAGCTACCCGGACGTGCGGGAGTGGGCCGAGTACTACGTCAGGTCGACCGCCAGCGACGCCGAGGCGCTCGAGGCGTTCGGCCCGCGAGACGGGCGGGACATACCCGGCGGCAGGATAGAGCCATGACACACGAGAGCCTGCTGCCCGAGCCGACGCCGCCGCCTACGTATCTGCCTGAGAACACCGAGGCGGCCAGGGCGCTGACCGACGGCGAGGATCCGTCGTCGGTCGCCGCGAGGTTCCCCGCCTACACCGCCGCCTGGGCTGCTTTGGCCGAGCGGACGCTGGCCAGCGACCCGGTCGCGGCCTATGCCTACGCCAGAACGGGCTATCACCGCGGCCTCGACCAGCTCCGCCGGGCGGGCTGGCGAGGTTATGGCCCGATTCCCTGGGAGCACGAGCCCAACCGGGGCTTCCTGCGCGCTCTTCATTTCCTCGGCGCGGCGGCCGCCGCGATCGGCGAGGAGGACGAGGTCAAACGGATCAGGGAGTTCCTTCGTGACTCAAGCCCGGCCGCCGCCGAGGCGCTCGACGGGAACTAGCGCCTTCCGTACGATCAAGCCGACGGCCGCCCGGGGCACCATGAGGGCCGGCGACCAGCGCACCGCGGGCGATCGAGCCCGGTTCCGCGGTCCCGTACGGGGCGCTCGCTAGCCTGTACCCATGCCCGCCATCGTGATTGTCGGCGCCCAGTGGGGCGATGAGGGCAAGGGCAAGGCGACCGACTTGCTCGGCGACAGCGTGGACTTCGTCGTCAGGTACCAGGGCGGCAACAACGCCGGGCACACTGTCGTCATCGGCGACGAGAGCTACGCGCTGCACCTGCTGCCCTCCGGCGTCTTGTCCGAGCACGCGACGCCGGTCATCGGCAACGGGGTGGTCATCGACCCCGCCGTGCTGATCGATGAGATCGACGGGATCGAAGCCCGGGGGGTCTCCTGCGAGCGGCTGCTGATCTCGGCCAACGCGCACCTGATCATGCCGCACCACGTCGCTCTCGACAAAGTCACCGAGCGGTACCTGGGCAATGCCAGGATCGGCACAACCGGGCGCGGCATCGGGCCCACCTACGCCGACAAGGCGGCCAGGGTCGGAATCAGGGTCCAGGATCTGTTCGACCCCGCGATCTTGCGCCAGAAGCTGGAGCTCGTGCTCCGGGAGGGCGCGCAGGCAACCCTGCTCGACGTCGATCACGGCACATACCCGTTCGTGACCTCGTCGTCGCCTACGGCCGGCGGCGCCTGCGTGGGCTCGGGAGTCGGGCCCACCAGGATCAGCGGCATCCTGGGCATCCTGAAGGCCTACACGACCAGAGTAGGCGCCGGGCCCTTCCCCACCGAGCTGACCGACGCTCAGGGCGAGTGGCTGCGGAAGGCCGGCGGGGAGTACGGGGTGACCACGGGACGGCCGCGCCGCACCGGCTGGTTCGACGCCGTGATCGCCAGGTACGCCACGCGCGTGAACGGCATCACCGACTACTTCATCACCAAGCTCGACGTGCTCTCGGAGCTAGAGAAAGTTCCGGTTTGCGTGGGTTACGAGATCGACGGCGTCATCCGCGACGAGGTTCCGATGACGCAGACGGAGTTCCACCACGCAAAGCCGGTCTACGAGTACCTCGACGGCTGGTGGGAGGACATCTCGCACGCCGGGCGACTGTCGGACCTGCCCGCCAGCGCGCGCGCCTACGTGCTCGCCCTGCAGGACATGATCGGCGCCCCGATCGCCGCGATCGGGGTCGGCCCGCGCCGTGACCAGACCGTGCAGCTTCGCGCCCTGATCTGACCGCGGCGGATACCGAACCCTGCCCAGCGCGCTCACGCGGGCCTGGCCGGCTAATAGGCTCGCCGCGTGCGCGTTCTGCTACTGGGCTCCGGCGGCCGCGAGCACGCGCTGGCGCGTGCCCTGGCCAGGGACAGCGACGTGACCGAGCTCCACGCGGCACCGGGCAATCCCGGCATCGCCCGGCACGCTGAGCTGCACCAGGTCGCCCTCACCGACCCGGATGCTGTAACCGCGCTGGCCAGAAGGATCGCCGCCGACCTGATCGTGATCGGACCTGAGGCGCCACTCATGTCCGGCGTGGGCGATGCGCTGCGCGAGGCCGGC
>WNFI01378247.1_pt1 | contig 14081 bp, 10 predicted proteins | sample 5400471 | NCBI WGS metagenome assembly WNFI01 (sample SAMN13153348, study PRJNA577476) | soil metagenome | isolation source: 100 cm saprolite on Douglas fir-dominated hillslope | place: USA:California | collected 2013-09-17 | reverse complement strand
CCGCTGCTGCCGAAGGACCCGTACGAGCGCGCCAAGGTGCGCGAGCTCATCACCTTCATCGAGCTGCACCTCGAGCTGGTCGGCCGCCGGCTCTATGGGCCGCTGTTCTTCGGCAAGCCGCCGCCCTCGGATGAACTGAAACAGGCGGTGGAAAAGGACCTGCTGAAAGGCGTGCGCGCATTCAAGGTGCTGCCGAAGTTTTCGCCCTACATAGCAGGCAAGGACCTGACGCTCGCGGATTGCGCGGCCTTCGTCAGCCTGCCGCTCGTGACGCTGGTCACCAAGAAGGCGTTCGGCCGCGACTTCCTCGAGGACGTGCCGCAGGTGAAGCCTTATCTCAAGATGCTCGGCGAGCGCCCCGCATTCGCCAAGGTCAAAGAGGATCTCAAGGGCGCACAGGCTGCAGCGGTGGCGCGGGCGAAGGAGCAAGCCGCGAGCGCTTGATCCTGCAGGACTACCTGCGCTTTACGGTCACCCTCGTGGCCGTGCTAGACCCGTTTCTCGCCATCCCGATCTTCCTCAGCGTTGCGGCATCGAGGGAGCCGAGCGCGCGGCGGCGCCTCGTGCACGCGGTCACCGTGACGGTCTTTGCCGTGCTGGCGGGCGCCGCGATCTTCGGCGAAGCCTTGCTCACTCTGATTGGCGCCAGCCTGCCCGCGTTCCGCGTGGGCGGCGGCCTGGTCCTGCTGCTGATGGCGCTCGCCATGCTGAACGCGCAGGCGGGCGGGGTGCGGCAGTCCAAGGCGGAGGCCGAGGAGCTCGAGTCGGGCGATCCGTCGGGTGTCGTGCCGCTCGCCGTGCCGCTGCTTGCCGGCCCCGGCGCCATCGGCACGACGATCATCGCGGCGCAGGCGGGCGGCGTGGCGCACGTCGCGGGGCTCATCGCTTGCATCGCGCTGGTCTGCGCGCTGCTGTGGTGGATCCTGCGTGTCGCCGAGCCGATCGGCTCGCGCCTGGGCACCACCGGGCTCAACATCGCGACACGGCTGCTCGGGCTGCTGCTCGCGGCGATCGCCATCGAGACGATGGCGGGGGGCTTGAAGGCGCTGCTGCCGGGCCTGGCTTAGGCGCGCTGCCTCAGCGCCAGGAATGCCACAGCATGAAGGCGCCGCCGAACAGGATGAGCGCTTCCATGAAGAGGATGTGCAGGTGGGCATGGATGCGGCTCACCAGCCATGCGCCCAGGGCGCTGCCAGGGATGCTGGCGATGCCGATGACCACCCCGGCGTAGAAAGCCTGCTCATCGAGCACCGCGAAGCGCTGGAACAGCGCAGCCTTGCACAGGTCGAGCAGTATCGTAGCCAGCGCATCGGTCGCCAGCACCGCCGGGCCCGTGAGGCCAGCGCCCAGCAGCACCGCGATCTGGATCATCCCCGTCCCCGTCGCCACGCCGTTAGCCAGGCCGAATACGCCGGCGCCGGCAGCAAGGCCGGCCGAATTGAGCACGATCTTGCGATGCTGCAGGATGCGGCGCGCGGGAACGGTGGCGATCACCGTCAGGCCGAGCACCGTGCCCACGGTGCGCGCGTCGAGGATGCTGTAGATCCAGGTGCCGAGCACCAGGAAAGGCAGGGCGCTCAGCAGCACGATGCCGAAGGCGCGGCGGTCCAGGCTGCCGCGGTAGAACCAGAAGCGGCCCGAGTTGATGATGACGCCGGCGACGGCAAGCACCGGAACAACGGCCTTGATGCCGATCAACGGCGTCAGCGCTGCGGCGAGGATCACCCCGGTGCCGAAGCCGCCGACGCTGCCGACGACTGCGGCGCCGGCGGCGAGGGCCGCGATGGCGGCCAGCGTGAGCGGATCGAAGAGCAGAGCTAGCGCGGCACCGGGCGCGGGCGCCCGTCGCGGTCGATGGCGACGTAAGTGAGCGTCGCCTCGGTGACCTTGACGACCTTCGGGTCGGCACGCGCCCGGCGACGGTGCCGCCGGCGACGTCGACCTGCGCCATGATCCAGCCGCCGAAGATGTCGCCGTTCTGGTTCGAGTCGGCCGGCATCGGCATGACGCGCAGCGCCGGCTGCTTGCTCTCGGGAAGCTTTTCCATCGACGCTCCCGGCTAGTTGGCGCTGTATTCCAGCAGCTTGACGATTTCGTCTCCGACCTTCGTGCCGGTAGAGTTCCAGGTCTCGTGCCGCAGCATGACGTAGCGGCGCACGTCGGGTGCATACCAGGCGGTGTAGCGAAAGCGCTTCGGAAAACTCAGGTTAAGACCGGCGGCCGGAGGCGCGTCCCCCGTGACTTCGACCCGCAACGTCTTGAAATTGCCGGCGGGCACCTGCGCCTCCTCTTCGACGATCCTGGGCGCGCTGATCTTCCATAGCGCGCCCGATGGATAGCTCGCCGGCGACTGTTGCGCCGACTTTCCGAGTTCCGAAGAGAAAAGATACGGAGCGAGCTCGACAACCGAGTAGCCGGAACCGATGGCGCGTGCGCCGAACCGCGCTTCCTTGGCATTGAGCGCCGTCTCGACGGCCGCGCCGGTCGCGCCGACGAAGGATTCGCGCACGTCCCAGCCTTCGACTCCCGTAACGCGGATCGTGAAGACCTGCTCCCGTTTCCTGAGGTGCTGATCGCGGAAGCTGTACTTCCACTTCGCGCCGACGGCCGGCAGGCCTTCAGCGGCGGCGGGGGGGCTCTTTGCCGGATCGGCCTTCGCATCCTGGACCGGGGCCGCGGCCGCGACGGCGCGGTATTCCAGCAGCTGGACGATCTCGTCGCTGTACACGGCGCCGGCGCCGTTCCAGGTCTTGTGCCGCACCATGATGTAGCGGTTGGTCTCCGGCGCGTACCAGGCCGTGTATTGGAAGCGCGCAGGAGCGCTCATCATCGAAGGCCCCATATTGGGCAGGGTACCGGTTACCTCGACCCGCACCGTCTTATAGGTGCCCGCGGGTACGGTCGTCGCCTCCTCAGACTGCATCTTCGCCGCTCCGACCTGCCACTGCCGCGTCGCAGTAGCCGGGTAGTTTTCCGGGCGTTGCGGCGTGGGAAGGCCCTTCGCCAGTTCGTCCGATGGATAAAGATACGGCGCCAGCTCCTGCACGGAGTAGTTCGAAATGCGCTTCGGGTTGAAGCGCAATGCCTTGGCGTTGATCACTCCGGTGTCGGTCGCGCTGCCGCCCTCGACACTCAGGGACTCCCGCACGTCGAAGCCTTCGACTCCCGTGACGCGGACCGAGAAGGTTCGCGCCGTGGCGGGATAGCGCTGGTCGCGGTAGCTGTACTTCCACGTCGTGCCGACGCCGGGCATTCCTTCGGCAGCGGCTATCGCGGACGCAGCGCCCGCCGCCGACGCCTGCACCGCCGGCTGGCGCAGCCTGGCGAGCTGCAGCTTCGCGCGCTCGGGCACCTCGGCGATCCATTCCGCGGGCACCGCGAAGTTCAGGTTTTGCGCGATGCGCGCCCGGCCGACCACGATCAGGGTGGTGATGCCGACCAGCCGGCCCTGCTCGTCGAACAATCCGCCGCCGCTCGAGCCCGGCGAAATCGGCGCGCTGGTCTGCAGCGGCGGCAGCTTCGGATCTTCCGAGCGCAGCCCCGAGATCAGCCCCTCGGACAGCGTCAGGGCGAGCTTCTCGGGGTTGCCTACGGCGTACACGCGCTGGCCGACCTTGAGCTGCGCCGCGCTCACGACCGACACCGCGGGCGCGGTGAAATTCGTCGCCGACAGCGTGCACAGGTCGCGCTCGGCGTCCGCGTGCTCGAGCTTCGCCTCGTACGAGACGTTGTCACGCCGCAGCTGAAGCGACTTGGCTTTTGCGAGAACGTGGCAGTTGGTGATGAGGCGGCCCGGCCCGATGACCACCGCGCTGCCGTAGCTGAACGGGCGCTCCTGTGCGTCGAGGCCGCGCACCGCCCAGACGCTGGGCGCCACCTTCTCGAACACCTCGGACGGAGAAAGCGCGAAAGCGGGTCCGGCTGCGGCGCAGGCCAGGACGACGGCGCAAAGGGCTTTCATCGGCTATTTCTTCGGCAGCAGAGCGTCGAGGTCCTCGAGCTTCACGCCCTCGGACGCCGGACGCGGCTCGCGTTCTTCGCGCGCAAAAATGCTCTTCGGCAGGACGACGTTCTTGCCGCTTTCCATGGCCTGGCGAACCGGGGGACCGAGCTTCTCGAGCACCTCCCTGGCGACGAAGGTCGGCCGCGGCTCGGACTCGGCGTCGCCTTTGCGCAGCTCGATCACGCCGCGCGAAGACCAGGTGGTAACGCCTCCGCCCGGTACATAGATCGGGACGTAGCTCGTGCCGCCGCCCTTTGCGCGAATCAAGGAAGCTTCGTCGGCGTCCTGCAGCGCGGCGCCCGGCGCGGGCCTCTTGGAAATCATCACGAAATAATCGAAGCCCTTTTGCGCCGTGAGCTCCGCGCAGCGGTACAGCCAGTAGGCGACCACCGTGTCGCGTGTCGTGTAGCCGTTGCCGAAGAACTCGACGTACCAGCGATTGGGGCCGACTTCCCTCTCCTGGTAGCCGCCCCCCAGGGACTTCTCCTGGTACGGCGTGGCGCAGGCGCCGAGCAGCACGATGGCGGCGAGAGCCAGAGCGAGCCTCGCCGGGACCTTCCATGGACTTTGCGGCATGCTTCCCCCCCAGGGAGCGGCGCTTATTTGCGCCGGCGCGTGAAAGTTTATCGCCAGCCCTGCAAAAGACCAATCCTCCCGCGGTGCCTTATTTGCCTTGTTTCGACTGCAAGTAGTGCAAAGGCCCGCCGCGGAAGGGCGCGAAGCCGGTGCCGAAGATGAGCCCGGCGTCTACCAGGTCGGCATCGGCCACGACGCGGTCGGCGAGCGCCGACTTGGCCTCGAGCAGGTAGGGCTCGATGAGCGCGTCGACCAGCTTCGGATCATAGGCGCCGGGCTGGCCTTTCACGGCCCGGCCGTTCTCGTAGCGGTAGATGCCCTGGCCGGTCTTCTTGCCCAGGTGCCCGAGCGCCACCTTGTTCGCCAGGACCTGCGGAATATCGGTCGCCGAGGCATTCTTCGCCAGGCTCTTGCCTGCCGCGAGACAGATGTCCAGCCCCACGGTGTCGGCGAGCTCGGCCGGGCCCATCGGCATGCCGAAATCCTCCATGGCGCGGTCCAGGGTCTCGGGCTTGACGCCTTCATCGAGCATGCGGAAGGCGTTCTGCATGTAAGGCCCGAGCACGCGGTTCACCAGGAAGCCGGGCGAGTCCTTGACCGGCAGGGGCAGCTTGTCGATCTGCCGGACGAAAGCAGCCGCCTTCTTTCCGATTTCAGGATTAGTCTGCGAAGAAGACACGACCTCGACCAGTTGAAGCTGCGGAACAGGGTTGAAAAAATGGATGCCTACCAGCCGCGCCGGATCCCTGAGGGCGGTGGCGATGTCGGCGAGCTTGAGGCTGGAGGTGTTGGTGGCGAGAATTGCTCCTGCTTTTGCAATGGATTCCAGTTTTGCAAAAAGCGACCGCTTTGCTTCCAGGTTCTCGAAAATCGCCTCGATGATCACGTCGGCCCGCGCCGCGCCGGCGCCGGAAACGTCGGGAATCAGGCGGTCCATCGCGTCGCGCACGCGGCGCGGGTCGCGCAGCCGCCGCTCGAACAGCGCCGCCGAGCGCTTGATCGCCGGCGCAATGCGTTCCGGCGCGGTGTCCTGCAGCGTCACCGTGAGCCCGCGCATGGCGCAGATCGCCGCGATGTCGCCGCCCATCACGCCGGCCCCGACCACGTGCACGTAGCGCGCCTCGAAGTCAGCGCCCTTGCCGAGTGACTTCATGCGCTCCTGCAGGAAGAAGATCCGGATCAGGTTGGCGGTGGTCGGGTGCGCGAACAGGCTCTTGACGGAGGCCGAGGGGTCGCTGTCGGCGGCGAAAGGATCGCCGTCGTACTTCTTCCACAGCTCGAGGATGGCGTACGGCGCCGGGTAATGCTCGCGCTTCGCCTTTCTCGCGACCTGCTTCCGGGCCTGCGAAACGAACAGGGTCTTCAGGAAGAAGAAAATTCTCTTTGAGAATGCCAGGGGCTTTCTGGGTTGCGCTTCGAGCGTCACCATCCGTGCCGCGTTTTCGAGAATCCTCAGCGGCACCGCCTGGTCGACGAGGCCCATGCGCCTGGCGCGCCGCGCGTCGACCGATTTTCCGGTCAGGATCATGTCGAACGCGGCGGCCGGCCCCACCAGCTTCGGCAGCCACTGCACGCCGTGCCACGCCGGCATGATGCCGAGCATCACTTCGGGGAACGCGAAGCGCGTCTTCGGATCATCCAGCGCCACGCGGTAGCGGCAGGCGAGCGCGAGCTCGAGGCCCCCGCCCATGCAGAAGCCGTTGATCATCGCGGTGGTCGGAAACGGCAGGTCGTGCAGCTCCTGGAACACGTCCCAGCCGAGGCGCACGAAGGCGAGCGCCTCTTCGGGCGACTTGAAGCGCGTGAACTCCTCGACGTCGGCGCCGGCGATGAAGCCGTCCTTGGCCGAGCGGATGACGAGGCCTTTGGGATTTCCCGATCCTATTTCCTTAAGCAATGAAGATAACTGCTCCAGCGCATCGCGCGAGAACGTGTTGGCGGATTCGCCCTGCTTGTCGAAGGTGAGCCAGGCGAGGCCCTCGCGGTCCTTCTCCCAGCGCCAGTGGCTCGTCATTGCCTTGATGTCCGCGCGCTCCATGATTCCCCCGGTTTCCCTTAGAACGCCTCGACCAGCATGGCGCCGCCCAGGCCGCCGCCGATGCAGATGGACGCAATACCGCGTTTCGCAGAATTTCTTTTTAAAGTCTTCAACAGATGAAGAACGATGCGGGCGCCCGATGCGCCCACCGGATGGCCGAGGGCGATGGCGCCGCCGTCAACATTGAGTTTTTCTTCATTTAAGGAACCTAAAGACCCATCGAGTCCAAGCTGTTCCCGGCAGTACTTGTCGTCCTGCCACGCGGCGAGGCAGCCGAGAACCTGCGCCGCGAAAGCCTCGTTGATCTCCCAGTAGTCGAGATCGTTCAGGCCGAGGCTGTGGCGCTTGAGAATCGGCGTCGCGGCGTGCACCGGCCCGAGGCCCATCTGCGCCGGGTCGAGGCCCGCCCATTGGGAATCGACGATGCGACCAATGGGATGCAAATCATGTCTTCTTACTGCATCATCGTTGGCGAGGATCAGCCATGCCGCGCCGTCGGTGATCTGCGAGCTGTTGCCGGGCGTGACGTTGCCGTACTTGCGGTCGAAGAAGGGCTTCAGCTTGGCTAGGTTCTGCAGCGACGCGTCCTTGCGCACGCCGTCGTCGAGCGCATAGGCGTTGCCTTTGCCGTCGTAGAGCGCCTCGACCTCGCCGCCGCCGGAAGCGAGGCGTCCTTCTTCCTGGGCGCGCACGACTTTCTCGTGGCTCCTGACGGAAAACTCGTCCATCTGCTCGCGGGTGATGCCGAAGCGGTGCGCCACGTTCTCCGCGGTCTGCCCCATCAGCAGCCCGACCATCGGGTCGGTAAGGCCTTTCATGATGCCGATGACGGGAGCCAATAGCGCCCTGACGGGGATCTTTCCAAACGCTGCAATCCGCCGTCCCATGGTTCGCGTGGCCGCCAACTCGGAAAACCACAGAACCATCTTGTCGGAGTAGAGGAGCGGCGCGCGCGACAGGGCATCGACCCCGCCGGCGAGCACCAGGCTCGAGCGCCCGGCGAGGATGTTGTTGATGCCCGAATCGAGCGCCTGCATGCCCGAGGCGCAGTTGCGCATCACGGTCCAGCCCGGCACCTTTTGCCCGCAGCCCATGCGCAGAGCGGCGACGCGGCCGATGTTCACCTCGTCGACCGACGGCGCGGCGCAGCCGAGGATGACTTCGTCGAGCTCGTCGGGGGCGAACTTCTGCCGCGCGAGCAGCGTGCGCCCGGCCTGCGTCGCGAGGTCGCTGGCGGCGAAGGGTCCCGGGCGGTTCTTCGACTTCAGGAACGGCGTTCTCGCGCCGTCGACGACGTAGACCGATTTCGTGTCCATGATCAGGCCGCCTTCGCTTTCACCGTCTCGGAAGATAATTTCTGAAGAATCTCCGCCCGGCCGAAATCCTGCGGGAAGTCGTCGACCTTGATGACGTTCCTGCGCAAGGCTTCCTTTCGCTGCCATTTTTGAAGTTCTTCCGAATTCAGGATCCCGAGCTGGTGGGCAACCGCGGCGGTATCTACCCCCGGTCGGGTCTCGAGCTTGCCGCTTCTCACCGCGTCGCGCAGCTTCTTGTCCAGCGGCTCGCAGGCGACCGTGGCGAGGAATGCCGCCTCGAGGACGCCCGTGGCATCTTTCTCGCTTTTTGAAATGAAGACGCTGGATGTAAGGCGATCGCGTGCCGCTCCCGGCTCCAGCACCAGCCTGGCGCACTCCTGGTTGCGCGAGTCGAGCGGCGGCCGGAACGGCGTGCCAAGCGGAAAGATCGTCCAGCGCAGCAGCGTGGCGAGGGACTTGATCGGGAAATTCGACAGGACCTGGTCGATCGCCTGCTGCGCGTGGTAGAACGCGTCGCGCGCCGCCCAGCGGATCAGCGGCAGGTCCTCGCGGATGCGGCCCTGGTCCTCGTAATGCTTGAGCATCGCGGACACGAGGTACATCATCGACAATACGTCGCCGAGCCGCCCGGAGATCTTCTCCTTGCGCTTGAGCGCGCCGCCCATCGCCATCATCGAGACGTCAGCTAGGAAGGCGAAGGCAGCCGACATGCGCGACGTGAAGCGGTAGTAGTGCAACGTCTCGGGCGCGCCTTCGCGCGGCACGTGGGCGAGCCGCGAGCTGGTGATGCCGTGGACGAAGGCGCGAACGCCGTTGGAAATAGCGTGCCCGATGTGCGACGTAAACGCGTCGTCGAACTCGATAGCCGCCGCTTCGCCCGCCATCTCCTTGGCGGCGCGCATCTCGCGCAGCACGTACGGGTGGCAGCGGATCGCGCCCTGGCCGAAGATGATCAGCGTGCGCGTGAGGATGTTCGCGCCTTCGACGGTGATGCCGACCGGCAGCACCTGGTAGCCGCGCCCGACCCAGTTGTTCGGGCCGAGGCAGATCCCCTTGCCGCCGTGGATGTCCATCGAATCGTTGACGCACTGCCGCGCGCGCTCGGTCATGTGGTACTTGGCGATCGCCGAGAGCACCGAGGGCTTCTCCCCCGCGTCCACGCAGCCGGCGGTCATGATCCGCGTCGCCTCCATCATGTAGGTGTTCGCCGCGATCCGGCCGAGCGCCTCCTCGACGCCCTCGAGCTTGCCGATCGGCGTGCGGAACTGCTGCCGCACGCGCGCGTAGGCGCCGGTGGCGCGCGCGAGCGCCTGCGCGCCGCCCACGGAGGACGCCGGCAGCGAGATCGAACGCCCCGCGGCGAGGCAGTTCATCAGCATCATCCAGCCTTTGCCGGCGTATTCGGGCCCGCCGATGATCCAGTCGATCGGCATGAAGACGTCCTTGCCGGAGTTCGGGCCGTTCTGGAAGACGCCGTTGAGCGGCAGGTGGCGCCGGCCGATGTTTACGCCGGCAGTATTGGTCGGCACCAGGGCGCAGGTGATGCCCAGATCTTCCTTCGAGCCCAGGAGATGCTCCGGGTCGTAAAGGCGAAAAGCGAGGCCAAGCAACGTAGCGACCGGGCCGAGCGTGATGTAGCGCTTGTCCCAGGTGACGCGCATGCCGAGCGTCTCCTTGCCCTGCCAGATGCCTTTGCACACGACGCCGTAGTCGGGGATCGAGGCCGCGTCCGAGCCGGCCTCGGGGCTCGTCAGCGCAAAGCAGGGAATCTCGAGGCCCTTCGCCAGCCGCGGCAGGTAGTGGTTCTTCTGCGCGTCAGTGCCGTAGTGGAGCAGCAGCTCGGCCGGTCCGAGCGAGTTCGGCACCATCACGGTGACCGCCGCGGCGTTCGAGCGCGAAGAGAGCTTGGTGACCACCGCGGAGTGGGCGAGCGCGCTGAATCCCATCCCGCCGTGCTTCTTCGGGATGATCATGCCGAGGAAGCCCTTGTCCTTGATGAACTGCCACACGCGCGGCGGCAGGTCGTAGCGCTCGTGGGTGATCTCCCAGTCGTCGCACATCGCGCACAGCTCCTCGACCGGGCCGTCGAGGAACGCCTGCTCCTCGGCGCTCAGGCGCGGCGCCGGCGTCGCGAGCAGCTTGTCCCAATCGGGCCGGCCCGAGAAAAGATCGCCGTCCCACCACACCGTGCCGGCGTCGATCGCTTCCTTCTCGGTCTGCGACATGTCGGGAAGGATGCGGCGGTAGATCGCCAGCACGCGGTCTGTGATGATTTTTCTTCGCAGGATGGGGAAGTTCAGGATCGCTGCAATGATGATGAATGAAACGGCGAGAACGATATCTGCGGCAAAACCAAATCCCGCGATCACGCTGAGGTAGGCGGCGAGCAGGCCGCCGGCGAGCGTCCACCAGATGATCGGCAAGTGCCAGTAGCCGAAGACCAGGAAAACGGCGATGACCCCCAAGATCCATCCAAGCATGGCGTTCTCCTAAGCGGCTTTTCTGACGTTGTGCTTCAAGGGCGCGTTCAGTCCTGCGGCGAGAAACGCCGTAAGGCGGTCTTCCAGCAGGCGCGCGTCGTGCCGGTCTTCGGGCTTGCAGCCGGCGATGAGCTGCACGGTATCGGTGGCGGCGAGCGTGTAGGCGAGGGTGCCGAACATGAAGTGCATGCGCCAGACCAGCTCTTCGCGCGGCATCTGCGGCAGGGCTGCCTCGAAGGCCGCCTTGTAGCGCTCCATGGCCGGGGCGTAGAGCTGGCCGATCAGCATGCGGATCGGCTTGGTCGGCTCGGTGTAGGTGCGGCCCAGCAGCCGGCTGAAATTGCGGCCGCCGCCCTTGTCGTCCTCGATCATGCGCAGGCTCTGGCCGACGAAGGCGCGGATGATCGCCTCGGCGGCCAGCGGGCGGCCTTTCGCTTCCTTTTCGAGCCGCTCGAGCTCGGCGATGCGCGCGGCGTTCATCGGATCCAGCCGCCGGCGGAACAGCGCTTCGATGAGGGCGTCCTTCGAGCCGAAGTGGTAGTTCACCGCGGCGAGGTTGACCCCGGCGCTCGAGGTGAGCAGGCGCATCGAAGTGCCCTCGAAGCCGTGAAGCATGAAAAGCCCCTCGGCGGCGTCGAGGATACGGGTGCGGGTTTCGTGTTGCGGCTTGACGGCGCGAAGGGACATGGCGGGATCCGGTATTCGGCGAGCATTCAAACGAACGTTTGAATGCTAGCCGGGAGGCAGCGCACGCGTCAAGCCCGGGCCGTGGATATATGGCTTACGGCTTGCCGGAGATGGACACGGCCTTGCGGATGAAGGCCTTCTTGTCGTCCTTGTTCTCGATCTCGTCGGCGAGCAGCAGGTAGAGCTCGGCCTCGTCGCGCGCCTTCATCGCCGCCCGCTTGACGACGACACGCGCGACCGCGCCGATGTGCTCGGCAAGGCGCCGCTCGGCGCGCTCCAGCACTTCTATCGGGAAACGGCTGGCGGCGAGGGCGGTGGCCGGCTCCGTGAGCCGGCTGCGGCTGCCGCCCGCAATCGGTTGCGAGGTCGGGCGCGAGATATCCGAGAACCTCTTCTCGAACCGGCCGCGCGCTTCGGCATCGGAGATTTCCTCGGCAAGAATTCTTACCAGATCGGCCTGCGCCGGCGCCTTCTTCGCGGCGTTCCTGACCACCACCGGCGCGATCGGGCCGAGGTGCTGCGCGAGCTCCGCCTCGAGCTTCTTGAGCAGGCCGGGGTCGAAGGCTACGAGGACCGTCATGGTCTGGGCCTGGGTCTTCGGCTGGAGCTGGGTTTTAGGCTGGATGTCCGCCTTTACCGGGGTTTGAGTGATCCCTGAACCAAGAGAACCAAGAAGCGCCTCGCTCCACTCGCGTACCGATTGCGGCCGCTGCTCCTCGTGGGGCGAGAGCGCCCAGTCGATCGCCGCCAGGAACTCTGCCGGGTAGAGATTGCGGTCGCCTGCCTGCAGCGCGGGCGGCATCGTGTCCTGACGGACGCGCGCCGCCGCCTCGTGCGGGCGGTTGCCGGTGATGATCCAGTAGAGCACGGCGCCCAGCGCGTACAGGTCGCTCCACGGCCCCTGGTTGCCCTGCGTGTGGTATTGCTCGAAGGGCGCGTAGCCGGGCGAGACGATCGCCGTGAGCTCGGAGGCCTGCATGCGCGCCGAGCCGAAGTCGAGCAGCACCGGGCTCGAGTCCTCGCGGATGTAGATGTTGCCGGGCTTGACGTCGCGGTGGGTGTAGCCGAGAGGCGCGCCGGCGACGAACTCCATCACCATGTACGCGGAGCCGTTCGCCTCGAAGAAGCGCATCACGCGCACGATGTTCGGGTGGCGGAACGAGGCGAGGGTGCGCGACTCGTCCAGGAAACGGCGCTTGCCCCAGCCGAAACTCTCCGCCCATTCCGCGGAGCTCGGGGTGATCGACTGGTCGGCGGCGCGCAGCGCGATGTCCCCCGGCAGGTACTCCTTGAGCGCGACCTTGAGATTCAGGTTCTGGTCGAGCGCGAGATAGGTCAGCCCGAAACCGCCCACGCCGAGCAGCTTCTCGATGCGGTACTCCTGCAGACCGTAGCCGGCGGGGAGGGCTTGCGCGGCCATAAGCAGTCGCTACAAAAAATCCATTGAAGCTATTTCTCTATGAGGCTGATGGCTTTTTCGAGGCTGCGGCGCATGCGGTTGAACGCCTGGCCGAGCTGCGACACCTCGTCGCGGCCCTTCTCGGGCAGCTCCGCGACGTCGAGCTTGCCTTTCGAGATCTGGTTGGCGGCCTCGGAGAGCTGCGTGATCGGCTGCACGATCAACAGCGTCAGCATGACGTTGAGAATCACGAACAGGACGGCGAACACCACGGTGAGCGAGGTCATGAAGGTGACGAAGGCGCGGTTGGCGTTGCGGATCGGCAGCTCCATCGGCACCGACACGATCTGCGCGCCGATCACCTCGTTCAGCTTCCAGCCGAAGCCGTTGCTCGGCCCGTAGATCCTGACCATCGCCGCCGGCGCCATCTCGGCGGTGGTATGGCAGGCGAGGCAGTTGGGGTCCTTGATCTGGAACGGCCGCGCCAGGTAGAGCGAGCGGCCGGTCGGCGTGTCGCGCGTGCCGGAGATCTCGCCACGGTCGGGGGCGCTGCGGAAAGCGTTGACGATGTCGCTCTCCCACTCGACCGCCCGGTTGCGCGGGTTGGTGGGATTGAGCGCGGCTTCCTTGTACGCGTAATCGGGGTATTTCTTGCGCAGCAGGTTCATGATCTCGGTGGCGCCGAACGCGGGCACGCTCTGCGGCAGGAACTTGTCCGGGTCGACGGCGAGATTCGGCCGCACCTGGGAGACCGTGTAGTTGCGCATCGAGAGCGAGGCTTCCATCATCACCCCGGCGTTGCGCAGCACTTCGTCGCGCGCGTTCTTGTGCAGCAGCTCGTAAGAGACGAAGCCGGTGACTCCGAGGCCGATCACGAACACGGCCAGCAGCACCAGGTTGAATTTCAGGCGTAGACCCATCTTTTGCTCCCTTTTTGTCCCGGCAGGACCCCAGATATACGTACTACGGCGATAGCCGGATGAGCTTACATCGGGCAGGGCCTTTTTGGGTCAATTGTTGAATAAAATGCGCGGCTCCCCGCAATCCTGACCATCCCTAACGAATGGCATCCCGCGCCCACCACAACTCCGCTCCGACACAGCGCCTGCGCGGCAGCGAGTGGCGCGTTCTCGGGCTGCTCGCGCCGTACGTGCTCGAATACCGGTGGCGCGTGGTCGCGGCGCTCGCCTGCCTGATCGCCGCCAAGCTCGCCAACGTCGGCGTGCCGCTGGTCATGAAGGAGGTGGTCGACGGCCTCGACGCCAGGACGGCGATCGTCGCGGTACCGGTGGCGCTGCTCGCCGTCTACGGCTGCCTGCGCTTCTCGACCACCCTGTTCGCCGAGCTGCGCGACGTCGTTTTCGTGAGGGTGACGCAGCGCGCCATCCGGCGCGTGGCGCTCGGCGTGTTCCGCCACCTGCACAGCCTGTCGCTCAGGTTCCATCTCGACCGGCAGACCGGCGGCATGACGCGCGACATCGAGCGCGGCACCCGCGGCATCTCGACGCTGCTCTCGTATTTGTTGTTTTCCATCATTCCGGTCATTCTCGAATTCGCGCTGGTGGCGGCGGTGCTGATCGCG
>WNFI01680171.1_pt1 | contig 14082 bp, 23 predicted proteins | sample 5400471 | NCBI WGS metagenome assembly WNFI01 (sample SAMN13153348, study PRJNA577476) | soil metagenome | isolation source: 100 cm saprolite on Douglas fir-dominated hillslope | place: USA:California | collected 2013-09-17 | reverse complement strand
TCCCACTTCCGTTTAAATCCGTATTATATAAACATCTTGTAAATACGTATATATATAGAAATGGGGAAAAGGAAAAGGGCTCCCCAGCCTTTTCCTACCCCCGTTTCAGTATATAGCTTCGTAAAGCGTACTCCTACGGACTAAGGAACGAGGCCCTAACACAATCAAATTAAACTACCTTACAGCAATGTAATCCAGACTGATCGGTAGAAACTGAAACTGTTGCTCCAAGCGTATGTTTGTACCTGTGCTCCTGCTGTGACCCCAAGCACAAAGTGTTCACGAAAGTGAGATACTCGAGCATCCTATTGTACGTATGGTGTTCGCGCGACATGCCAGTCCTGCAGTATAACAGCCGAGGTCATTTCAAGTAAGGAATTACATGCACAACGTTCATCTCGACAACCAGTCTGGGTTACTTAGCCCACATGGCGATGTCCGCTTCTGTACCTTCTATTCTAATCACGCCTCCAGCACACTTCTTTCTTACACACTCAACTAGGAAAGAGATTGCGCGGGTCCTTGAGGGCACCTGGATTACCATACCCTACCTTGTCTTCAAGAGGATGGCGCTGCTCGCTACTACCATGGGGGCCCAGACCCTTCGAACTAGAGCACAATTCAACCCGAGCGGTGCTGCTAGTGATGAAAGAGAACAGCGACAAGATAAAGGCAGCCAAGTTTGGGACAATTGATGCAAACCACGTCAAGGCTCTCGGAGGACAGGTGAGTGATCTGAATTCTTCCGAGACACACAACTTCGTTTTAAGGTATCATTTAACAAAATATGACCTAGTTGCGAATTCTTGTCTGGGCTCTAATCGGTACGCTTGTGAGGTTGGATGTTGTCTGGATCCAAATGGTCCCAGCTATAGGAAACTGTGTTAGGGGGGGTAGCTGGACCGAATCGTGTCCATAAGACCGTCGAATACGACCTAGTATACATCTATCTACCATTTGACACCACAGAAAGATCAATGGGAACGAACCTTGTAACCCCCTTTGGTAAGATGCAGTCCATCGCTCAATAGAGGCATGAGTCCCTCTTCCTGCTCTCCTGCTTTTCCCCAGAACAGGGACCATACATCCACGACTGGGAGATCCAGTTCCTCTCCTATCGACTTCACGCCATTAGCATACTTTCTAGCGTGTTTCGGCGTACGGTTTAAACCTTGGGGGAACTGGCTGGGATTAACAGGCGGCGGTGTAAGTAGGATAATACGAGTGCGAGGAGAATAGTATGGGGACGTGGGTGACCGGATCATAGATGCCATAGTGTGGATATTCTCCAAATACTGGTCGTATGAAACCTATTCCGGACTCGGGATAATAAGCAGGATCGCTCGTTTATTGCTGGCTTACGTACATGCTGCTTATCTCCAGAAGGTGCTGCATCGTTTGCACCTGTGATGGGTATCTAAGCGATCCGTTTCACACTGGATCAAGCGTTTCACTCACCAAGCCATATGGTGAGTAATCTAACGACTGGAAGCGAATGTTGCTTGTCTCTCGAGGCAAAGATCTAAAATCACGGTTTGATAATGTAGAAAGAATTGATCCCAAGTCACGAACGAACATGTTTGAAGGCAGTTAGACCCCATTCACTATTGTATCCAACTAGTGAAAGCTTGGGATGCGATACCCAAATCGAGACAGGACGCGTCGTCCTCACCTAACCCTCGATTAATGACATCGAGCTTTCTATTATACGCAACTAGAACCGGCGGGAAGAATTAGACTTCTTCTAGACAAGTAAACTTCCGGACGAGCCGCATACCAGCAAGCAATTGCGCAAATCCTCCCTCAACCCAACCACCTTCAGTGAGCGAATCGCCAAATAGCAATATCGAGTCTTGTACGCTCGCGGCCATTCACAGTCAAGAAAACTAAAAGACTCGAGAATCAGACCACGAATAGATCCAAGTCTGAGTTCAGAACAACCCAGCAACTGTGCAAGACCAATTTGCAAATATTCCCACATTCGGTCAAAACAAATTCAAAGCATCAACAAACTACAACGCGTACGAAATCGAATGGGCTACAATACAGAACTACTATCACAAGTGTGACGAAGATTTAACGAACAACTAAGATGCATCAATGCTTCACCAGGGAAGGGTGGTCCCATCGTAAGCCCAGAACGTGCCCGTTGTCACCTTCGTTCCATTGGCAATATCCTGGAGAAGCTTCAATATACCTTCGACTGATTCAGAAGGCTCAATTTGTGCATCTGGACCTCCAAGCTCTGAATAGGACGAGTCAAAAACTGGCAGGTGATCTACTTCTATCAAAGGACACACACCAGTCTTCACCCAGCCGGGGTGCAAGTTGACGACCTTCAGGGTTGGATGTGCCTTCTGCATCTTAGCCGACTAGAGCATCGAGCTTAAAATACCACTAATGGCTGATGATTGGAATGGAAAATCACGTACCAACATATTCACGGCCGCTTTGGCCATTGAGTATGACAGACGCATGTCGCTCCATGCGATAGTCACTGAGCTGAGGTTAGACGAAAAATTGACGAAAATTTTCTCTTTGCTCTTCAATACGAACGGCGTGAAGTGAGTGGCGACGAGCGTAGGGCCCACAACACACGTTTTGAATATGGACATGCATTCTTCGACGTTAAATCGCGATAGATCATCATCGTTTATCTGGAAACCAATGATTCAGTACGCCAATACATGAATGGGAGTACTGCGGCGAATGGCTAACTATAGCGGCATTACTGAGGAGATAATCAATCCCTCTTTCTCCCACGATAGCTTCGACATCATGAACGGCATGATTGATGCTTTCTTCGTTAGTGATATCAAGTTGAAGAATATGCGTTTCTGCCTTGGAGGCATCCACAACAGCTTTGAGGTCGCCAGCCGAGTCAGGTGAGCGGCATGTGGCGATAAGGATGTCATCTCGAGTAAGTCTGTCGCCAAGCTGAGTGACAAACTCGAGACCAATGCCACGAGAGCAACTAGCAAGCGGGTGAACGCAGGATCGATGGTAAGGAGTACTGCTGATCTCACCCTGTGATAAGCCAAGTAGAAGCAGGCGTCTTTGCGTCACAGAAAGCCATCTTATGGATAGTGGGAGTTGTGGGGGGTGTCAAAGGAAAAAGAAAGCAATATAGGCTCTCCACCTTCGAGCCATTTTATACCCGACGCGGAGAGAAGGTTCCATTCATAGAAGACCAAAGCGCTTCGAGAGCGGGTAATAAGTTGAATGACTTGCGGTGACCGTCAACACCGCCACACTGAAGGGATCCTCTTCGAGATCCCTTGCGGACTCAGTCTTCAAAGTCAATTCTCAATGGGGAGGAACATCAAGAGCAAGCACAGGCACAAGGTTGGGTTAAAATCGAGCTAACGGAACACGCCTCTTTCGAGTCTCATGATCGATCACGACAACAGCCACTGGCAAGTGACAGCCGTGACCAGAAAATTGCAAATTCGCCACCTTGTGTGGCGTCCTGTGCAGGGAGTACGGGCTGCCACGTACAACGGCATTGACTCACGGTTCCTCTTAAAACGCGACTGTAGAAGTCGTTCCAGTATACTATGGGCCCTCTCTGAAGAGTTGGAATACTACTGCCACCTTTCTTCGGAATACTACTACTGGTATGGACCTCCAGAAGATGAGGATCCGCCACTTAAGTAGATGCACCCTGCTAGGCAATCCATTACAGTAAGGAGATTTTGACATCCTTGAGAACCAAGTTGGAATGGCTTGAACAATCCGAGCTGGCTGAAATGCACTCTCCAGGAACCTGAACCAAGTTGTCCACAATCGTGCCTGATCGACTTGGTCCCTTATTACATGCGATTATTATCCGGCGGAACAGCTGGTTTGTTCAGTGCCATGTTACGACTCTGTTATACTCCACTGCCTGGGCATACCATCGGCATGTTTCTTGTCCGTTCCCAACCGTACACGTGTATCGCGACCCGGTATCCAATCAATTATTTGCAGTCTTGCGATAATGAAATGCTATTGGCACCAGCTCGGCCATACAGACCAATACTCACTATGAACCACGAACCTGCTCACCTGTCTGGGCTTATACGTCACTAACACCTGGGATAATACATTGATCATCAAAGAATTACTTGAAATATTGATGAAAAAAGATTTCTCGATATCAGCAAACCTGTACAGCGGTGATCCTGCCCAGGAACTGTGAGAGAGAATTCCTAGGTAGAAATCCCGTACTCAGCCAAATTCCAAGGCAGGAAACCCAGATAACGCCGGAGGAATGGTCAACTCTTATATGCATTCATTGCTTCGAAATCTTTACCATTTTGGAGGCCGGATCAGACTTGTAATGCACCGAAGAACTTGGGAGACCAAATATTGATTATGTAAGCACAACTGAATCATCCAAATGGCCACCATCCGCTGTCTCTGAGGATTACTAGCAACTTGGAGTCTGTAATATCGGCTCTTCAGAAAGTGTCTGACCGTTCTGGCCCAGCGGAAATGGCGGAACGAGGCTCGCAGAGAGAGATCTCGCTCAATCCTCCCACCCTTCCTCCTAAGTCCCCTTTCAGGACGTTACGAAGCGCATCTAGTTTGAATGGACTTCATGAGACGTCACCAGGAAAGGGATCCTCATCTCATTCTCAGTCGATCTCCGCGGTTCTCGAGTCCTCGGGTGCCGGAACACTTCTCCATGCCGCGGCCGCGCCTAGTAATGCCCCGATACGATCCTTGCCCGCTGTTCCTGGCTCTGCACCATCATCAGTAGAGTCAGAGATGCCTCATTCAAGACGTCCATCCGCCACCTCATCGGTGCACTCCATGTTGACAACTTCTAGTGGACACGACTCTCCGTCGCATGTCTTTCCACGTGTTGACTCTTCTTCGTCCCTCTCCGCGACTTCGACTGGCCAATCTACTCCAGACCGTGACCCGCAACTGGCTTTTTCACGGCGGCGGCATGCTTTGCTGGAGCTGTTATCATCGGAACGCGCCTATGCAAGTGATCTGGCCCTCATGCGTCATATTTACATTCCGCTGGCGCTCGGACTTCCGGCCAGTATTCAAACCCCGGTACCCGAAGACTCCTCCACCAGCATATCCTCCTCCTCCATAACACATCATGAATTGCAAAGAGCGCCAATGACAACAGAGGATGCCCGAATCCTATTCTCCAATACCGGAGAAATTGCTGTATTCGCTGACGCCTTCGCTGAACGCATCGAACGCGCTATTCGAAATATCTTTGATGATAAGAACAGTCAAGCTGACTCTGATTCGGCCATCCAAAGGCTTGACACAGTCGGAGCCCTCTTTTTGGATGTGGTACGTATCGATTGCTTAGAATGAACCATGCCCTAGGATTCACGAGCTTCAATTTGCGCTAGGCACCTAAAATGAAGCAAATATATACGACATACATTACCCGGCATCCCCATGCGATAACACGCCTCGAATCCTTGATGGCCCCGACATCACCCGTGCTCTCTCCAGCTTCCTCGACCCCTGGAAAAGCCGGTCGTTCATACGGCATGACCCCAGATATGAAGGCATATTTGGCCAAAACCCGGGCACTGACTGAGCGACATACCAATGCATGGGATCTTCCCTCCCTTCTAATCAAAGTAGGGATTTAATGCCTCCCTCTTACCAGTTCGTACTCATGCTATGCCTACAGCCTGTCCAACGTCTCCTCAAATACCCATTACTACTTCAATCAATCATCCAATCCACAGAACGTACCCTTCCCGACCATCCTGACCTCCCTTTGCTCATTCGTTCCAAAGAAGTGATGGAGACTGTTGCTCGGGATGTCAATGAGGCGCGCCGACGCTGGGAGGTCGTCAAAGTGGTGTTAGCTAGCTATGGGTTCGGAACTACACCTCGGCCATCCCAAGCCGTTCCGTCGTCTCCTCCATCAAGTGCTGCTCATGTGAATGGAAATGCTGGTACGGGCCTGAAATCGTTCGCCCGGAGCCTTACGAGTGGGAAGAATGTTGCAAAGAAGCAAAAGAGTGTAGGATCCGGGCCGAGCAGAGGCACTCCGGCTCCTGTGACGGAGGATGTTGTTCAGAATCCTTTGAAGGAGATTCGGATTGCTATCACGGAGTGAGTACCTCGATAGTACTGGGATTATTGTGATTCATGGTTTACAATCAGGCTCACTAACTGGGAAAACCGTATGAAGCTAGCAGAAACCACGCTACGAGACTTCTTCAAATATCTAGTTGTGGACTGGACTCGCAGTGTGCGTGATGCCTTTGTTGCTCTCGGCGCTTGGGGTGTTCGGTTCTGTGCCGTTATTGATGATCTACATCCTGGGGCTCCTCCAAATACTTGGAAGTCCGATAACGCCGTTAAAGGCTTCATCGAGCTGATCAAGGGGCTGGTTGCCCTCTGGAAAGACTTGGTAAACCATTCTATTACCTATCATTGGAATCAAGGGCTTACATATAGTAGGACCACACCTTACAGGCAACAATGAAGCCCACCCTTACTCTACTTCTTAGTTCACTTTCCCAGCCACTCATACTTGTCCGGCACTGTATTGCTCTTCACCCTCTACACGTTCAGCACCTATCCACTCCTTATTCAAAGAACCGATCTCCATACCTTCTATCATCTTCAAAGACGTTCCTCGCGCTACAAGCACAGCTCCGTGCCGAAATGCCGATTTTGCTGGACCTGTTCGAAAGAGGTTTCGCAGGGATTATTCTCAAGGCGTCCAAGATTCAAGCTAGGTTTTGGGAGGAATGTTGGACACGATGGACGTTATTCGCCCTCAGTGTTGGCGTGACTGGAGGCGGAATGATTCTTCCCCCGAGCATTGCCTCCGATACGCCCGGTAGAGAGGATGAGTTTGGCTCTTCCGTACCGTTGGCAGCCTCTGCAGCCAGGAGCATGGCACTCAAAACTTCCCCTAGTACCCCGTCCGAGCTTGAAATCCCACGGATGTTCCATGAACGCTGGAATGAAGTGGATTCCGCAATCACTGAGCTTAACATCGTCAGGAAGATTATGGGATCACGGACATCTGGGACCAGTTCGCTTGCCGATCCTTGGTCGCCGGACACGCGATCATCGGCTACCTCGTCTCTTATCGCTGCATTGTCAGACGAGGCTCTTGGGTCATTTGTCACCCCAACGTTCAGTTCTTTCAATGAGCCATTCACAGATGATAGCCGAAGTCGTAGCAATACGACATCATCTTCTCGGAAGGGTTTGGACCGAAATAACACGGTGTCGTCTGGGAGCTCCGGTCCTTCGGCCAACCCGTTGCAAGATGCCAATGCCTCTAATCCATCTCGCGGTGCGAACGGGCGTCCACTCACAGAGAAGGAGTTGCAGCGGGAAATAAAGCGACGCCAAAAGGCGGAGAAAGCTGCAATACTAAAGCTCGTTCAGGAGAAAGGTAAGGCAGAGAAGGAGAAGAAGAAACCAGAGCATAAGAAACTGGAGCAGAAGAAACCGAAGCACAAGGATTTATACCTTGGATCATACTCCGACGTAATCTTCCCCGGTATGGGAGGTATAGCGTTCCCTCCACGCCGCTCGTCCACCGAAGAGCGGAAGAAAGGGGCTAACCGTGAACAGGAAGAGCAATTAGTTGAGACATCTCACCATCCAGACGAGGGGAAGAAGAAAGGAATAGATGAAGATAGCGCAGCAAAGAGAACGCTATTTGGTCTCCAGCCTAACGAACCTGAGATGATCCCATCCCTTCCAACTCTCGATTCCCTAACCCCACTCACACCATCACTTCCTGGCTCGTACCCGACTCAGCAATGGCCTCCCCCAATCCAATTGAATCATCCGTACGGCTCCGAGCATCATGACTCACGCCCTCAAACGCCGGTAACTGCTGCTACCGAGATATGGGAGTCCTTGTTTGATGCTGCCCAACAAACCTACCTCTTTCATACTCAGACTGAAGATGGCTCTGCCCGTGGTAGTTCGATGAAGTCACATCCTGGTCGTTCATCTGGATCATCACCTTATCGCGTTCACTCCAACTCCTCACATTCAGAGTCCGAGCCGTACTATTCCCCCCATTCATACCCTGGCGAAAATGGTCATGACATCTCTGCATTTAGCAATCGATTTCAACAAACTCCAGACCACGAGCAAAATGGTGACCCAGACCCGCCAGTCCCAGAGCATGAGACGCTATACATCGTTTCCTGTGTCCATCCCTTCCAGCCGCCTGAAGGCGTTACGCACCTCGATCTTCCCTTCCTCACCCTCGATGTTGGAGACGTTGTTGACATTCTTCTCGAGGATGGCCACCCCTCTACACACGAGAATCTACCCATCTATGTTGACGAAGGCGACGATTGTATGCTTGTCGGACGAGACGAGCGTGATAGGATTGGATGGTGCCTTGCATCATTTGTTCTGCCCCTCATCTAAGCATCACACACTGTGATGGCACATTTTCTGCATGAATGAGTTGACCCACATCTCCTTTTTGATTTATCTAGTCTCACCAGGTGTGTCAAGAAGAACGCTTTATCTGTATTCAATGTCATTTTTTATGGGTATTCCATCTTGTCTCCCTTTCGAATGGAATGCAAGCGAGGAATCAGTGGTGGTGGTATACATGATGGACCAGGATGTTGATCGCTCGTGATCTTGGCGAACAGAAATGTGCCATACTACTCCCAAACCTGCCCCCTCCCCCTGTGAGAGCGGCAAGAAGCAGAAACCTATTACAATTCGGTAGGAAGCGCGTCAAGAAGTTCGATGATATGCTTCCGTGTGCTTTCCGAATGGTAGAGCGCTCTCGAGCAATGGGTCGCGCTCATGCAAGCAACGGTCTCCGGCCAGAGTAGAAATTCTTCACTTCGGATGGTATCTCCGGAAGGACACTTCTCAAGTTCTCGAATAAGCACCATGCGGAGGATGCGCCATGTTGGGTCATGGACGATTGTTTGACAAATACGACACGCGTAGGTAGGACTTCGTAAAAGCATGAGTAAGGATCGGAAGGAAAGTCTGACGATAACACGTACCTACTTCCATTGAAATCTTCAGGGCTATTGAGACGTGACTCGAAGATGTCACGTCGGCGTCGTACGAGTCCAAGCAAGCGAGCGAAGTCGGTAAAGTCAATCCCGTTTAGACGACTTACGACATCTGGATGAGTGAAATCAAACTTGAGAGCCAGACGCGCAGAGAGTTGCATCTCAGGTTCCCATGAGTATCGACATGCGAGTTTGTAGAGACGTAAGGGATCTGAAATGAGCTCGGGACAACTTATGGCCGCCTGAATAATGGATATGGGCCCGCTCATGCCTGTGAGAGTTTAAAGTCGTGAGGCTGGACTGCGATTGGTAGAAGGATGGCTCGTACCATACTTATCACAGAAGTGCAGCAATGGCTCGATGGTATCGAATGATCGCAAATGAATAATTTGGATCGGCATGCCGCAACATATTCTCAAAGCAGCCTCAATAACCCAGGCTTCCTCATCCAAGTGCAAGGAGTGCTCTTCAGTGGAACTAGAGCTCGACTGCGGCAGAGTAAACATTGTCTGGAAGAAGGAGGATGTGTTTCGCAAGACGATCGAATGAACTCTGAAGTGAATGTTCTCCTTGGAGCGTAAGACGACATCATTTTGGGGGCCATTAAAGTGCTCATTGAACGTCCTAGTACCAGATGCCGAGTTAGTTTCGGATTCCATGCGTGGGGGTTGACATAAATGAAAAATCTGGACAGGGGACTGCACGTGCTTGGAGGCCATATTGGTAACTGAGAACAATGTCTAATGTCTAACAAATCGGAATCTTCATCATCATCACCGATGGTTTATTCGCTGCCCCATGGATCTGTATCTAGTGGATGTGGAACTACTTATGTCTCGATTCGAGAGGAAGCATCAAGGAAGCGTGACTATACTGTGCCACCTGTGACGCAGCGTTACATATTGTGACAGTCAGTGAGTCAATGCTGATTGGAATAAGATGTGTGCGATCTGGTTGCAGTCCACTTGTTAGATTGTTCCGAAAGATGTCTAGCACAACCAAAACCATTAACAAAGCGGCCCACCCCTTCAATAGAACAACCCTCGAGGCTCTTCTTAGTCGCCGATTCTTCTATGCTCCAGCTTTTGAAATTTACGGAGGTGTGTGCAGGTTCTTTCAGAGTTACGAATATACGACTTACACGTCGTTTGACTAGGAATTGCTGGCTTGTACGACTATGGCCCGCCTGGATCGAGTCTCCAGGCAAACATCGTTGCCGAATGGAGAAAACATTTCATCATCCACGAACACATGCTTGAGCTCGACACCACGATCATGACCCCTGCACCTGTCTTCGAGACCTCGGGTCATGTTGCGCGTTTCGCGGACTGGATGGTGAAGGATATAAAGACTGGTGAAGTCCTACGCGCCGATCATCTCGTTGAAGGTGTGCTCGAGGCAAGGTTGAGAGGTGATCAGGGAGCTCGCGGAAAACTCGATGAGTTTGTGGCTGCTGATGAAAAGGAAAAGAAGAAGAAGAAGAAAATCAAAAGCACTGCTGTTGAGCTAGATGATGCTGTTGTCGCAGAATATGGAAGTGTGCTGGCCCAGGTTCGTCCGTTTCTCTACTCTGTCCTAAGCATGCTAACCCGAACAGATCGACAACTACACTGGTTCTGAGCTCGGCGAGCTGATACGGGAATACAATATTACCAACCCCGATACTGGCAATGAAGTGGACGACCCCGTCCAATTCAACCTGATGTTTGATTCCTCCATCGGTCCCACCGGCAAGCAGAAAGGGTACCTCCGTCCAGAAACCGCACAGGGCCACTTCCTCAACTTTGCTCGCTTACTCGACTTCAATAACAACAAGCTTCCCTTCGCCTCAGCCCAAATTGGCCGCTCGTTTCGGAATGAGATCTCTCCTCGTTCGGGACTCATCCGCGTACGAGAATTCACGATGGCTGAGATTGAACACTATGTTGATCCTCTTGACAAATCACACGAGCGATTTCACGAGGCGAAGGGCATCAAGTTGAGGTTCCTGCCTAAGGATGTCCAAAGTCAGGGCAAGACGGACCTCATAGAGAAGAGTGTTGGCGAGGCCGTCGGGGAAGACATTGTGAATAATCAGACGCTGGGCTACTTCCTCGCCAGGGTGTATCTGTTTCTTGTGAAGATTGGAATTGATCCTGAGAGGCTGCGGTTCCGACAGCACATGGAGAACGAGATGGCTCATTATGCAAGTGACTGCTGGGACGCGGAGATCTTGACGAGTTATGGATGGATTGAGTGTGTCGGATGCGCAGATCGATCAGCGTATGATCTTACGGTCCATGCTAAGAAAACGGGTGCACCACTTGTGGCGCGTGTGGCACTTCCAGAACCCATCATCACGGAGAAGGAAGTTGTTACGTTTGATAAGAAGGTGCTCGGGAAGACGTTCCAGAAAGATAGTGAGGCGTTAAGAACGCATGTCACCGAGCTACCGGATGAAGAGTTGGTGACTATCAAAGATGCATTGAAGACCAACGGGTGAGTCCGATTCTGTTCATCCAGCAATACTGTGTTCTGAAGTTAAACGGACTAGCTCCTTCCCCATCGCTCTTCCAGATGGACGTCGCTTCACCCTGACACCTGAGCTCCTTGCCATTGAGCGAAAGGAGCTCAAACAGTCAAGTGAGTTACTGCGACCTGTTGAGCATCAATCCAGAAATGAAACCATGATCTTCCAGTTCGCGAGTTCACGCCGAACGTCATCGAACCCTCATTTGGTATTGGCCGCATCCTCTACGCCCTGCTGGAACATAGTTACTGGGCCCGAGAGCAAGATATTCAGCGCGGTGTACTTTCCCTTCCAGCGGTCGTAGCACCAACAAAGGTGCTCATCGTTCCGCTTAGCACCAATGAAAAGCTAGCGCCAGCTGTAGCTGAGATCTGTAAGTAGTTTGTCCGAAGAGCCAAGTGCCGGGGCCATTGATGATGTCCGCTTTCCACACGTATTAGCGAGCAAATTACGCAAGGCTGGCTTGTTCTCGCGTGTAGATGACTCAAATACTTCGATCGGGAAGCGTTACTCGCGCAACGACGAGTTGGGGACACCGTATGGCATCACGATTGATTTTGCTAGTATGTGACATTCCATTGTTTTCCTTCCGTGTCAAGTCCCTCACTCGTGTTCTCATTTAGCCGGATCGAATGGAACTATTACCCTTCGGTAGGGTTTGCTCTTCATACCCCCTCCTTCACTTTATATACATTGAACTTATACTCTTTTCGACTTGACAGTGAACGTGACACAACGGATCAACTTATCGGGAAGATAGTAGAGGTGATCGCTGTCGTGACGGAGCTGGTGGAAGGGTCGCTAGATTGGGGAGGGGCGTGCCAGAGACTTCCTCCCTATGATGGTGTCCAGGCTATTGATTGAGGTTTAACCGCGTGGCTCATATCGTAGTGTACCTGAAGGACATTTAGTTTACAAATCCAGGTTGTCGGTAGCATACCTACTTCGAATCTCTAGTTCATGGTTGGATGTATATAGGGCGTCCGCGGTTACTGCGAATAAGCGTGCACCGGTGAAAGTGGGATTCAGTAAGGATCTCGGGCTGGCATTGTTGCCAATAAAAATTGAAACCAGCGCACTAGCTGGTGAGATAGGCAGGTCTCCAGCCTCCTTTATTAACATCGTAGATACACTGATGCCCAGCAGTGCACTGTACGGTAATTTATTAGCGTCAGATGATGCATCGCCAGGTTGAACTACTACCAGGGGTTCCTACGTACCACATCACGTATCATATGGTTTTGAATCGCCCTCTACCCCCGCGTGGTTACGATTTGATCGCAGAATGAGCCTTGCACACCAAATATCTGGATCTTGAACGTAGAGGATTGGTCCACATGCTCGATCCTAGGCTCCTGTTCCGTATAACCCTGAACTTTCGCCGGTCAAATGCTATGCTCGGAATGTAAACGCGCTCTGGTTACTCTAAGAGGTAATAGCGCTGTTGCTTAATATGCTGACAACATCAATGACATCAATTGAGAACCATGCCGTGTCACCGATATTTTGATGGTCTCAAAGCAGTGGCACCTGTTCTCCATCAACTTATTTGGTTTCTGCCCAGGGTTCCTGGTCACATAGACGCGTCCGCAACCCCCTGGTTGAATCCAGCAGAGACCAAGTTGACTGTCTAACGCAGAAGCGTGGATGTAGTAGGAAAAGGCACAAACTACTTGCTGCAACCGTTTGATGGATCTTCCTGCACCACTTATACATATATGTTTGTGGCTGCACATATTTGTCTATCAATTGCAGTCGTCAATCAGGCAACTACTATCATATAAGATACTATGGATGGAAAAGATATTTAAGGACTCACAAGCCTCCCTCGAATCGCTCCATCTTCGACACCATCTCATGAGGACGTTAGTAACTGTATTGGCGCTCGCCCACTCTCTAGTGGGCACATTAAGTACAGATCCAAAAGCTCAAAGCTTTCCTTCCACTCCGTTTCTACCGCCATCGATTCCGCTTGCGGTGAGATCGCCGTACACATCAACCTGGCTTCCTGGTGGGACCGGTAAAGGGATCTTGGCTGGCGCTTGGGCCGAGTTTTGGACAGGCGCTGTGAGTTCCATTTGCGGGGTAACTATGTATATTGGCTAATGTTTGCAGATAGCAGCATGGACAGGGTTCGTTCGGGTAGACGGGAAGGCTTATACTTTTATGGGCGCCCCGGTCACCAGTGAGACTACTATGCTTGCAACGCAGACTTCGCTGAAAGTAAATCATTTCAATTGTTCCTTTCGCTCGTTGTGAACTCGAATTTGAACAGTGGACGTCCACACAATCTGTGTTCACGTTTACCGCTGGCCCTGTCCAGTTGACCGCTACCTTCCTCTCCCCTGTCGAGGTGAGAAGGATTCGCCCAGTTGCACAAAGACATTCTGCCTAATCACCCTCATAGCCTACAGACTTCCTTCGTATGTCCTTACCATTCAGCTATCTCACGATCACGGTTGAAAGTCACGACGGAGCCGCTCATAATGTGCAGGTATACACGGATATCTCTGGAGGTGAGTACTCTCCCGTTCCCCAAATTAGAGAAGGTTTTAATTGGCGGCTTGATTTTTG
>WNFI01409324.1_pt1 | contig 14082 bp, 11 predicted proteins | sample 5400471 | NCBI WGS metagenome assembly WNFI01 (sample SAMN13153348, study PRJNA577476) | soil metagenome | isolation source: 100 cm saprolite on Douglas fir-dominated hillslope | place: USA:California | collected 2013-09-17 | reverse complement strand
TTTCGCGAGCTTTTTGAAAATCGCGCCGCGGGAATCATCATGCCGGACATCTCCTGGTGTGGAGGGATTTCCGAGGGCAAGAAGATCGCAACCATGGCCGAGACCTATTATCTTCCTATCGCTCCCCATAATTGCGGCGGCCCCATCCTGCATTTTGCGACGGCACATCTAGCCGCCAACGTTACTAACTTTTACATTATGGAGTCCGTCCGACGTCACTACAACGAAGAGTATGAAGGATTGGTCACGCAAAAGCTCGTTCCAGGAGCAGGCGGGGAGTTACCCTTGCCTCCGGGTCCGGGTTTGGGCGTTGAGTTGGGTGCAGAAGTGCTCGCACGCAAGGATGCAGTGGTGAGGCGAACCGCTCTCTAGAGCCGCTTCGGTTCGGTGTGTCCCAGCCGCAGGTTTCGGGTTAGGCCGCTGTGTCGGGTTCATCGTTCAGCGTTGCGAGCAAAGTACCAACAGGTACCTTAACTCCAAGATCAACCTGGATTGCTCCCAGATATCCCTTTCCCATCGCCTCGACTTCCATTTCGATCTTGTCGGTCTCTACGACAAAAAGGGCATCGCCCTTCTCGACCCACTCGCCTGGCTTCTTAAGCCAACTCGTCACCGAACCCTCCTCCATGGTGAGACCGAGCTGCGGCATGACAATTTTGTATGCCATCTTTAAGACTTTCTCCCTGACTGTTTCATCATGTTGCGTACTTCACTGACGATTCGGTCGACTGACGGAATCATTTGATTTTCGAGAACCGGGCTGAATGGATTCGGAACCGCCAACGAACAAATTCGCTTCGGGATAGAGCGCAATTCGTCGAAGCAATCCTCGACCGCAATCGCGAGAAGCTCCGCCGCGAAACTGCAAGAAGATGGCGACTCATCAATGACCACGAGCCTTCCGGTCTTCTTGATGGAGTCGGTGATCTTTTGCCGATCAAGGGGAACGATAGTACGCGGGTCGATTACTTCGGCCGAAACCCCTTCCTGGGCGAGCGCAGCCGCAGCTTTGGTCGCCAAATCCACCATGCGGGACATGGCCACAATGGTGAGATCCTTGCCTTCGCGCACTATGCGAGCGTCTCCTAATGGAATCAGATACTCCTCTTCGGGCACAGCGCCTTTGGTGTTATAGAGGGACTTATGCTCAATGAAGACGACAGGCCCGGGCTCTCGGAGCGAGCTTTTGAATAGGCCTTTGAGATCGTAAGGAGTAGATGGCAGTACGACTTTCAATCCTGGCGTGTTGGCGAACCAGTTATAAAAAGTGTGCGAGTGGTGTGCTCCGGCGCTGCGCACAGATCCCATGGCTCCCCGAATGAGTACAGGCGCTTTTATCTTCCCGTTGGACATGTAGGAAATATTCGCCGCCTGCTGGACAATTTGAGTAATAGCTTCGAGAGCAAAATCAAGAAAGACTTCGTCCACAATCGTGCGAGTGCCCGCCATGGCGGCGCCAATCGCCACGCCCGTGGCTCCCAACTCGCAGATGCCCGTGTCACGCAACCGGTCATCACCAAATTCTTTCCAAAGCCCCCGAGTCTGACGGAAGTTTCCGCCGCGGGGGCCAATGCCTTGCCCGATATAAACAATGCCGTCGTCCCGGCGCATCTCCTCGCGCAGCGCTTCGACTCCCGCATCTGCGTACGTAATCACCCGGCCTTGCTCTGACATGACTCCATTCCTCTTCAAACAAATGCTCAAAACACATGCTCATTTACGGAGTCCGCCGATGGCTCCGGACTGTTTTCGGCGAATTCAACCGCTTGGTCTATCAGCTGTTCCACTTCCTGATCGGCAGCCTGCAACCTGGCTTCGTCCACTCCATAGTCAAGCAACCGCTTGCGGGAAAGCTTTACTGGGTCCTGCTGTTTCCACTGTTGAACTTCGTCACGGGTTCGATAATCCGTGCCAGGATCGCCTTCGTGATGGCCCACATAGCGATAAGTCTTGCATTCGATCAGGGTGGGGCCGCCATCCTCGCGAGCACGGCGGATTGCCGCTTCCGCGGTGACGTCAACCGCCTCCACATCCTGACCGTCAACCTCGACGCCCAGCATTCCATAGGCTGCCGCACGACTCGCTACGCTGGTGTTCTTGGTGGCGCGCGTGAAGGCCATTTCGGTCGCGTACAAGTTGTTCTCGCACACATACACGACGGGCAGGTTCCACACCGCACCGAAATTGACGGCTTCGTGAAACGAACCACTATTGACCGCACCCTCGCCAAAAAAACTGACAACCACCTGACCCTTCTTTCGCAGTTTGGCGCTAAGCGCGCCGCCGGTTGCGAGAGGAATGGGAGCGCCCACAATTCCGTTGGTGCCCATAAACCCGTACTCGGGCGCGTACATGTGCATGCTGCCGCCCCGTCCCCCTGAACTTCCTGTCGTCTTACCCCAAAGTTCGGCGAGCACGATGCCAGGAGGTACTCCTTTGGCCAAGGCGTGACCATGGCCGCGATGCGTGCTGAAAACCAGATCGCCAGCTTCGAGATTCGAACACACTCCCACGGCTACCGCTTCTTCTCCTACATACAAATGGACGAATCCAGGAAGCCGCCCGTTGCGGTACAGTTCTTGCACCTTGAGCTCAAACAGCCTTAGTTCGAGCATCTTTTTGTAATAATTCAGGAGCAGGTCGCGATTAATTTGCTCCGCCAGAACTCGTTCCGTCATGGTCGAAACTCCCAAGGTTCACTGTGATATCGGTAAATGCAGGCTCGCGTGTTCGAGTTGCGAACGGTAGACACCAGTGAAGAGCTCAACCACACGGCGTCCAGCTTCTCCATCTACAAGCGGCTCGCGGTCTTCTAACACCGCACCAAGAAAGTCCGCCAACTGTAGCTGGTGATAGTGGGTCATCACATTCAACGGCCTCGAGCGATCCTCGCGGTTCCAAGCTTCGAGATTTTGTTCCTCTCCAGGGATTGTCCAGATGTCATTAAAAGGCGGATCCATTTTTTCTGTGACGCCCGAAATAAAGGGAGATCCGCTGTCGATCTCGGCGCCTACGGAGGCACCAGAGGAACCGTGAATATGGATTTTTCCAAACAGCCCAGGGCGCTGTGAATTACTCAGGACGATGGAACCCATCCCGCCGTTACGAAAGCGGACGGAAGCGACGACGGTATCATCCACCTCGATGCCAGGATGGTTATAGTTATCCCAATAGGCATGCAATTCCGAGGCTGGGCCCATAAACCAAGTGAGTAGATCGAGATAGTGAGGAGCCTGACTCACCACGACCCCACCTCCCTCGCCCTTCCAAGTTCCGCGCCATGGATCGGAAAGGTAGTAGGACGGTTCACGCCAGCCGAGCATAGTTACAAGTGCGAGCACTGGCCTACCCAACTTGCCGGCGTCGATAGCAACTTTCATTCGCTGCACCGGCTCGTACCAACGGCGTTGGCTTATTACTCCCAGTTTGATTCCGGCGCTTCGGGCGGCTGCGAGCGCACGATCGCAAGAAGTGAGGTCGATGGCTAGCGGCTTCTCCGACATTACGTGTACACCAGCCGCCGCCGCGATCTCAACTGCCGCAGGATGTTGCGTATGCTGAGTGCATACTGACAGTACATCGACTTTTTCGCGCCGCAACATTTCCGCGAGGTCTGTATAACCCCTTACCTGAAACTTGTCTGCAAACCCTTGCGCTCGCTCGGGAGCAACGTCGCACACCGATACCAATTCTGAGTTAGGGAGAGCCCGATACGCCATGGCGTGAGTGGCAGCAACTTTGCCACATCCGACAATTGCAGTCTTCAGACGGGTTGTACTTGCCTTCGGCATAGTCATTTCGACTTCAAACGCAACTTACTGCTGCAGGCTCAATCAGGGATGGATGTGCCATCCGATTCGCCTGGACGGTGCCGCAATTCCACATAAAATCCGAGCATCTCCCGGGTATCGAGAAGTGCCCAGCGGGTTCCTGGGCGAATCCCGGTCCCTGACTGCAGGACCGTGACTCCAGACTTTGCTAATTCCTGAATAACGGGATCGATATCACTTACCTCAAAAAGAACGTGGTGAATTCCGCCGCCACTTTGCTTGAGAAAATCCCCGTAGCCACTGCGGCCTTCGACAGGCTGAATCAGTTCGACTTCCACATCTCCCAACCGGACGAACGCCTGCCTGATTCGAATATCCTCTTCCACCCCGCGATAGTAGTACTTGGATTCAGCGCGGTCGGGCCACTCCACAAGACGAAAAGGCCCGATACCAAATAGAGAAGTCAGTAGCTGCGTGGTTCGATCCCGGTCGGCGACAACAATCCCGATCTGGACGAGCCGCTTCAGCTGCAATCCGCCCGTGAGCGATGATGACAAACTGGATGTCATGCGTAGTCCCTGTCGTTATTCTTGCCTCTCGAAGTCATCGAGCCAGATAGCCTCCGTCCACGGGAAGAATCACACCGGTCACCATGGAGGAGGCGTTCGACGCCAAAAATAAAGCGGGTCCAACGATTTCGTCGGGCGCACCCACGCGGCCGAGAGGGATATTCGAGACCCAGGTTAGCATCAGCTTCGCCGGATCGAATTGCGGCTTAGCCATAACCTCCTTGAGCCCGGGCGTGAGGAACTGGCAAGGGGCAATGGCATTTACACGAATTCCTCTGTCGGCCCACTCCAAGGCGAGCTGCTTGGTCAAGGCGTTGACCCCGCCTTTGCTTGCGCAGTAGGCATTCGCGCCACGGCCCACACCCACCACGCCTGCGATCGAAGAGAAATTGATGATAACGCCACCGCCCTTCTTCAGCATGACGCGCGCCGCTGCCTGGCAACACAAGAACGTGCCGCGCAGGTTAATGTCCAGCACTCGGTCCCAGGTTTCGAGAGGAGTCAGTTCGGCAGGATCATGTTGAGGAATCCCGGCACAGTTCACCAGGATGTCCACACCGCCAAATTCGTGAACGGTTGCATCCACCATGGCGAAGATGTCCTGGGGCACGGCGACATTCGCCTTCAAGGCAATGGCTCGCCTTCCCGTCTTGCGTACTTTTTCGGCTGTGCGCTGCGGATTCTCGATGTCGAGATCGCACGCGGCGATGTCGCAGCCGAATTCCGCGAAGCCGAGCGAAATCGCTTCACCAAAGCCCACTCCAGCCCCGGTGATGAGCGCTACACGCCCGCTAAGATCAAATAGTTTACGAAACGCAGCCGGTTCAATATCCATGGTTAAAATCTCGGGGAAGTTCTTCGCTTCCCGGTTTTCGCGTTAGCGACTTTTTACGTTCGCTGGCACGCTTTCGAATAACAACATCTCCGATGTTCCTGTTGTTTCAAGCCTGACGGGAATTCCATCCGTCATCAGCTGAATGCCGGATAACTCCACCGTCTCGCTCCGGTTTTCGAATGTGACCTTGTAAGGGACCGAGGCATCGAGGCCGCGGGGCACAAAATGGTAGACAGGGTCCTCCAGGTTAGAAGTACGGAACAAGGTCACAACATCGCGCTTCTTGTCCGGGCTGGCATATTCGAGGACGAGCCACGGCGACTGGCTAAAGTACGGCGTCAGCGGAGTGTGATGGTAGACCACGCTATCGCGCAAAATTGGCCGTACGTTGCGTTTATAGAGTTCAACTCCGGAGCGGATCTTGTCCCGCAACATAGGATTTAGCTCCGCCAGCGATGGGGCTATCCCGCGGAAGATCGGCAGCGACATCTCTACTTGCCGCAACTGATAGTCGATATCGCCATCGCCCGCCAGATCGGGAACTTCCGTGCCGAAGGTACGTAACAGAATTTCTGGCGGAAGCACCCATGTCATCCCATTCAAAATCTTTACACCGCGCGGTGCCCGCATCCAGTCGGAGAGTTCAGTGTTGTCAAAGTGGCGCAGAATGCCCCAATCCAACCGCCCGCCGCCCCCGGCACAATTCTGAAAAATAACTCTCGGAAACTGCTGGCGCAGACGATCAAACATGGCATACAGATTCTCGACGTGGCGCCACGAAGAATTCTCAACGAAGCCGCCGCGCACTTGATTCCCGTCTTCTTCTGTCGACATGTTGTAGTCGATCCGGAAGACGTCAAGATCGTATTTGCGGATGATGCGGGCGATCTCCGATTCCATCCATTTGGCGACCACGGGATTTCCCACTTCAAGATGACGGCCATTGGCGATCGATTCACCGTTCCGGGTCAGAATCCAGTCGGGATGCTCCTTGCGTAACTTGGAAGCGCCTCCTGCGGCCTCAATCTCGACCCACAGCCCGAAGCGCATCCCTTTCTTGCGCGCATATTCTCGGATCGGCTGAATGTCGTTCGGCAACCACGCGCCGGCGTACCAATCGCCGACGTTCTGATACCAGACGTTCGGCTCTGGTCCATACCAGCCTGCGTCGATGAGAAATGTCTCGGCCCCGATGTCGGCGGCCATGTCGATCTCCCGGTCAATGCCAGCCTCGGTTTCATGATCCACGATATAGCCGCGGTGGTTCGCTTCTACATCGAAAACATGTTCCGAAGGTGGATGTGGGAGAACATCGCGACGGACGTGATTCAAAAGGGCCTGAACAACGTGGTCCAGATCCGACTTCATGCAGAGGATGTGAGTCTCCGGAGTCTTGACCGTCTCGCCCGGATCGATCACTCGCAGGACGGGATCAACTGAGCTCGGGCCCATGTCGAAGAACAATCGAGCGTCATTCACAGGTCTGTCGATCGCGTCGCTGCGGTCAACCGGCGATTTCTCTACCTTGCTCGTAATGCGGATTTTCCAGTTCGCGCTCCATCCCAGGGAAGCGACGAACCACTCTCCGGTTGCATTGTTGCGGGCGAAGAACGTTGGGTGGCCCCATCCGGATTTGCCGCGTTCTCCGGAGATAATCTTGGTTTCGTTGACGATAGGGTCGAAGCGCCATGCGCCTTCGTATCCCCACTTACTGTATTGCGCGTAGGCCACGTCATAAACATTTTCGGAATCAGGCTGAAGCTTCTCCGCAAAATTCGGCGTGTGCCAGAGTTGTCCTGCCCAGGGAGACACGTTGGAAATGGCCGTTGGGAGTTGCCCAGTGTTCACAACTTCGAGCCAGCGCACCATCACCGGGCCGCCGCCCAACAAAGTATGCACCCTGACACGAATGGGACGGGCGCTGCTTTCAAGATCTACCGTAACCAGTAATCCGTCCGGATTGTGGATTTCGGATTTAGTGGCCCCGATCCATTTCCATGTTCCAGAAAGCTCCTGCTTCTCAATTTCAAGCTTGAAGGCGTCAACGGGCAGAGCATCCATCTGCGCGCGTTCCGCGTCGATTTGAATATCCGCGACGATTTGGCCGCCCGATTCCCAATAACGACTTACCCAGCGACCGTTGCGCAGCTCTTCATCGCAAATCGTGAGACCGGAACTGAAACGGACACCGGGAAACTGTCCCGTTCTGATGACTGCCGAGCGCGGACCCTGCTCCGTTGCGACTGCTGCGAATAGAGATGAATGCAGAAATGAGAAAAAAAAGAAGGCCGCGACAGTATTGGCGAAGGAAGTCCAAACACGACCAGTATTGGGTGCAGGGGCTATCCCATCGAAGAATTCCATCGCGACCTCCTCCCCTCGGCTAGCTTGCAACCTTGCATTGCACGTTCCCTTGGCCCTCAAGCCTCGGAAGACTTTCATAATCCTGCCAGCCGGGCACCGGAAGTTCCTAGCCCGGTAAATGCAGAGGTGGTACTTTGTCGCGATGCGAAGAGACCTTAAGGAGGAGCCCGCCAGTTCAAAAATGCCCTGTGCTCCCGCACGTTCGAAATGCCATTCGCACAATACTAAACTTGGAAGGCAATCGTCAACACTTTTGTTGACATAAATTAGGTTGTCAGTCGACTCACCACGCCGACAATCTATCGGCGCCCGCAAAACGCACATTCCCAGGAAAACACGCCGCAATGTATTTCAGCGCATACCAACTACATCCGGGAGTTATGCACGTCCGGCATAACTGAGAATTGCAATCGCTAGCACGAGAAAGCTTACTCCCACAATCATCGTACGGATCGGGCGCGTGCCAGTGCGAGCCCATTCGCCCGTGAGCGCGCCAAAAACTGTGCTAGCTACCACGATAGAAGCTAGAAACAACGGCCATCCGATCGAAGGGCCCAGAGCACCGAGTTTGACGGTCGAGATACTGTAGAGAATGATGCTGCCATACCATAGAAATCCCATGCTTGCTGCTGCAAACCAGTAATACCACGTACCTGGCAAGCGAAGCTCGGTGACATTATTTTTCTTACGCATCAGGATGTAACAGTAAATTGCGCCCGGGAGGAACCCGGCGTAGAGACAGGGCAACCACACAGCGTTCGACATCATGGCAAGGCTCGCGCCATGTTGCTGCGCGGCACGCTGAATGCTCCCCCCATATGCGAGCCCGAGATTGAGCATCGAGCCAAGAATGCCCGAAACGAAAGCCAGCAAATATCCCCACCAAAAACCGTGTCGGACGGTGGCGCTTGCCTGTTGCAGGGCAGCTTCTCTGTGCTTTCCCGCTAGTCCACACAGGGCCACGCCGAGGATAATCATTACGACGCCCAGGATAATCAGCCCGCCCTGGCGAGTCATTATTAGATTGGAATGCTGAGCGATCAGCGGGGTGAGTGCGCCCACCGCGGCCGAGGTTCCGAGGCATACCGCGAAAGTAATAGCCAGACCCAATCGAGTAAGGGCCAGACCAAAAAACACCAGGGACACTCCCCAACTGGCGCCGAAGAGCACCATGGCCGCCAATGTCCCGCCGGAGACCAGCGAATATGTCGACCACAGCTTAGGCACGGTAAGCAGGGCGATAATGGTTGGCACCACACCTACACCCAGGATAGAAAAAGCAAACCATGAATGCTCCCACTCCCATTTCTTATTCAGCTTCATGGGAAGCGCGTACGCGGCATTCATGATCGCAGCGCACAATACCAACAGGACTGCCTGGACGGTGTTTGATGTCATCACATTTCCTAAGTATTCTCGAGGTCTCCGGGCCTGCTCCGTGAAAAGGTAAGCGCTTTCCGATATCGGTCGGCCACGTTCAAGCAGTTGCGTTCAGGCCGAGCCATTGAAGCACTCGGCACTTCACTCTGTCAACAACTTTGATGACATCGGAGATATGGTGGAGAGACTAAGAATAGATGGGGGAGGGATGGAGAGAGGTTTCCAAATCGTCAAAGCCCGGGAAAGCAGAACCGTGCTCGAAGATGCGGGTATACAACCCGCCGAAGTATCGCTCTACTTCGTCTTCGATTTTATCTAGCGGAGTTTTCAGGACCATTCGCACATACTGCTCATGGTTATCGCACCGGTTGGCCAGTGCGATGCGAGAAGAATACGCACGGGCGATGATAAAAATGTAGGGATTCATGAGCAGATTGAGAGTCCGGTAAAGGAGCGGTTGATTGGCCGCCTTCCAGATCGTGCGGTGCAGTTCCATGTCGGCGTTGAAAAATTGCTCTTCGCTGTCTTTTGCCGCTGCCGCCTTTAGTTTTTTCAGTGCGCGGTTCAGAAGCTCCGGGGGATCGACGGAGGGGTTCTCCCTCATATAGCAAACGCAAAGCCCCTCGAGTTTAGCGCGCATACGAAAGATCACGCCGATTTCAGCCAGTGAGATATCGCGGATAAAAGTGCCGCGCCGCGAAGTAGTAACCACCAGACCGTCGCGCTCCAGGCGTAGCAGCGCCTCCCGCACCGGTCCGCGGCTGACTTTCAATTCCTGGGCGAGATCCTCTTCAATGATGCGCTGGCGCGGACGCAGTTTGCCGGCGTGAATGGCGTTGCGCAGATGGGCTTCCACTCGCTTGCTGGCGGAGATACCGCGCTCTGGTTTAGCAGAATGAGTCTTCTTAGTTTGCATGCGAAGTGGTTGATAGTTATATAAGCCGGATTCGGACGAAAGGCAAGGATAACCGTCGGCGCAGCCTTGCGGAACAGCATCTGCGCTACAGCGAAGCCGCTTTCCTTTGGTCTGGCAGGACGCCCAAACCTTTCCGACACTCTATCACATTGTCGACAATATGGGTAACAGCATAGTCGTCAGAAGAATACGCAGCCGGGGCGGCCTGAAAAGAGGTCGATCCTGCGTTTGCGGCGCTTCTATTGACAAATACCAATTGTTGTAGACATTAGTGTTGACAATATTTCTCTTGACACTTGCCGAAACATAGGTTAACTTCCGCGACGGTCCATGAGAGCTGCAGAGCCACGTCGCCCACTCCACGCCAGAGTGCAACTTGCCACCAACTCCATGCTCCATGGCCCCTCCGATCCGGGGGCAAACATTTTTCGATTGAAAGCGCTGTTGTCTAAGGAGGCTCCACGATGAACTCCGCCGCATACCGTTTTCTGACGCTCATTGCAGTTCTTTCCCTGGTAGGCATTGGTGTATTGCACGGACAAACGGCAGTCACCGGAGGCATCACGGGAGAGGTGACGGACGCGTCGGGAGCCGCTGTCTCCGACGCAACGGTGGAAGTCACGAACACCGATACCGCCGTGTCCGATAAAACGGTCACCAACCGGGATGGAGTGTATCGATTCTCCAGTCTCATCCCAGGAACATACTCGCTTGCCATCAAGAAGCAGGGGTTTGCACAGGTCACGAGGCAGGCCATCCCGGTCGACGCGGGAACGGGAGTTCGCATCGACGCAAAGTTGCCCGTCGGTACCGTGAACACCAAAGTCGACGTTACCGGTCAGGCTCCAATTCTTCAGACCGATAGTGTAGAGGTCAGTGAGACCCTTGAAGCGCAGGAGATTAATGCACTTCCCACCTTTGGCAGGAATATCACTCGCTTGACGTTGTTGGCCGGAGGGGTAAGTATGCCGGGGGGGCAACTGGATCTTCATCCCGAAAACTCGGGCGAGGATTTTAACGTTAATATCAACGGCGCCTCCCCAAATAACAACTCCCATCTACTAGACGGCGTGGACAACACCGAGGCAATTCAGGGGTATTCCCTACTGGTGACATCGCAGGACTCCGTCCAGGAAGTGAAGTTCACGACCAGCAACTACGACGCTGAATACGGGAAAGTTGGCGGTGGGGTTTTACAGGTCACCACCAAATCGGGTACGAATGCTTTCCATGGATCGGCGTTCGAGTACTATCGCAGCGCCGGTTTTTTTGCAGCCGATCACTTCAGCCAGCCGACCGGCGTGCCGGGAAATCGTTGGAATCAGTTTGGAGGCAGTCTCGGCGGTCCCATCATCAAAGACAAGTTGTTCTTCTTTGGAGACTACCAGGGGATGCGGAATAACCTCCACACTTCAGGCAATAACACGGTGCCCATCGATGCGTTCAGAATAGGAGACTTCAGTTCCATCGCAGCCACCGACCCGATCTATGACCCGGCGACGGGCAACCCGGATGGAAGCGGAAGAACCCAGATTTCCTGCGACGGCGTCCTCAATGTGATTTGTCCCGACCGGATTAGTTCGGCGGCAAAGAATCTGCTGGCGCTGTTGCCCGAGCCGAACGGACCCGGGACCGACCTTAACTATCAGATCTCCCGGCCGGCGATTTTCAACCAGAATCAGTTCAATACACGAGCGGACTACTTTGTTACTCCAAAAACAATTGTGTTCGGAAAATTCAGTTATTTTCAAGCGAAGTTTTTTACCGACAACGCCTACGGCGCCGTCGCAGGCGGACCACCGCTGGGTGGGGCCGTAAATTCGGGGAATTCCAGCGATCACGTCAAGAGTTTCATGGTTGATTATCAACACACTTTTTCCCCATCGCTACTGACAGATGCCCGTTTCGCTTTTTCGCGCATCGTTATTTCGGAGTTGCAGCTGGATTCGAATTTAAACACAGCGACCACAGTCGGAATTCCGGATATCAACCTGGGCACCGTCTACACCTCGGGGTTGCCACAACTGTCGATCGCCGGCCCCGTGGGCAACTTCGCCATGGGAGATTTTGGCTTGCCATTCTTTGAGCGCGAGGCTAACTTCGAAGTCTTTGACAACACGACCAAAACAGTGGGTCGTCACACCTTTAAGTTCGGAGGCGAAGTCGAAAAGTTCTTTGGCATCCGGACTGACGTTAGTGGTCGGGGCGCTTTCAGTTTTTCGCAAAATACCACCGGATTATTCGATTCCACCTGCGGTTCAACCTGCCCAGTTACAGGTTCGGGTTTGGCGACTTTTCTACTCGGCCTCCCCTTTACCTTTGGCAGAGACATCACTCTGGTTCAGCCCCAGGAAAAACAGTGGAAATTGGGTTTCTACGGCCAGGATACCTGGCAGGTCACGCCCAAGCTCACGTTGACGTTGGGCCTGCGTTGGGACTACATGAGCCCGATTTTCACCCCTGACGGACAGAGCGTGGGAAATCTGGACTTGAATACCGGGAACGTATTATTGACTAACTTAGCCGGTAAGTATGCCGGTGTCACGACTCCCAAAACCGAGTTTTCACCGCGTCTGGGAGTATCGTACCGGTTGATGCAGGACACGGTCATCCGCGGGGGATATGGCCGAAGCTACTTCCTGAACCCGTATGGAGCTGGCTTTGGTACCGAGGGTTGCTGCTGGCCTATCAAGCAGAGTCAAAATGACACCGCTGCCAATCCCTATGCACCGTTGTCCTACACGCTTGATGAGGGTCCCGGTGTTCCCGCCACGCTTCCTCCTTTTCCTCCCAATGGGCAAATCCCGCTTCCGAATGGTTTCTTCCAAATCTTTCCTGGTACCGGGACCTATCCCCATAGCTACACCGACACGTACAACGTAACTTTGGAGCACGCGTTTCCGCACCAGCTGACGGCGTCGATTGCGTACGTGGGGAACAGAGGCCGTCACTTATGGGACAACATTGATGTAAACGCCACTATCCCCGGACCAGGTGACTTCAATTCGCGGCGGCCCTATTTTGCCAAGTTCGGTTGGACTACAGGTCAACTCCAGCGCAACAACCAACTGGCTGGCTATCCGGAACTTAAGAGCAACTACAATTCACTACAGCTGCGGGTCGAGAAACGCTTCCACAGGGGCCTGTTTCTGACGAGCAACTTCACCTGGGACAAATCCCTGGACGAAGGAACTTTCGGCCCCACGAATCAATTTGACTTCCACAGTAACTACGGGAATTCTGACTTCACGCGGCCCTGGAGTTTCATAAGCGCTGCCAGTTGGATTCTTCCATTCGGACGCGGCAAGGAGTATGGAAGTAATTTGAGTACCGTCGCCGATGCCATCGTCGGGGGCTGGTCGATCAGCGGAATGTTCAACTTTGAAGCCGGGTCGTACTTTTCACCATTCCTGGCCGATAACGCTTCCCTGAATTCCACCATCGCCTTAAGACCGGATCGCATTGGAAGTGGTAGGGTGTCCAATCCCAATCGCTTCAAGTGGTTCAACAAAGCTGACTTTACGCCTGTTACCCAGCTGTACACCTATGGTAACGCCGGTCGCAACATCTTACAGGGCCCGGGCTTTGGCTCCGTCGATCTGTCGTTGGCGAAGACTTTCACGATCACCGAACGGGCCAAACTGGAATTACGCTGGGATGCTTTCAACGCTTTCAACCGGGTAAATCTGGGGGGCCCCAACCCCTATGTCGATCAAAGTACGGCCGGAGTAATCTCGGGCATTGTTGATTTCAGACGGCGTATGCAGATTGGAGCTCATCTCACTTTCTAAGTTCTCCCTCCCATGTAACCAGACCTGCCTCGGCTCATTGCCGAGGCGGGTCTCATCACCTGCGGTTCAATCTTTGTCGTTTTGTCCGAACGAGAGCTGGGTCCGATGCCCGTGGCGTGGCCCGTCCCAACATCAACCGCCAAACAGAGGATTGCCGCATGAGAGTGTTCCTTGTCACAGCCTGCCTGGTATGCTGCGTCGCGACTTTCGCAACCGGCGAGGCATCCATCACCAAATCGCCCACCGGTTGGGAGCTAACAAACGGACACATCAGAGTCGAATTGGCTCGCTCGTCTGGCGCAGTACAACTGAGGTCGTTGCGCCGGGACGGCGGCACCGAATGGGCTGTCGCGGGGACGCCGCTGGTTGCCTTTCCGGATAAAGTGAGCAGTGCATACCGCTATTCCGAAGATGCGATTTTGGATTTGGATAAAGGCGGAAAGCAGCTTACATTGCG
>WNFI01180759.1_pt1 | contig 14083 bp, 10 predicted proteins | sample 5400471 | NCBI WGS metagenome assembly WNFI01 (sample SAMN13153348, study PRJNA577476) | soil metagenome | isolation source: 100 cm saprolite on Douglas fir-dominated hillslope | place: USA:California | collected 2013-09-17 | reverse complement strand
TCAAAGCCGTTTCTGGCGACAACCGGACCGGGATTCGGAAATTCAACTCCCATCGTTACTTTTCCGCAGAGTCTGACTGCTTTCCCGACGGGAGTATCCAGCACGCCCTCGGTAGTGGTTTTCTCGCCAAACTTTCGCAGTCCTTATGTTGAGCAGGGCAATCTGGAATTGGAGCATCAGTTTGGCAAGCACCTTACCGGGAGCGCGGCCTATGTTTACAGCCACGGCCTTCAGCTTCTGGGAAATTCCAACGGAGTCACACGGCAGGCCAACGGCAACTTTGGTTTTGATTTGAATCTGGTCCCACCCAGCATGCAAACGGCCTTTGGCGGTTCCTTTAACACAGCGACGGTCAACCTGCCGAACGGCAAATCATTTGTCGTTCCGGATTTTGAAGTCATCGACGGAATTCTGAATCCGAATTTCGGAGCCATCAATGCTGTTGACAACTCGGGTAAGTCCATCTATCACGCCCTGCAAACGTCATTGCGTTATACATCAACCCAGTTTTATGGAGCGATTGGATATACCTTTTCCAAAAACATTGACCAGGGAACAGGATACTTCAATCAATTTGACCAGCGATCGCAGCGCGGCCTCTCTCTGCTCGACCAGACAAACCGGTTTGTGCTGAGCGGATCATGGTCGCCAGTGCTGCATCCGCTGAAGGGTTTTACTTTTGCCACAGTGGCAAACCTGGCCAGCGGACGGCCATACACCGCGGTGTTTGATTCCCCTGAAGTGAATTTTTCCATAGTTCCCGGAGAAGGTTTCAATTCCTTCCGCGATGCGGGCGTGCAGGACGTAGATTTTAGTATCGCGCGCGTCATTAAAGTCAGCGATCGTGTTAACTTGAAACTTCTAGCGGAGGTTTTTGACGCCTTGAATCATGCTAACTTTCAGCAGGGAGCGGTAGATAATGTGCAGTACACGCTCCAGCAGCAAACAGACGGAATGGGCAATGCGCTGCCTATTTGGGATGCGACGGTAATGGAAAGCAGTCTGCTGCAACGCAGCCTGCTTCAACAAATATATCCGGTGCGATCAAGGAGAAAGGGGGAGCGCAAGGACGCTATGGGCAAACTGAAATCTGCCCGCGTTCCCTGAAACATGGAAAGCATCTCGCACATCACGTTGACCCGCAAGACCCCCGCAGGTTGGCTCGCAAGTCTGGAATTGCGTCCCAAGTATGTCTTCGCCGTTGCTGTGCTCATCGTTATGGTCCAGGGCGGAGGTTTTCTGCTTCTTGGCACGGGCCGTCAGGGAACGCTGTTCGCTGGCGGCGTACAGACCTTGGCAACCGCTCTTGCAATCGGATGTGCGTTTGTGGCTTTTCTTAGGTCCCACGGAGCCGCCCGCGTTTTCTGGCTTCTGTTCGGAATTTCGTTGGGTTTCCAGGCAATGGCTGACGTGGGCTGGGCTTATTGCCATTACTTCAATGTTGATGTCGCTGAGGGAGCGGTTTTCCCTTCGTTCTTTTATCGTCTGTCAGCGGCGCCGCTGGCAATGACTCTATTCCTGTCGGAAGATCACCGTTCCTCATCGCGGCTTGAAACAATTCTTGATGGATGTATCGTAGTCACACTTGTCAGTTTGGGTGTTTACCACATTCGGCTTGCTGAAGTGGCCCCTCATGTGCCAAATGTGTTGGGCGCCTTAAGCATCAGCATGGTAGTGATCCTGGTCCTGCTTACAGCCAGCGTTGCCCGCTTTGCTCTGACGGCGCCCGGCACAATGCGGGCCCTATTCGGCCGACTGACCGGTTATGTTCTTGTTTATTGCGCTGTTTCCGCGGTCACTACCTGGGTTGACGAATTTCACACTGGAATGGCCGATTCAGTTGACTTGCTCTGGATCGTGCCTCGCATGGTAGCAGGCATCCTGGCGGTCGCATGGCGTCCGGACGGACGCGAAAAACAGCAGCAGGATCCTAGAATCGGCCGGCAATTCAGTTTACTCATCTTCAATATCAGTATGGCCTTGATGGTGCTGGGCAGCGCGGCTTTGGGCCTAAGAATTGGAGGCGAATCGCGATGGGCGGGAATCGCCGCTCTTGGCATTGTGCTGGTGGCTTACGCCACGCGGTGTGCCTTGATGCAGAATGGGCAGGAGAGTTCTGTCCAGGCGCTGCTGGAAAGCAATACGCGATTCAAATATGCTTCCCTGGCAACCAATGACGCTCTATGGGACCGAAACATAGCGGAAGACAGAGTGTCATGGAATGACAGCATTCAGACATTGTTTGGCTACCAACCTTCTGAAGTGCCTGTAACTCGTGACTGGTGGGTAGGCAAGATGCATCCGGAAGATCGCGAACATGTCCTCTCTGTTGTTCAGGCGGCTATCGACCGAGGTGACAACTCCTGGAGTGCTGAATATCGGTTCCAGAAGTCGGATGGGTCCTATGTCTACGTCCTGGACCGCGGGTATGTGATCCGCGATGCGCGAGGGGAGCCAATACGCTCCATTGGCACCATGGTGGACTTGACCCTGCGCAAGCGGGCCGAAGCCCAAATAGAAAAAGCTCGCCAGGCAGCCGAGGCCTCCAACCGTTCCAAGAGCGAATTCCTCGCCAATATGAGCCACGAAATTCGCACGCCCATGAACGGCATCATCGGCATGACGGATCTGGCCCTGGACACGCCGCTTAGCACGCAGCAGCGGGAATACCTGGAGATGGTCAAATCCTCTTCCGCGTCTCTTTTGACTCTAATTAATGACATCCTGGACTTCTCCAAGATTGAGGCAGGCATGCTCGATCTGGACCCAGTTGAATTCAATCTGCGTGAGAGCGTGGGCGACATGGCCGGGATTTTGGTCTTGCGGGCGCAGCAAAAAGGGCTTGAACTGTCTCTGCGGGTCGAATCTGATATACCCGAGCAATTGATTGGTGACTCTGCCCGTTTGCGCCAAGTCCTTCTTAACCTGATCGGGAATGCCATTAAATTTACCGAAAAGGGGCAGGTGGAGGTCCGCGTTAAAATCAAGGATAGAACCAGGAGCGGAATCTCGTTGCAATTTTCTGTAAGAGACACTGGCATTGGCATTTCTAAGCATCGACAAAATGTCGTCTTTGATGCGTTTATCCAGGCTGATAGCTCTACGACGCGCAAGTACGGCGGCACCGGGTTAGGCCTGACAATTACATCGCGACTGGTCAAATTGATGGGGGGAGAAGTTTGGGTTGATAGCGAGCCGGGCAAGGGAAGCACGTTCCATTTCACCGCGGATTTTGCTTTGGGGATAGCTCAGTTGGCGCATGTGCCCGTACGTCCGCCGGTCGAATTTGATCATGTGCCGTCGGCAGGGGCTGAGCAATCGAGCATGCCGGGTTCGCAGCCGGAGACAGGCCGGAACCTGCAAATTCTTTTGGCGGAAGACAATCCTGTCAACCAACTTTTGGCCACGAAGCTTCTGGAAAAACGAGGGTATTCAGTGACGGTTGCCAATGACGGCCGCGAAGCACTGACGATGTTGCAAGAAGCCGCACTGGACCAGTTCGACCTTGTGCTGATGGACGTTCAGATGCCACAGATGGATGGATTTGAGGTCACCGCGGCCATTCGGAAAAAAGAAAAATCGAATGGGCGCCATCTCCCAATTGTCGCAATGACCGCCCACGCCATGAAGGGCGACCAGGAACGCTGCCTGGCCGCGGGCATGGACGGCTACGTTTCCAAACCGATTCAGCCTAAAGAATTATTTCTGGTGATTGAGAGCTGCGCGAGCAAGACGGGTTCAGGTCGTCCAATTCAACAATTCCTGCAAAAAGAGGCCACACACAATATTTGAGGGCCACGAATCCTACTCAGGGCTTCAATACTCCGCCACCGCCCTCTTCACGGGGGCTCTGTTTTTCCCGTAGCCCTTCCCACATCTCCACCACGCGGGCGCGGACGACCTCAGTAATCTTCTTGTAGGTCTCCTCCGGGTTTTTCATGGACTTTGGCGGCACAACAGGGTCGCCAAATTTCACCCGCAGCTTGGAGAGCCGTGGAAACTTTTTGCTGCGTGGCCATGAGTCATAAAAGCCCTCAATCGCCACAGGATAGATCGGCACTTGCAGATGGAGAGAGAGAATGGCCGCGCCTTTCTTGAATTTCTTGGGCGTACCATCAATCGAGCGCTCGCCTTCGGGATAAAGCACCAGGTTCTGCCCCTTCTTCAGGCCGAAGGCGCCGGCGCGCATGGCGTTGATCAAGTTGGAGTCAGGATCAACCGGCACCAACTTGAAAGTTCTGCCTAGATAGTGGAAAGCTCCGTGGCCAAAGATTTCACTGGTGCCCACATAGAACATATTCTTGAAGAGCCGCCAGGGAATCTGGCTGGCCACAACTGGGCCATCCAAAAAACTCTGGTGATTGGGAGATAGAATGAACGGCCCATTCGTTGGCAGTTTTTCTTTTCCGCTCACGCGCAGATGAAAGAAGATACGCATGAACACAGCCAGGAATTTGCCGCCGATAAACCAGAGGAAAGTCAGCATCCGCTTGCTGTTTAACGCGGCAAGGACGTTCGGGTCGTCGGGATCGGCAGCTAGCACAGCGTCCCAGCCGGGCGATGATGTCCGCGCACTGGAAGCGCCGGAAGCAGTCGCCGCCCCGCCCGCGTAGAGCATCGCATCCACCAGTTCGCGCACGGTGTAAACGAGGGAGATAATTTCATCATCAACGTGCGTGCCAATCTCGCGTTCCAGCGCCACTACCAACTCCACGCGCTCCATGGAATCAAAGCGTAGATCCAGTTCCAGGTTGGAAGAGGGAAGTATCGATTTTTGCGCTTTGCTGGCGCTGCGAATTACCGCAATAGCTTTTTGTACTCCGGGATCGCCCAGCCAGAGGGTTTCTTCAGCAGTAAGTTCTTCCGCCACGCCGGCAGCGTTCTCTGGCCCTGTGGCTTCTCCTGCCATAACGCGACGCTGGATCTCAAACCGTTTCAGCTTGCGTGTAGTGGTGCGGGGCAGCGGATCCGGCCATAGATCGAAGCTCAAGATGCGCTTGGCGCCAGGCAGTTCCATTGAGAGGTTCTCCACGTCAAAGCGGATGACCTCACGGGTGTTTACGATCTTGCGCTCGCGCAGCACATCAAAGTTGGGAACAATGACCGCATGCAGACGTTCGGAGAATGGTTCGCTCGGACGGTTGACCAAGCCCATGACGCATATCTCCTTAATAAAAGGAGAGCGCAGATACTGCGCTTCAACTTCTTCCGGATAAATATTCTTGCCGGAACTCAGGACGATCATCTCTTTCTTGCGGCCGGTGATGAAGAGATTGCCGCGTTCGTCCAGATAGCCCAGGTCACCGCTGTGGAACCAGCCGTCGCGGATAGCTTCGGCGGTTGCGTCCACACGGTTGTAATAACCTTGCATAACGATGTCGCCGCTGATGGCTATCTCGCCTACGGGATGGAGCAAACCTTCCGTAGGTTGCGGGTCCATAGATTGAGGATCAATGATCTTGATCTGTACTCCCTTCAGTGGTGGTCCGACCGAGCCCATCACGTTGGCCTTTGGTCGAGTGATGGAAACGGCGCCGCTGGTTTCCGTGAGGCCATAGGCCTGAAGCACGTTGAATCCCAACTTCTCCATGTCGCGTCCGATTTTGGGATCAAAAGCCGAACCGCCGGCGATGAGAAAACGCATCTTTGGGCCGAGCAAACGATGCACGCTGCCGAAGAAGAGCTTGCCCATGTTTACGCCAATCTTGTTTGTGCCGATTTTGCTCGTGAATGACGAGACCGCCATGAGCATCCGAAACGCCAGACGCGCGGGCGCTGATTTGCTCTTTACCTCCTGCATCACCCGCTCATGAATCAGGTAAAAGAATTGGGGCACGCAGCAGAACAGTGTAATTTCGCGTTCGCTCAGGGCCCGTAGCAGTTCGGTGGTATTCATGGCGCCCAGGTAGACAATCCGCGCCCCAACCGCAAAGGGCAGCAACAGGTTGGCCATCTGGGCAAGAGAGTGGAAGAGCGGCAGTACGGCTAGAACCGAGTCAGCGGAGCTCACGGAAACGGCGTTGAAGATTGCATCGCATTCTGCCAGCAGGTTCTTGTGGGTCAGCATTACGCCCTTGGGATCGCTGGTGGTGCCGGAGGTGTACATGATCACGGCCAGATCGGTGTCGAATATCCGTGCAGGACGGAATTCTTCCGGGCCGGCGGAGAACATTCCCAACAGGTTGGAATAGCGGCCTTCACCAGAGCCATCCATCATGACGATGCGCACCAGCGTCTCTTCTATGGCCTTTTCTACAACCGGCAGGTGCTCAGAGTCAGTGAAGATCACGGCGCTGCCTGAGTCCCAGAGCAGCTTGTTGACCTGAAGCGCGGTGAACGCTGTATCCAGCGGCACCGCGGCCGCGCCCGCAGACATGATTCCCAAATAGGAGGCTACCCAGAGCGGCCCGTTACCGGCCATGATGGCGCAGCGCACTCCGGTTGACATTCCGGATTCGCGCAGCCACCGGCCCACGGATTCGCCTCTCTTGCGCAGCTGAGCGTAGGTGAGACTCTCCAGTGCCCCCGAGGTGTGCTGCAACTCGACCGCGGTGTTGCCAGGATATTTCTCTACTGACTGTAGAAAACAACTGTAAAAACCATGCATGCTTTAAATTGTGGAGGGCACCCTTGGCTAGAGTATCGCACCTTACCCGTGAAGAGTCACTGTGGGTAATACTTGATGCAAACAGCTCATGTACCCAGCTCATGCGCCGATATCAGGCGGTTCGGCGTGAGGGCAGCCTTGACAGTGTGTCGATTTTCGGATATTCATGCCGAGCCACAGTATCTTCTGAAGGCCCCGGACTCTCAATAGTCAGAGTAGCCACAACTGATACGACTGGTTCTGTGCTATTTCACGTGCGCCATTTATTGGTAGGAGGCCTCAATGTCTCGAAAGGCAACCTTTGTCCTTGCTCTTGTGTATCTCATCGTAATTCTTGCTTTGGGTCTAGTTTTCTTCGTCAAGCGCAGCCTTCTTTTCTTCGTGCCTGACGCCTTTGGCCCAGTGCCGTTAGGAGTACCGTGGTTTGGAGCTTTGGGCGCGGTTCTGATTTCGTTGACTGGAGTCTTTGAACATGAACATGATTGGGACTTAAGCTATTGGCCATGGCATGTGGCGCGTCCGCTGGTCGGTGTGGCATTGGGCGTGGTCAGCGTGCTTATCCTGCAAGCTGGAGTTCTTTCCGTGGGTTCCACCCCAATTCAACCCGGTCCCACGCCAACACCCATAGCAACGCAACCCAGTCCTACGCCGACACCCTCGCCCACATCAACTCAACCCAGTCCCACGCCGACACCCCAGCCCACATCAACTCAACCCGGTTCCACTCCGCAAACCCCGGCCACATCAAGTTCTAAAATTCCTGCCAACTTGCTTTACTATCTCGTCGCTTTCCTGGTTGGTTACCGAGAAGAGACGTTCCGCGAACTGATCAAGCGCCTGGTAGACATCATTCTTGCTCCAGGTAACGGAAGCGCGACCGCTGCTCCCACGATCCACGTCGTTAACCCGACCCAGGCGCCTCATGGTACTCCGACTCCGGTGGTAATCGCCGGTTCAGGGTTCACCAGCACGCAATCGGTAAAATTTGGCACCTCGGCGGCGCAGTTCACGGTCAACGCAGATGGCAAGCTGACGGCAACGACCCCTGTCCTGCCGTCTGGCGGAGCCGTCCCTTTAACAGTGACCACCAAAGGTGGTTCGGCAAGTATCGATTTCACTTTTATCTGATGTTACCGAAGCCAGAACGAAGGCAGACCTAGGCAAGCGTCGAGAGCGTCCGGGTCTCTACGACGCTACGTCCGCGAACTTAGCTCGCTTGAAATCGTCGAACCAACGTATACGGGCACTTTCAAATCAGGCATAGGACGGCCAGCAAACAGGCGGCGGCAAGGTTTGGCCAGCCAGCTTGCCCACTTGGTGGACCAGGCAACGCGCGCACTGTCGGTGGCGATGCCGGTGTCCGCATACATGCGGCGGTAAAGTTTCGAAATCAAAATAAAGGTCAACCGTCCCCGCATTGATTTGAGAAAACCGGAGCGCTTCCAGATCACGCGAATACTGTAGAAACGGTCCCAGACCGCCTGGGTCCGTTGGCGAATCTCATCTGACTCCATGACCGGGTGGGTCCAGAAGAGTTTGGGGCGAATTGCTTGCGGAATCAGCCAGCCGCGGGTGAGGGGAACACCGCCGACATTCCTGGAATCTCCTTCCATGGTCTTTTCCCAGCGGTCAAAGTCCACGGTTCCGGGAAATGGGGTGAGCATGACAAACTGCGCGAACGTCAGCTCCGCCTGCTCGGCGACTGCGGCCGTGGCGTCAAACGTCTGCGGCCGGTCACTGGGCAAACCAAAGATGAACGAGCCGAGCACATGGATATCGTGGCGCCGGAAAACTCGAAGCCGGTCGATCAGGTTCTGTCCCGCCAGATTGAAGTCTTTGTAGACGTCTTTCAGGCCTTCCGGAGTGACAGCTTCCACGCCCACCAGCGCGCCTTTGATGTTGGCGGCCTTCATGGCGTCGAGAAAATCCGGATCTTCCGCCGCTTCCATGGTGATCTGAGTGAAGAAAACCGTGTCACGCGGAAGCTGGGCCAGACGCGCCATGAGTTCGAACCGCTCCGCCCGGATTGATTTCAATTCATTGATTCGCTGCGTATTATTTTGCCGCTGCGCCAACTCCAGATCAGTCATGCTTACAGGATAGAAATTGTCATCGGCCAAGGCGATATAACGGAAACCCAGGCGCCGCAACTGGACAATCTCTTCGATCACCGCATCCGACGAGCGCTGGCGCGGCCGCTGGCCGTCTGTGCGCCACACCGAGCAGAAGGAACAGTGCTTGGGGCATCCGCGGACGGTTTGTACGGAAGCCCACATGTAACTTTCGCGGGGAAGCAAGTCCCAGCGCGCGGGCTTAAAATCGTCTGCCTCGATCCGCCCGCCGACGTAGAGCGGCTGCGGCGCGCCCTTGGAGCAGTCCGCCAGTACTTTAGACCATATGACGTCTCCATCGCCTTTCACAACGGCATGTGCGCCGCCGAGCTCGATGGCTTCTTCAGGATAAAGCGTTGCATGAATGCCGCCGAAGGCCACATACGCTCCGCGTCCGCGCGCCATTTTGCCGATCTCATATCCGCGCAAGGCATTGCCGGTATGAACGCCAATACCCACAACATCACCCGGCTGTATGCTGAGCGGATCGGTCTGGACCAGCGTTTCATCGACAATCACCGGGTCTCCATACTGCCCAGGAGTGGCTCCGGCCAGCACGTAAAGCCATCGCGGCGTAATTACGGCAGTCCCAAAAGACACATTGCTCGGATTAATGAGATGAACCTTCACTTGTAGGGTTTCTCCTTTAAGGACTGCGACCCAAATGGACTAGGGAATTTCTGTGGGGCTTTCTTTCTCGGAACGAGCTAAATCTGCGCGGGATTAATTCTGTCACTTCAGAGTATCACTAAACTGTCCTAAAGTGCTCAGCTTCGCTGAATGTTCTATGTGACCTGGGAGTGTCCAGTTTCAGCGATTCGGGTGGCGGAAGCTCGCGTTTTGTCGCGATGCTCATCTGTTTATATGTGCGAGCGTTGCCGGCTCACGTCGATGTCTAGCCATGCTTTACCGCATAAGGCGCTTGGGCAAACCGGATACGCATATCACGAAGCGCTGCTTTGCCCCGGATCGTCACATCTGTTATCAAATAATATTGTTCCCGGCTTTCTTTCGCATAGGCTTTTACTCGATAGTGCGTTCCCCAAGGCTTCTCCATGACGATCACGGTCACCGCCGTTTCTGGCGCGCGATACGAGCTTGATTCCGCAATTTCCGTCAATCGCTGTCGAGCAGCCGCGCCGTCATGGTCAGGATCAAGATAGAAATCTGTAACGCAAAGCAGGCTGTGGTTGCCGCTGCTCGCGTTGAAAACGCTGGCGGACCAGAGTCGGGAGTGCGGAATAATTACTTCGGTATCGTCCGTTGTTACAAGACGCAGTGCCCGCCCGTTGATTGATTTGACTTCGCCGTATGTCCCGTCAATTTCAATCCAGTCTCCTGGTTGATAGGTGTTTTCCAGCACAGTCACAATGCCGCCCACAACACTGCTCCCGTAATCCTTCAGCGTGTATGCCAAGGCCAGGCCGATGCCGGCTGCCAGTGTGATGATGTTGCGGAATGTTGGTTCAACCAGAATCGGTACAATGAACGCAATTGCCACAAACCGGATCAAGAGACGGGCGATGGGTACAATTCGCAGGACCGTCAAGCGGCGATGTGGCGATATTCTTTGCGCTGCATTGCGAAGTATTCGTTGTACCAGCAGCACCAGCAAGCGAGCAGCAAAGAGAATTGAGATGACAATAAGAACATCTTTCCAAAGTAGTTTTTCCAGATGTTCCCAGGCAGTCAGGCTTCCATTCATTTGTCCCCCATTTCCCGATGAAACTACTTCAAGACCGCATAAACTGTCCTAAATTGCTCAGCTTCGCTGAATGTTCTATAGAGGGCCTGGATGCCGGTTTCAGCGCTTCAGTGGTGGAAAGTCATGTTTTGCCGTTATGCTTATATTTATGTGCGGACGTTACCGGCTCACGGCCAAGGAAAGATACGTTGCCGAGCACTTTGATCTTGACGATGCAGTGTCCGCGGCGCCGCGCTACAACATTGCGCCCACGCAACTGGCTGCGACCATCCGCCAGGACCCGAAGCAACCCAGTCGCGTGTTGTCCTTGATGCGGTGGGGCCTGATTCCTTCATGGGCCAAAGATGCTTCCATCGGGGCCAGGATGATCAACGCTGTGGCGGAATCGGCGGCGGAAAAGCCTGCTTTCCGTGAGGCCCTGCGCCAGCGCCGCTGCCTGGTTCCGGCCGATGGTTTCTACGAGTGGCAAAAACTTGGCGCAAAAGAAAAACAGCCGTTTAACTTTGGGATGGTCGACGATTCGCTGTTCGCCTTTGCTGGATTGTGGGAACAATGGCGCGATCCTGCAGGCGGTGTATACATCAACAGCTTTACCATCCTGACCACCACAGCTAACTCGCTGGTTGCCGGCGTTCATGATCGTATGCCTGTGATCCTCAGGCCGGAAGACTACGAGCCATGGCTTGATCCTGGGCTGACCGGTCCGCGCGGAGTGGCCGACCTGCTCAAGCCGTTCGACGCGCGCCGGATGAAGAAGTATCCGGTGAGCGCGCGGGTAAATAGGGCTGAGAATGACGATATGGAGTGTATTCGTGAGATTGTGCCCGCCGAGCCCTGGCCGGATACGCCAAGTTTGTTTTCTTAAGTGATGGATTTCATGGCTAAAAATTTGGGTGACTCGATTTTATCCGCGCCAATCCGCGTGTATCCGCGGTAGGGTTTTCAAGCTACGGGTTCAAACTGATCAAAACGGTCCAACCGAATCGCCGGCACGCCGGACAGGCCTTCGTCCACCATGGGCAGGAACCTCGCGCCCCAAACCACTTCATCCCAGGTGTAGGAACCGCGGTTGTGGACGGTCTGGGCAAAAGTATCGTCCGTGGCTGTGAGCAGAATGAGGAACTCCGCTTCTGACCGGCTCAGCATTTGTTCGTCCCACTGGTACAAAGGGCTGGTTTCATCAATGGGATGGACGATGGTCCAGTTCAACGGAAAGAACGCTACTCTCTGTCTTTCCAGGTTGAGCGGATAGAAACGCCGTATCCTGGTTCCGCCATTCTCTTCAAACCTGCCGAGCACAACGCTCGCATGTACTTCCAACAATTCATTGTCACGTCCGTTCATGATCCTGAATTGAAACGCGCGTCCGCCGTTATAAGGCGCAATGAGAGCGTTCTTGCTGTAGATGATCATTGCCGTGGGACGGGAGAACCGGCCAAACACCAGCCCGGCGACCAGGGCGAAGGCCGTCAGTCCGACCAGCGACTCAAGAGTCACCAGGAGGTTCGCAGGCACTCCAAGAGGAACAATGTTGCCATAGCCGATGGTGGCAAAGGTGTGCACGCTGAAGAAAAACGCGCGCAGAAAGTGCGGTACGCCGGCATCGCCTTGCAGAGCGTCGGGACCGCAAAGCCCGTACGCAATCGCAAACGCGGAATTAATGACTAGGTACACGCCCAGGATGACGAGAAAAAACTTCCACCACGCCATGGTAATCAGGGCGTTGTAACTGAACAGCTTGGTCCAGAGGTTCGGTGCACGGCGTTTCACGTTGAAACTTCCGTCGCGATTCAGCAGGCGAAGATTGGTGCGCCGGGAAAGGGAAGTGCCAAAGCCGAGATCGCGTTCCCGCTCGGTGGAAGCGATGGGTTGCTCCGGTGTTTGCTGGTTCGCCATTGAAATCAGAGCATAACTGAAGAACGCGGGCAAGACCAGAGCGTGACTATCCAAGTGATCGGACGAGACGCTCGGTTACGGAGCGCTGGAGGCGCGATACCTTGTCTCGCACCTATTTTCAAAAGTCATGCACAGCGTTTTCAGTATAAAAAATCGGTGGAAGATCATCCCAAAACAAATGAATTCAGTCCCGTGAGTGGCCCTTTCCTATACATAGTAGGGCGCCTACGTTTTGGTCATCTCGTCTATGGCTGCACCCTTCGCCAACACCGCGAAAGCGTGAGCCACCCGATCGAAATCAATCGATCCGTGCTACGCTGCGATCATCGAAGCGTAACATTATGAAAAAGCAGAAGAAAAAGAAGATCAACCCACATTGCCCTGTGCCGGGGTGCCGGACAAAGCAATCTCATGATGCAGACCCGATCGTCAAAGCCATAATTTTGCAATTTGCAGCTCCTGAAAAAATGACTGCTGCGGTTTTGAATGCTATGGCCAATCTAGCTGTATCCATTTGTCGGGATTACACTGAGCAGAATTTCTTTGCCTGGAACACTCGCTTGCGGCAGCCGGAAGAACTGTATATTCGTACTCTCTATGCCTTGTTTATTGCCACTAAAGAAGAGTTGCCGCACATCCTGTCTGGTGAGCAGAGGGCCGGGGACTGCTTGACGTTGACCAACCAGGCTTAAAACAAGGAACCTTTACTCCGATGGATATGCTCCACGAGGGGGCTCACGTTTCGTTTCGTGCGATCATGACATCCATTAGCGCAAAACAGCATCCGGAAAACTTGCTTCCATCAGAGCAGTACTGCAAACATTTAGAAAAATATTGTGCTTATCTGAAGTACATGTACGACATGTTCAAAGCAGGTAAGGAAAAACAGCACGTCTTGAAGGGGGTGATCAATTTGCACCGACCAGCAAGTCATCATGCCGCCAAGGCTGCAGCGGTTGCTGCGGGAAAACAACAAAAGCTAGGTGACAAACACTAAAATAATTGCCCGACCGGCTTCATCCCTGGGACCACAGGGCAATGATTTGATCTTTCGGCTCTGGTCTTCTGTCCTAGAAGGTGGCAAACCGACTCTGGGCAATCGTCTTGGAGGAATATTGATTCATCGTAAAGAAAGGTTCCAGGCTATAGTTGAAGGGCTGAACTCTGCTTTCCATGGCTCGATGGCTTTTGAGTTAGTTGGTTCACTGGCAGAAAAAGAAACTAGTGACCATGATGCCGATATTCTCGTTCATTCAGTTCTTAAACCTGATCTACAAGCTTTCGCCCAAGGGTGCTTAGAAGTGATCGCTATAGATACTAGTTTCCAAAATTACTTTTCCAAACAGACCGGAGGGTCAAGACCGTGTGCAAGTAAAATGGCCGGACGGAATCGTTATTGACATGTTCTTTCCGCGCCATGCTTCAGGTAAATAAGATTCCTTCGCACTGGATCCGATACCTCAGCGGCTAAAGCCGGTTTCTTCAGCAGCTTTACCGCGGGCCTAAAAGGCCTGCTCCACCCATGAAGAATACATTGATTCCCGGCGCAAATCGTGACATATTAGGGAAGGAAAGCTCACCGGCGCAAGGGCGAATGCCTATGCGCCGGTTTGCTTTTAGATGCTACATGTTCTTCGGGACGGGATACCACAGGGAGGGGTGGAGGGGTGGTAAGGTTTACCGGATGGTAATCGGTCGGCGCTTAGAGCTTTTCCTTTGCGGCTGCCAGGGCGCGACGCAGCCCTTCACGCGCAACCGCGTTCT
>WNFI01003348.1_pt2 | contig 14083 bp, 14 predicted proteins | sample 5400471 | NCBI WGS metagenome assembly WNFI01 (sample SAMN13153348, study PRJNA577476) | soil metagenome | isolation source: 100 cm saprolite on Douglas fir-dominated hillslope | place: USA:California | collected 2013-09-17 | reverse complement strand
TCGCCGACGAGGCCGGTGCGGCTGAGGGTCATCGAGGTCGTCGAGTCCACGACGTCCGCCAGGTCCAGGCGCACCACGCCCGAGCGCAGGCTGTCCTCGAGGGCGGCGACGTAGCCGTTGTGCAGCCGCCTGGAGACGGCCACCGCGGCCAGACAGAGGACGGAGGCCAGCGCGAAGAGCACGCGCACGCTGGAGGCGCCTAACCCGGCGGCCAGGGCCAAGATCACCAGGCCGCCCACGACCGTACCGAGCTTGTCGAAGCCGACGTCGACGATGGCCTTGGTCGGCCGCTTGCGGCGCTCGGCGACGGGCGTGAACAGCAGCTCGTAACCCGATCGGAAGAGCGAGTTGTTCAGCACGCCGTGCGCGCCGCGGGCGAGAAGGGCGCTCCCGAGGCCCGGCTGGACCAGACCCGCGAGCGCGCCCACGGCCACCGCGGCCGGCCGCAGGGCGACGGTTCCGGCCAGGCCGAGGCGGCGCAGGGCGGGTCGGGCCAGGGTCATCTGCACGGCCAGGGCCAGCCAGCCCACGCCGGTGTGGAACAGCGCGAAGAACGATAGCAGGGGCGCGCCGGGCGCGAAGGTGGCCGCGGCCCGCGAGCTCAGGATGAAGTCGAGGAGCGTCTCCGTGGCCGCGCCCAACGCGACCACGAGGGCGAGGTCGCGCAGGTACGGCACTTCCTTCATCACCCGCAGGCCCGAGAGGGGGCCGGTGGCCTCGCGGCGTGCGGCGCGGCGCTCGCCGGTGGCGCGGCCCGGCGTCTCTCCCGTCCCCAGGCGTGAGAGGGCGAGCAGGCACACGACGTTGAAGGCCGCCATCATCGCCAGCATGGTCGGCACGGTCACCAGGCGGGCGGTGACCCAGGCCAGCATTCCCCCCGCCACGCCACCGAGCGAGGCGCCGAGCGCGATGTCGCCCATCACGCGGCGCGCGGTGTGGGGGTCGAAGCGCTCGTTCATGAGCGACCAGAAGCCGGAGACGACGGTGGCCCCGAAGACGGCCATGTGGAGGTAGACGGCGATCGCGGCCAGCCGCGGCTGCGCGAGGCTGAGCCCCCATTCCGCCAGCAGCAGCACCGTGCCCGCCGCGATAGTGACCGGCACGACCTGCGCGGGCGGGCGGCGGGAGAGGGCGGCGGAGAAGGCGAGCACGGCCAGCGCGGAGAGCACCGCCGCCGCGATCATCACGAGGGGCAGGGAGGAGACGTGGAACGTGGAGAGGAAGAGCGCGTCGCGGGTGGCCCGTCCCGCGACCTGCTGGGCGATGAGCGCGCCCGCGGCCACCATGGCCGCCACGACCGCCCTGCGCTGGCTGGAGGATCTGGTCGCGGATTCCATCTGGGGCGACCCCTATACTACGCCATGCCTCCCAGGCCTTCGTCCGTTCTCGGCGCCGCGCTGGCCCTGATCCTGGCCGGCGGTCTGGAGGCGCGGGCGCAGGGCGTGTCCCTCAGCCGGGCCGGCTCCGGTGCGCGCGCCGCCGGCATGGGGGATGCGTTCGTCGCGGTGTCGGACGACGGGACGGCCGCCTCCTGGAACCCCGCGGGCCTGGCCCAGCTCCGCCAGCCCGAATTCTCGTTCGTCTATGGAGTGAGCCAGCGCGGGCTGAGCCTGACCGGTCTGCGCTCCTCCGACGAGCGCATGGCGTTCGCCATCCGGAACGCGATGGACTTCACGGGATCGTCCGTCGATTTCGCGAGCGCCGCCCTGCCCTTCTCGCTCGTGCGCCGGCCCACCACCGTCCAGTTCAGCTGGAGGCGCCTCTACCAGCTCAGCAACGTGTTCGGCGGCGACATCGACGGTTTTCTCACCAGCCAGCCCACGGTCCCGGTGGGATCCACGTTCCTCGAAGACCGGCTCACCGGCGCCATCGACGTCCTCTCGGTGGCGGGCGCGGTGAAATTGACGAGTCGCGCCGCCCTGGGCGCCGGCCTCGACTTCTGGCGCGGTGATTGGAGGTCTCGCACCTCCCTCTTCGACGACCCCGGGCCGACCGCGGCCACCACGTTCGTGGACGGCCAGAGCGCCGCACGCCTGCGCGGGCACAACGTCAGCGTCGGCCTGCTCCTCACCTATCCGGCGTGGAACGCGGGCCTCGTCTATCACGCGCGCCCGCCCCGCGTTGGACCGCGGCCGTGGCCCTGACCCACGACCAGTGGACGGATGCGCTGGTGGACCACATTCCGGGAGCGCCCGGGCCCGTCAACTTCTTCGACGAAATGCCCCCCGCCCTGTCCTCCACCCGCGACACGGTCTCCCTCAACGTCGGCGCCGAGCATCTCTTCGTGTACGAGGGCGCGGTCGTTCCGTTGCGGCTGGGTCTGGGCTGGGAACCCCAGGGGGCCATGGATCCGGTCACGCGAGACCCTGTGGACTACCTCCTGGTCTCGTGGGGCAGCGGCTACAACAACAACCGGTTCAAGCTCGACGCGGCCGTGCAGTATCGCCGGGCCACGTCCCGCACGCGCCTCAACGTCGGCCTGGCCGACGTGGCGGAGGGGTTCCTCGCCCGCGATGCCGTCGGCCTCGGCGTGAGCCACGAGTGGCGCATCAAGGTCTCGGCCATCTACCGCGTCCAGGACACGGAGAAGCTGCGCGGGATCCTGCGGAAGATCTTCGGATAGGACGCTAGCGCTTCGGGCGGTCGCGTTTCCGGTGCCGCCTGAGCGCCGCCAGGCGCGGCAGTTCCCGCTGGCCCGCGCGAAGCGTGCGCGGCGCGGTGGCGAGGCTCTTGTGCCTTTCCTGGGTCAGTCCGAGATGCGCGACGAGGAAGCGCGTGTCGGCGATGGCGGAAGTCGCGTGCCCCAGGGCGGAATCGCTGGGCTCGTCGATGACGGTGCAGACGGCGTCGGTGGCCCGGTCCAGTGCGTGACGGGCGGCCGTCGTGCGGGGGTCGGTCGGGAGCGTACGCTCCGCCAGATGGACGTCGGCGCACAGCTCGCCGATGTCCTGGACCAGCGCGTCGATCGCCACCCAGCCGGAGGGCACGCGGTGACTCCGCCAGTAAGGGGCGCCAGTGTACACCCGCCCGCGCGGACCCACCCGGGAGGCGGGGATCGAGAAAAAGACGGGGGGCGTTCCGCTCGGGGCCGGTCGGTGCTACGGTGGACATGGCCGGTTCGCCGGCTGTCCTGGCCACGCCCGCGCGGGCGGTGGCGCTCCCGCTCCTCCCTCGATACCCGGGGGTCCCACCATGGTCCGGTCGCGAACTCTCGAGGGGATCACGGTCCTCCTCGTCGACGACGATCCCGAGGAGCTCGCGGTCGTCGGGACCCTCCTGCGAAGCGAAGGCGCGGACGTGACCGCCGTGGCCAGGGTCGAGGACGCGCTGCGCGCGCTGCACAGCGCGCCGCCGCGCGTGCTGGTGAGCGACCTCGTGATCCCCGGCCACGACGGGTTCACGCTCATCCGCCGCGTCCGCCGCCTGGAAAAGGCGGAGGGCCGCGACCTGCCCGCCCTGGCCATATCCGGCTTCGGCAACGCGGAGCAGCGCCAATACGCGCTCGCCGAGGGCTTCGACGAGTACCTGCCCAAGCCGGTCCACGAGCGCATCGTCGCAACCGTGGCCCGGATGGCATCCCCTCTGCGCTGCTGACAGAAAAGGAGTAGTCCCATGGCTGCCACAACGGATCAACTCGCCGTCCTTCGCCACAAGTACGATCCCGTCGTTCGCCTGATGCACGCTCGAGGCGTGGCGATCCGCACGATCGAGATGCAGGGCACGAAGCTCCTGCTGAGGGCGGAGGCGCCCTCCGCGGAGGTCAAGAACGCGGTCTGGGACGAGATCAAGAAAGTCGATCCCACCTACACGGACCTCGCCGCGGACATCAGCGTCAGCGCGGGAGCGGCCGCCGGCCAGGGCGGTCCCGCCGGAGGCGTCTCCGCGCCCGCGGGGAGCTACACCGTGCAGAAGGGCGACACCCTGTCGAAGATCAGCAAGCAGTTCTATGGCGACGCCAACGCCTACAAGAAGATCTTCGACGCCAACCGGGACCAGCTCAAGGACCCGGACAAGATCCAGCCCGGCCAGGTCCTTCGGATCCCGAGCTAGGGGGAAGGCGGCGCGGCGGGGACGACTTCGAACGTGGCCTTCGGGCTGGTGATCTTCGTGCGGTCGTCCATCGCCCACACGGCGTAGGTGCCGGGCACGAACTCGCCGCTGCTGATCTCTCGCTCGAAGGTCCCTTCCGCGCTGGTGCCGTAGCGCTTGGCCTGCCATTCCAGGCCGTCCGGTCCCTGCAGGTGCGAGGTGACGCCGGAGTTGCCGGTGAACCCGCGCCCCGTGTAGGTGAAGGGCTGGCCTGGGCGTCCGCGCGCGGGGGAGAGGGCCACCTCGCTGGTCAAGGTCAGCGTCACGGTGTTGGATCGCGTGCCGTCCGGGTTCGACACCCGCACCTCGTAGCGGCCGGGGCTCACGCCGGCAAGTGGAAGCACGGCGACCAGCCGCGTCGGTCTGCGCTGGGTGATGGTCCCCGTTGCGACCATGCGTCCATCGGTCTGGACGACGTCGATGGCGCTGGCGCGGGCGTCGAATCCGCTGCCCTCGATGGTTACGGCGACGGTCGCGCCGACGGCGGAAGCAGGCGTCACCGAGACGATCGTTGCCCTCGGCGGGGCCAGGAGCGCGAGCGCGGCCAGGGCGATCAGTGCCTTCATGGAGTTCACGAGTATTCTAGGCGCGCTGGCGGCGGAAGATCTCCATGACCGTCCCCAGCGTGTCGGCCTCGGTGGCCGGCTTGTCCGGCCGGTGGCGCTTCACGCGCGCGAAGCGCAGGGCCAGACCCGCCGGATAGCGCGGCGACTCCTGCAGGTCGCTGAAGGCGATCTCGACCACCAGCTCGGGCCGCACGTGCACGACGTGGCCGTCACGGCCGGTCTCGAGGGCGAGCAGCGTCTCCGTCTGCCAGCGCAGCATCTCGTCGGTGAGGCCCTTGAAGGTCTTGCCCAGCATCACGAAGCGGCCGCTCTCCGGGTCGCGCGCGCCCAGGTGCAGGTTGGAGAGCCAGCCCTGGCGGCGGCCGCTGCCCCATTCCACGGCCAGGATGACGAGGTCGAGGGTCTCCGCGGCCTTGAGCTTCAGCCAGTGGAAGCCGCGATGGCCGGCCATGTAGGGCGCCTCCAGCGACTTGGCCATCAGGCCCTCGTGGCCCGCGGCCAGCGCCTGGCGGAGAAAGCGATCCGCGTCCTCCGGGTCGCGCGTGATCAGGCGCGGCAGCCGTTGCCGCTCGGGGACGATGCCGGCCAGCCGCTCCGCGCGCTGCGCGTAGGGAAGGCCGATCAGGGCCCCTTCGCCTTCGCGGTAGAGGCAGTCGAAGAAGAACGAGGAGAGGGGCAGCTCTCGCCGCGCCGCCTCCACGTCCTTCGAGCGCCCGAAGCGGCGCATCGTCACCTGGAAGGGATGCGGCCGCCCGTCGGGGCGCAGGGCGATGGTCTCGCCCTCCAGCAGGAGCTCCCGCGGCTCCAATGCGCGCGCCCATTCCACCAGCTCCGGAAGGCGCGCGGTCGCGTCCCGGAGCTCGCGCGTGAAGACCCGCACCTCGTCACCGGCCTTGTGGAGCTGGATGCGGGCGCCGTCGAGCTTGTACTCGAAGGCGGCCTCACCCAGGCGCTCGAGCGCCTCGGAGGTGTCCTCCGCCGTGCTGGCCAGCATCGGGGCGATCGGGGACAGGAGGCGAAGGGAGAAGCGCGTGAGCCCGCTCGCTCCGTCCTCGAGCGCCGCGCGGGCCACCTCGCCCAGGCTGGGCGCGAACATCGCGGCCTGGCGCACGTCGGCCGGGGGCAGCCCCGCCGCGCGCGCGATGGCTTCCTGCACGAGGCCGTCGAGCGCGCCCTGCCGGACCTCGCCCAGGAGCAAGGCCGCGAGGAAGCGGCGCTCCTCCTCGCGGGCGCGCGTCAGCAGCGCGCGCAGGGCCCGGGCCCGGCGCTCGGTGGAACCGGCGCCACCTTCGGCGGCCAGCCCCTCGAAGGCGCGGTCCACATCGATGAGGGCGAGCGGCTCATCCTGCGGCGGCGGCGCACCCTCGAGGGCGGCGTGGATCGCGGCCCAGCCCAGGCCGATGCGGCCTTGCGGGAGCGCGCCCGTGAGGTACATCGCGAGCACCTCGGCTTCGCGGCCGCGCGCCTGCCTGAGCACGTCCGCGATGAGGCCGACCTTCTCGTTCTTCTTCGACGTCGCGCGCACGCGCTCCACGAGCGCGGTCAGCGCGGAGAGCGGGAGGCCGGACGGAATCGCCATGCCCCTAGTGTGTCCGGTGGGCCCGGCCGCGGACAACCCGAGGGCGCGCGGCGGAACCCCCTCGCGCCAGCTCCGATGAAGGAGCTTCGGTTGGCGCGGCGATGTCGGTGACCTCAGCCTTGAGGCTCGACTCTGCGGCACCGTCGGGCAACTTGTTCTGGAGCCAGTTGGGGGGCTCGAACGATTGTGGTCGATGTGGAGTGGCCTCCCTGCGCCTGGCTCCGGTGTCGTTCCGGCGCCGCTTCCCGAAGTACAACCGGCCCTCGTAATCGTTGTGACGCCGACAGCGCAATTCGATCTTTGACCGACGCCTCGCCGCCCAGCGCGTGCGGGTCCACGTGATGGAACTCTACGAACCGGCGCTCATTGCAGCGATGGCCGCTCGGGCCGACGAACGCGCAACGCCGAGGTCTCGGACCCAGACGGCGCGCTTCACGGCGGCCGAGGCGTCACGCGCCCGCGGGTCCTTCGCGCGCGACCGACGAGGCTTCCGTGTGTCGGCGAACTTCTTCTTGGCCAGGTCCACGAGCAGAGCGGTGAGGGCGCGATCGAGGACGGCGGCGTCATCCCCGGAAGGGATGGCGTGGCTGAGCATGTCCTTCGCAAGCCGCAGCTTCTCCAGGGTGGCGCCGCCGATCGTGAGCTGCAGCTTGTAGCGGTCGGGCGAGAGCGGCGTCACCGCAGCGCGTGGCACCGACAAAGGCTCGGCGGTGAGGCCCGTCTCCGGGGAAACCGGTGCGGGCGGAGCCGGTGCGGCCGGATCCGTCGCGGACGCACCGGGCGCGACGGGAGTCTCCGCCAGAGGTAAGACTTCCAAGCGGAAGGTGGGAAGCCTCCGAACGGAGGCCGCGACGTCGGGCCGCGGCGAGAGCCTGGCCACGATCGCTTCGATCTCCGACTTCTTCTTTCCGCGGGCGGAGTCGAGCACTTCGCGGTGATTGTCGGGAGTCAGGTGCGGTGCGAGGAGCCTCGCCGCGGTCAGGTTGACCGCTCCGGCCACGAGCATCTCGAGGATGATGGGAAACCGCCGGGCCGCGCGGGCCACCTCGATGCGGTTGTAGCTTTCGCCTTCCGAGAGCCCGAGGGCGTCCCGGCAGTAGACGTAGAGGGAATCGTAGCCCTCGCGCAGGTGCACATCGCGCGTGTCCAGCTCGGCGATGTGAGCGACGAGTTGGGCCGTCATCCCACGACGTTTCCACGCGCGCGGGGAATGCCTTCGAATGCGAGTCTGCATCCTGCCCTCACTCGCATTCCGCAGAATCGCTGCGGGCAATTGCAAGTCTAAAAAAAGACTTCCAGGGCCAGCGATGCACGATGACCACAGCGAGCCGGATGTGTCCGCCTCTCGATGCGGCCGGCTGCGGAACGGCGACTCGTTCCGGAACGAGTCGCTTCAAGCATTACTTGAGGTGTGATCCGCGGTTCTTCCGCGGCTAGCTGGCCGCGCGCAGCGACACGGTCAGCTTCACCGGGATGACATGACACTCATCGGCGGTGACGCGCACGTTCGTCATGGTGGCGGGGACGTAGCCCGACCGCGTCACCCGGACCTCGTACTGGCCCGCGCGTTCGGTGGGTCCCGAATAGGTGCACTCGGTGACGGCCGGGAACGGCCGCAGCTCTTGCGTGAAGGCCCCATCGATCACGGTGACCGTGGCATCGCAGAGGCGCTGGCCGGACGCGCTGTCGACGACGGTGACGACCAGCGCGTCCACTGCGATGGCGGTGCAGACGCGAGGCTCCGTCGGCTGGGCGCAGCCGGCGAGGCCGAGACTGACCAAGAAGACGCCGATGAAGGCAGGCCTACGCACTGAACTGACGCAGGTGATGGTCGGTGTGGAGGTAGCCCCACCGCAGCCAGTCGTCATGAGACATCTTGCCGAAGACCGGGTGCGACGGCCAAGCGAAGCCCACCTTGGGCGAGGTGAAGATCTCGACGAGGGCCTCGACCTGCGCCACGTCCGTCGCGAAGTCGCCCGGCTTCGTGCAGCCCGCGAGCTCCTGATCCATCTCGGGCCGCGTGAGGATTCCGGGCGGCCAGCGGAGGGGAGCGTAGAGGGCGATCCACTTCACGATCGTCCGGTTCAGGAGCCCGGGAACGCGGCTCACCGCCTTCTCACCGAGGGCCATGCGAAAGGCGTCCACGAGATGGCACACCATCTGGGCCGCTGACATGCGGCCCCAACGGCGCGCGCTGTCCGGGAGCACGTCCTTCAGCCGGCGCAGGACCTCGGCCTTGTCGCTCGGCCGCGCCAGGGTCTTCACGGCGCGGGGTCCCTCACTGTCCGAGGAGCCGCTCGCCGCCGGCCTCGCGGAACGCGGCCAGCGCGCGATCGCGGCCCCCTTCCGCCATCGCCAGGATCTCCTCGAACCCGGGATCGCCACGCAGCGCGTCGAAGTGGCGGCTGCCCGCGAGCGTCGGGGCGACGAAGTAGCCCTTCTCGACCGCGCGCCGCAGGAATCCGAGCCCGCGCTGGTGCTCGCCGACGTCGCAGAGCAGCCATCCTTCCTGGAAGATGGCCTCGGGGTCGTCCCGGATCTTGAGCCCGTCCAGCGCGGACATGTTGTTGGACCACATGTCCGCGGCTCGCTTGTCGAGCCAGGCCATGAGGTACTCGGCCCACGAGTTGAAGGTGGCGATGCGCGTCGTCCGTCGCATCGCCTCCAGGGCGCGGCGCGCTTCGTCACGACGCCCGGCCAGCCCGAGGCCGATGACCCGGATGCCGTCGTCCGCCCCCGCCACCACGAGCGAAGGCTCGATGGCCATGAGCCGCTCCAGGTCGCCCGTCATCATGGTGGTCTGCTCGACGCTGGTGGGCACGTTGGGATCGAGCCGGCGCGCCTCCCGGTGCGCGGCGATGGACTGCTCGAAGAGCCCGCAGTAGCGGCAGGCGTGCACGAGGCCCGAGAACAGCTCGGGGTCGTTGCCGTGGCGGTTGGCCTGCGTCAGCAGCCGCACGATCGCCCGCTGCGCCTGGCCGATGTCCGACTCCAGGTGCGCGTAGAGCTTGTGCGCCACGGAGAGGCGCGGGTTGATCTCGAGGGCACGACGGAAGGCCTCTTCCGCGCGGGCCTCGCTGTCCGGCGAAGGCTGAGAGGCCGTCGTAGGTCCGCGCCATCTCGTTGCCCCGGAGGTAGAGCTCGTAGGCGCGCGCGTTGTGGGGCGTGTCGGGGAAGGGCGACACACCGCTTCCTCCGAGCGGAAGGGAGAGCGCCTCCACCACACGCCGGGCGATGTCGTCCTGGAGGCGGAAGAGGTCGCCCAGCGGCGCCTGCACCGTGTGCGACGTGAGCAGGGTGCCGCCCGGGGCTTCGACGAGCTGGGCCGCGGCGCGGAGCTGGTCGCCGGCGCGCAGCAGCGTGCCCATGACCACCCGGTCCACGTCCGCTTCCGCGGCCAGGGCCTTGAGGTCCGGCGTCTCTCCACCGAAGCGCGCGGCGGTGGCGCTGGAGCGCACGATCAGCGAGCCGATCCCCGCCATCGACGTCGCGATGGCCTCGGGGAGGCTGTAGGCGAGGAAATCGGTCTCGGGATCGGGGCGAAGCACGCGGAAGGGCAGGACGACCAGGCGGGTGAGCGCCCGGGCCAGGGCAGGCGTCTCGCCGCCGTCGATGCCGGCGGCCGCGCGCAGCTCCTCCGCCATCACCTCCGCGGAGGCGGGCCGCTCCGCGGGACGCTTGGCCAGGGCCCGGCGGATGACGCGGTCCGCGGCCGCGATGGCGGGGGAGCCGACGAGCGCCGGAGGCTGCTCGTGAAGCGTGGCATGGAGGATCTCGACGACGTTGGCGCCCGCGAAAGCCGGCCGGCCGGCGAGCATCTCGAACAGGATGGCCCCCGTCGCGAACAGGTCGGTCCGCGCATCCAGGTCCTCGCCCGTGACCTGCTCCGGCGCCATGTAGCGCGGCGTGCCCACCAGCATCCCCGTTCGCGTCAGCTCGGTGGCCGAGCTGAGCGATCGCGCCAGCTCGGGGTCGCTCGGCCGGGCCAGGCCGAAGTCGAGCAGCTTCACCCCGTGCGGGGTGAGGAACACGTTGGACGGCTTGAGGTCGCGGTGGACGATCCCGCGCGCATGGAGCGCGCCGAGCGCGGCCAGGATCCCCAGCCCGATGGGCACCGTCTCCGCCACGCTCAGCGGTCCGTGGCGCAGGCGGTCGGCCAGCGACTCGCCCTCCAGGAGCTCCATGGCGATGAACAGCTCGTCGCCGTGCTCGCCGATCTCGTAGATGTGGCAGACGTTCGGATGGTTGACGCTGGCCGCGGCCCGGGCCTCGCGCCAGAACCTCTTGCGCGCCGTCTCGTCGTGGGCCAGGGACGACATGGTCTTGACGGCGACGGTGCGCTCCAAACGCTCGTCCCGCGCCGCGTAGACGACGCCCATCCCGCCTTGCCCCAGCTTGCGGGCGATCGCGTAGTGGCCGATGCGCTCGGGCACGGCCTCTTCCGAAGGGGGAGTGAGGGCGAGACTCGGGCCTGCGGGTGGAGACGGCGCCGCCCGTGTGACCATCCAGTCGTAGAGGGCGCGCAGCCGTCCCCGGGGCGTGTTGTCGAGGGGTTTCTCCGCCACGGGACCGTCGATCATACCCCGTCGCGCCGTCGCCGATTTACTTCGGCTTCTCCACGGGCTCGGTCAGCGTCACCTCCGTCGTGGCCGTCGCCGCCTCGCCGACCGACACCTTGGCCGTGCCTTTGTAGGTTTCGTTCCGCACCTCGATCTCGAGCGCTCCCGCCGGGGTCGAGATCTCCGTGACCCCCGTCGAGTCCGTGGGGCCGCGCCCGCCCATGAAGGGAACGCTGATGAAGGCACCGCCCAGCTTCGTGACGAACGCGTAGGCTTTGGCCAGAGGCGAACCATCCGGACCTTTGACGAGCAGCCGGACACGCGAGGCCGGACGCAGGGTCAAGGTGATATCGGCACCGCCGGGCGATAGGCCCATGCGCACGGTGTAGCCCGCGAGGTCGCCGCCCGCGCAAAGGTTGTAGGGCTTGGCGGCCAACCCCGAGATGCGGAAGCTGCCATCCGGCAGCGTCTGCGTGCCGCCAGACTCCGATTCTCCGGCGCGCGCCGCCACGGCGACGCCCGAAACCCCTTGACCGCTCGCGTCGACCACCCGGCCCTTGATGTCGAGGCCCTTCTCGAGCTCGAGCCTGGCATCGGACAGGCCGGACGCGGCCACCGTGACCGCGAGGTTCGCGACCCCGTAACCTTCGGCCCGCGCCGAGAGGGTGTATTCGCCGGGCTCCGCGTCGAGCTGGAATCGGCCGTCGGCCCCCGCCTGCGCCGAACCCGCGCGGGGGCCGTCCTTGTCCTTGGGCGCGGCGCTCACGAAGGCCAGGGGCACGGGCTGATCCGTGTCCTTGTCCACGACGATGCCGGTCACAGCAGCGCCGGAGAACGCGATCTCCAAGGTGTGGGCCTCGACGTCGGGAATCTGCACTTCGCGCTGCGGATAGTTCGTCCGGCCGTCCGGGCTCTCCGTCCGGACCCAGTACTTGCCCGGCGTGTCGACGATGAGGGCGAACGTGCCATCCTCGCCGGTCGTGCCGAGGTTCCGTTGCGGCCCGGTCGGCTCGCCAGCCACAGAGTCGAAGCCGGCACCCATCATGAAGCTGGCGCCTCCCTGTCCCATGAAGCGGAGGCGCAACCCGGGCAGGGGTGTTCCGGATTTGGTCACGTGGCCGCTGACCAGGATCTCGCGGCTGCTGAATTCGACCGCCGTCGTCTCCCCTTCGGCGACCTCGACCTGCTTCGACATCATGCTCATCATCCGGCCCGATCCCATATTGGCCATCAGGTTCACGAACGCCGGACCCGGCGCGAGATGCTCGATCGTGAAGCTTCCATCGGCGCGGGTCACGTTATTGAGTCGCGAGCCTCCGCTCCGCTGCCGGGACTGGGAGTAGGCCATGATGGTCAGACCGGCCAGGGGGGTACCGTCACGCTTGTGCGCGCTGCCCTCGATGCGGCCGCCCTGGGTCAGGACGAGGCGCGCTTCCACCGGGCCCTTCGCCGCCACCACGTCGACCAGGACGTCCGCCGCCGCATAGTCGGGATGCGTGGCCACGACCTGACGCTTGCCTTCGGGCACGCCTCGGATCTCGAAAGAGCCCGAGGGCTCGGTGAGCGTCTGCAACTGTTCCGACCAGTCCATCGCGTCCTGGGCGACGCCGTAGGCCTTGACCGTGGCACCGAGGACGGGATCGCCGCCCGTGTCGGCCACCGTACCGCGCACGATGCCACCCCGCGGCACCCGGATGACGCCCGCGTCCGTGGTCCGGCCGGCGCTCACGCGCACGCCCGAGACGGTGGCCGGCGCACGATCGGGGACCAGGACCTGGAGCACGTAGGTCTCCTCGGCCAGTTCTTCGAGGAGGAACCGGCCGTCGGTGCTGCCCACCGACTTCTCGGCCCTGCCTTCCCAGACGCTCGACTTCACGGGGCTGGCGACGACGCGGTAGGAATCGACGGGGCGGTCGCCCTCCTCGACCACGACGCCGGCGACCGAGCCGCCGGCGGTCAGGATCACGTCCACCGGGTCTCCGCCCGGCATCATCATCTTGTTGTTGACGGAGGCGAAACCGAGGGCCCTGACGTTGATGCGAGTGGGACCCGCGATGAGTCCGGCGAGCACGAACGAGCCGTCCGCCTCGGAGCGCGCCTCGCTGAAGGTGCCGCCCCTCATCATGTCGAAGCCGCCGGTCGTGATCTGCGCGTCGGGAACGGGCGCGCCGGAGGTCGTACGCACACGGCCCCGAATGGCGAGACCCGGCTCGAGGGCGATGTCGCCGAGGTCGATCACGGCTTCGCGACCGGAGACCTCGGCTTCCACCCGGCGTCCGGTGTAGCGAGGGGACACCGCGCCCAGCGCATAACTCCCCGGAGGTACTTTGTCGATGCGGAACCGGCCGTCGTCGCCGGTATCGGCCCGCAGCAGCTCCACGAGCGAGCGCGGCATCGGCTGACCCGCAAGCTCCTGTGCGGCCACACGGCCGGCCAGTGGTCGCTCTTCCGCATCGACCAGCCGGCCGGTGACGGAGGCGCCCTTGGCCAGCGGGATCGTGAGGTCGGCGCGACCTTCGGCATCGACCGCGACTCCGCTGACGACACCGGGCGCGTAGTCGGCGTGCCGCGCCACGACCGTGTAATTGCCGGGGTCGAGGCCGAGAATCTCGAAGCGGCCCTGGGCGTCGGTCGTCTCCACTGTGCTGCCGACCCAGAACTGCGGCTCCAACTCGGCCCGAACGAGCGCCCCCGCGAGCGGCCGGCCTTGCGGATCGCTCACCTGTCCGGCCAACCACCCTCCGGAGCGCGCGATCAGGTTCACCGTGGCTCCGGGTCGGACGTTGCCCTTGCGCGCGGAACCGAAGCCGTGGGCGGTGGCATTGAGCCAGTAGAGACCCGCGCCGACGCCCTCGAGCCGGAAGTGGCCCCGGTCATCGGTGATGGCTTCGATCGACTGCTTGTCCGCCTCCCAGCTCGACACGGACACACCCAGGTTGGTAGAAGCAATGACGCGCGCTCGTGCGAGGGGTTGCCCCGCGGCGTCGCGCACGGTGCCGTCGATGGTCTGTCCGCGGTCGAGCACCACCGCGAGCGGCGCGCCCGGCTGCACTTTCTCGAAGCTGCGGCCGGCCAGACCCTTGGCCGTGACGCGGACGTACACGAGTCCCGCCGTCTTGAGCTCCGCGCGGAAGCGGCCCTCGGCGTCTGTCCGCGTGGTGGCCGCGAGCTCGCGAGAGGCCGCGGCCAGCGACCGATAGAGCACGAGCGCGCCGTCGACGGGCTTGCCATCGGGGCCGCGCACGGAGCCGGTGAGCACGGAATAGGGTGTCGGCTTCGGTGCGGGTTTC
>WNFI01143047.1_pt1 | contig 14084 bp, 19 predicted proteins | sample 5400471 | NCBI WGS metagenome assembly WNFI01 (sample SAMN13153348, study PRJNA577476) | soil metagenome | isolation source: 100 cm saprolite on Douglas fir-dominated hillslope | place: USA:California | collected 2013-09-17 | reverse complement strand
TCCTTCTTCCCGAGCCATCAGCCTTTTTCTGGTCGGCTGAAGGTAGAGAGCGACGTGTTGGCGAATTTTCTCTATCTGGCTCTGAACCCTGTTTTCGTGAGCCGCGTTGCCGAGGGGCTGGAGTTGGATGCAGACCGGATTGAACTAATTGAGCAGCGACGAAGTGCCGACCCTACACTTCACTACATTGGTATGGCATTGCGGGCCGGAATCGAGACCGGCGATGCCCTTGACCGGATGTATGGAGAGGCATTATCAACAGCGCTCGCCGTTCACCTCCTACGCGAATATGGCGCGGCAGTGCTAGGGCCCAAAAGGCCGTATGGTGGGTTGCCGCGCGAAAAGCTGGTGCGGGCTGTCGAATATATTCAAGATCAACTGGACACAGACTTAACTGTTTCCGGGATTGCTCAGGCGGTTGGCTTGAGTCCCGATCACTTCACCAGGCTGTTCAAAAAGTCTACCGGCCAGAGGTGAGAAAAGCGAAGGAACTTCTGACCACAGGCAAGTTCACCATCAGCGAAGCTGCCTTCCATGTCGGTTTCGCCGATCAAAGCCATCTTACACGTCATTTCAAAAGAGTTTTCGGCTTACCTCCTAAGAGACTGCTCAAGTAGCAGAAGGCCAGAGATAGTGCTGCTCTAAGAGTCTCGCGCTTCCGTCGTACCGCTACGGACCTTTAGGGGTCACCACACGCTTATTCCTTTGTTGCCCACTGTGCGCTCGAAGGGACACTAAGCGAACGAGCCATCGGGCATCTTCTCGTCTCGATCGTTGCGGCGCAGCCAATAACCAACTGGCAGCGGCTGAAGATAGACGCCGGTCGGCCGATCGAGGTGTCCTTTATGCGCCTGACTAGGTAATCAACGCCAGAGGCCTGATCAGCGGAGCGCTGGAGGGCCCATCGTTCGAACACGCTGAGCTCCTCGAACCGGTCGGGCGAATTCCCTAAAATGCTGCGCGATCTCTTTACCCCTTGTCGGCCTTCTCGGTCAATCCCAGGGACCTTTCTATCAGGTCGGCTGCGACAGGGAGCCCGTTGGCCTCAACAATCGCCTTCTGCAGTTTACGTGAATTATCTCGATACGTGGAGTTGTTCAGCACCTCATTTAACAGGGCTGAAAGGTGGTCGACGGTTAATTTGTCTAACGAGGTGACTACACCGGTTTGCTTGTCCGCGATTCTGGCGGCTACGCCCGGTTGATCGTAGGTTACCGGAATGGCTACTTGCGGGACACCTTGAGCCAGAGACTCCAGCACCGTATTCAATCCCGCATGAGTGATACAGACCGAGCTCTGCTTCAACAACTCCAATTGCGGGGCCCGCTTTACGATGATCGCATTACTCGGAACCGGTCCAATTTGCTCCGGATCGATCTGATCACCCACAGAAAGCACCAGTTGTAATTCTTTATGCTTCGTCAGGGCAGCTACAATTGTGCGAAAGACATCCACTCGACCATTCAATATTGTCCCCATCGAAGCGTAGATAAGTGGTTCCCCAGTTAATCGCTCCCAGGGAAATCCACGTCCTCCCGCCCATTACCATCATGGAATGGACCGGTGTGGTGGAACTGCGAGGGCCAATGAGAACTTTTAAAGTCGAACGCTCTGGGAACCTGGGTAATCGACCCAAATGGGGAAAGAGTGGAACCGGGATCTTCCCAGTCGATTGTTAGCCCGACTCTCTCCGCATATGCCCTGACGCCCGCGTTGGCGCTCTCCAGCAGTTTTACAAACTTCGCGACACCCTCTCGATTTCTAGCCAGAGCTGCAGGGGTAGTCTCGTGAGGCCAACTATAATGGCAAAGAGGAGTATAACCAGAATAGTCCATGTACATGGCGGCTGAGACGTGTATGTACGGCATGCCCAACTGCATCGCACCCAATTCTGCATAGAATTGGGTGCCATCGATTACCAGCGCATCGACCCGGTTCGCTCGTACAATTGCCGGCAATGATTTCAATATCATTTCCGCCTGGGCCACTAGCCAGGAGATGGTGAATTTAAAAGCTTCCTCTCCCTGCAGCGTGCTCACTTCTGCTATGGTTTCGTCAGTGTCATCCTTGTCGGGACCGGGAACAAACGGTAGGTCGGCAGCACCTGATGAATAAAGGAAGACAACGTCATGATTGCGTGCCAGAAGTTGACGCGCCAGTGCAGTTAGTGGGTTGAGGTGGCCTGGTGCCTGAGGACAAATAAATCCTAGTTTCATAGATAGTACTCCTGTTATAATTTTGCCCGCGTTTGACCTATGCTATGGTCACAATGACGCTGAGCACATCGTCGCCGCCGAGCGGTTTCCAACAGCCGTACGGTGACATCTGGATTTTCGGCCAGCCGGCGCGCTACCGCCGAACCGGAGGAGCCCGAACCACAGACGATGAAGTCGTAATGTGGTCTTAGTTCAGAGGTAAATCTCGCTTCATTCACGTTTACCCGCTGGGTGAAATCTGCCGCGTGGGTACTTGGTTCAAGGCTCGCTGTACTATTTATATTGGGCTTCATAAATCTGCGTTCTCCCGCAGAGATTCTTTGAACACGTTGTGGCTATCTTGGAGATTTGTGTGCAGTTCTTGGTGGAAAACCGCTCTCAGAACAAACAACCGATGGCTTTGAACGGCTTGGCGCCATGCCGACCCGGGCCGTGGCAGAGCGCGAACAGGATTTCGATGGCGAAACGAACGTAAGCGTCGGCCAGTTTAATCAATCAAGCACCAAACATTTAGCGTTGATTGGACTGATGTTCGCGGCCAAACACCAAGCGGCCGCGCCTCCCGAACTAATCGAGCCCGCCGACCCACGCGTTTGCGTCAGGACCCCTTACCATCGCAGAAGGGTAAGCCGCCGGTCTGGTAGTCGAAGGTAATCCGGAACGTCTGGCCTGGGTCGAGTTTTCGGCACGCAAGGGCCTCGTTGCGGAGACTAAGCGCTGCTCAATTAAAACAACGATTCCGACAGCTCGGACAAAACCGCCTGGTCCCTAAACTTTGACGTTAATGCTTTTGACTTCTTCGATTAGGTAAGAATTACAATGAAGTACCCGCACAGTATTTCTCTCTGGCGCACAAATGGAGAGCTCTTGCGTCGCGCCGCCCTTTCTCGCGTTGTTCTCTCGAGCGCTGGCACAAGATGGAAGGATGTCGTGGTGGAACAGCGTCACTCTCCCTGCTTTGAACTGGCCGATGTCATGCACAAGCAGCATGTGATTGGTATCACTATCGGCCCCTCTACTACTTGGGAATTCAAGAAAGCGGGGCGGTTTCGGCGCATCGTCAAGACAAGAGACGCGATTTGTCTCTTTCCGAGCGATCAGCCTTTTTATTGTCGGCCGAAGGTAGAGAGGGGCGTGATAGTGAATGTTCTCTTTTTGGCTCTGGACCCCGTTTTCGTCAGCCGCATTGCTGAGGGACTGGAGTTGGATTCAGACCGTATCGAATTGGTTGAGCAGCGACGAATTATCGACCCTACACTTCGCCACATTGCTCTGGCATTGCGGGCCGGAGTCCAGAGCGGCGCTGCCCTTGACCGGATGTATGGAGAGGCATTATCAACAGCGCTCGCCGTTCACCTCCTACGCGAATATGGCGCCGAAGTACCAGGGCCGAACAGGCAGTATGGTAGGTTGCCGCGCAAAAAGCTGGCGCGTGCTGTCGAATATATTCAAGATCAACTGGATGCAGACTTGACTGTTTCCGGGATCGCTCAGGCGGTTGGCATGAGTCCGAATCACTTCACCAGGCAGTTCAAAGAGTCTACCGGCCAGTCGCCTCATCAGTATGTGGTCGAGGCCAGGGTGAGAAAAGCGAAGGAACTTCTGACAACAGGCAAGTTTACCATCAGCGAAGCTGCCTTCCATGTCGGTTTCGTCGATCAGAGCCATCTTACGCGTCATTTCAAAAGAGTTTTCGGCTTACCTCCTAAGAGGCTGCTGGGTCGCAGAAGGCGAGTGATTGTGGTCTAAGAGTCTAGTGCTCTGTCGTGCTGCTATGCACCGCCATGATTCGGGGTCCTACCGTGCCCTGCTCGTTTCTCCTCCAGTGCACAATCATCTGATTATACAGCGCTGGCGTCATTCACCAGCGTTGAATACGGTTCTAGGTACATAAGGAAATCAAAGACAGTGCCGCCTGTATTTAGGTGATTTCCGCCCTTATCCATTTTGGAACACTCGGGGCACGGTATTTCTCAAAATCGTTGAGGAGTGTCCGCGCATCCGCCGCGACGACGATAGTCGAACGATGGACCGGCTTCAGAAAACGCTCTGACGTCGCATAGTCCAGGAATTCGAGAAGTCGTTCATAGTATCCGCCCACGTCCAACAGCGCACACGGCTTCTGATGCATGCCAACCTGTCCCCATGTCAACACCTCGAAGAACTCCTCAATCGTTCCGAAACCGCCCGGTAGAGCAACGAAACCGTCGGCCAACTCGGCCATCAATGCCTTTCGCTCATGCATGGACCGAACCACCCTAAGATCACAGAGCCCGGTGTGGGCCACTTCCTTCTCGACCAGAAATTCTGGGATTACTCCAGTGACGTTGCCACCGGCTTCGAGGACAGTGTCCGCCACAACGGCCATTAAACCCACGCTCGCGCCGCCGTACACTAAGCCGTAGTTCCTCGCCGCAAGTTCTCGCCCCAGTTCGCGTGCTGCATGCGTATACTGCGGTTGCGCACCAGAACTCGAGCCTGCAAAGACACAGATTGATTTGGACATTGGAATTTTCTGTTGTCTGGAAACGTTAGATTCGCGGTAGGAAGTCGCAGGGGCTCACTCAGAAAAAACGGGAAGCCGGCGATGATCTATTTTTGATCAGCGCCACTTCCACGGCGCGAAACGACAAGGAGCACTTGGACGCTCGATCGAAGAAAGAAGCTTTCGCATATCTGTATTTCTGTTCCGGAGAAAACTGCGCAAACCATTGCGCAACCGATTGCTCAATCGCGATAGCGCTTTTTTGGCAGCTGTCAATCCTCAGCTGGATTTCGTGCGGCGAGAAGTCGCACAGTTCTACGGTCATGATGTTGTTGCTGTTTTTGGATAACGTGCGCATAGGAAAGGGAAATTTACGTACGCTAAGTAGCGCTGTCTCCTCGCCAAAGTATAGATGCAGGCTTCGGCTAGAGCGCTCGCGATCAGGCAGGCTTCTCGGAAGGCGGAGCGTTTTGGAGTGCGTTCAGCGTCGCGGTTTTGTAGAGCATTCCGAGAGTCGGCGAATTTAAGCAGACGTCGACAAAGAGATTCGCTGAGGCATTGCCCATCATGGCCACCAGACCGATGTGCACGACCTCCGTCCCGAGGTCGCCCATGATATGCACGCCGACCAGCTTCAGATCGTCCTGACGAAAGAGCAGCTTCAGAAAGCCATCCTCGTCGCCAATGATCCGACCGCGGGCATTTTCCCGATAGTTAGCTCGGCCTACGATGTAAGCGATGCCCTTCTTGTTGAGGGACTCCTCTGTCTCGCCGACCATGCTGACTTCGGGAATCGCGTAGATGCCGTTGGGCAGGAGCGGTGAAATTGCGCTTCCGCTAAGGCCAAGCGCGTGGCGCGCAGCTCGGCGGGCCTGCTCCATGCTGGTCGAGGCAAGGGCGGGAAAACCGATGACGTCACCCGCCGCATAGATATTTCCGATGTTCGTCTGGAAATGCTCGTTCACGGGAATGATCCCGCGCTCGGCTGTTTTCACCCCTGCCTTCTCGAGTCCGAGCTTGGCCGTATTGCTTTGTCTTCCCGCCGCGACCAGCACCGCATCCGCATTCTGTGCCGCACCGGAGGAGAGTTCGAGCCGAACGTCACCGGATTCCAGCGGAATGCATTTCTGCACATTTTCTTTCCAATGAAAAACGATTCCGCTGCGTTGAAGCGCACCCAGCAGCGCCTGGGAAACCTCCGCATCCAAAAAAGGAAGGGGCACATCGCGTCCGTCGAGGATATGGACCTCGGCGCCGAGCGCATTGAAGGTGCACCCGTATTCAGCGCCGATCACACCGGCTCCGACGACCGCCAGAGTGTTGGGAATGCGGTCTAGTTTCAGGATCGTATCGGAATCGTAAATTTCGCTGTGACCGAAAGGAAAAACGTCGGGATGAACCGGTGGCGATGAGGATCTTTTCACCGCGCAATTGGATCTCCTCACCGAGGGCGGAAGAATCTTTCTTCCGATCTTCCGAACCCAGATTGACCTGGATCGTATGCGCGTCGAGGAAGGTGCAAGTCCCACAATAAATCGTCGCCTTGAGCACCTGCAAGCTCTGCGTGACGCTCGCGTGAAAAGCCTCCTTCACGTGTTCTTCGTGGCCGAGAAAATCGGCGACGGTAACCTCTCGACGTAGCGAAAGGTCGACTCCGTACAGCTTGCGCGACTTAAGACCCGACAACGCCAGCGCCGTTTCGCGGAGCGTTTTGCTGGGCACCGTTCCTGTGTTGATCCCCGCGCCGCCAATCTCCCGATGACTGTCCACCAACACCACGCTTTTGCCGAAACTCGAGGCTTCCGCCGCCGCGGTGATGCCGGCAGGACCGCCCCCTATCACCACCAAGTCGTAAGTTTTCAGATCGTTCGTCATTATGTTAGCTTACGCGTTCACGGAATTTTGAATATCAGTGACAACGCCGGTGTAATGCTCAACACCGACTATGCGCCGGCTAGGTTCTTCAATTACGCAGTACGAGTGGCCGGTAGGGAAAGGGAGACCGCGTGGAACCACACGTGTTCCCCTTGGACTTCGAATCATTCAATCCTTTAGCTTCCGGGTAGAAACGCATCAATCGATGCTTTGCCCGCGCCGCCGATCATTACCACTAAGGCAAGGCCGATTGCCAGGATATGAAATTCGAAGCCTTCGCCTTTATTCACTCCGTACCAGTTCATGAAAAAGCCGTTTGCTATATGAACCGTGAAAATGGCGACAAACCATGTTACACGCAATCCCGAATGCGGCAATCCGGCTCAGGCAACCGGTGATCAAACCCAGCGATCCTGCGAACTCAGCAAAAATGGCGAGGAAAGCTAGCGGAGCAGAGACATGAATTTTATCAGTGAAGAAACTCATGGAACCCATGAAGCCATGGCCGCCAAACCATCCAAACACTTTCTGGGCTCCATGCGGAAACATGACAATTCCCAGTGCGACTCGAGCTATCAATGGGAGCAGATTGTCGCGAGTTTGGATCAGCGAGTTAAGGGCGCCAATCGATACGTGATTTCTCTTTATCGAGCCCGCCACAGAATCAGCCGAAGCGAAAGAAATGTGACCGGCGTCCGTTACATCAATGGATTTGTTAGTGGTAGACATGAAAATATGATCGCTCCGCCGGGCCTGAGTCAGAAAATATCATGTTTCTTGCCTTAGTATAACTTTCAGACATGCTTGCACGGAGCATGGAACTTCGTCATCTCCGCTACTTCGTGGCAGCTGCCGAAGAGGAAAATATTTCGCGAGCAGCTCTGAGACTGCACGTTTCTCAGCCAGCTATCAGTCGGCAAATTCGTGATCTTGAAGAGGAAATCTCGATCCGGCTGTTTGAGCGGAGTGCCAAGGCGCTCAGCTTGACAGTTGCCGGTAGAAAATTTCTTGAGGAAGCGCGGTCGGCGCTTCGGCATGCCGAGGAAGCGGTTGCCCGGACGAAATCGTGGATTGAGACTGGAATCGGAGAGCTCCACGTGGGCTATGCTCCGTCTCCGACTACCCAGATACTTCCAAGAGCGCTCGAAGTGTTCCGCGAGAAGAATCCCAAGATACAGCTGCATCTTTACGATATTTCCACTGCGGAGATGCTCCTGCTTTTGAGGGAAAAGAAGCTAGACGCAGCTCTGACCGTTCTTCCTTCGCGAAAACATTTACGAGGCCTGGACTACATTCAGATAGCCAGTTATCCGTTGTGCATCGCTTTGGCGTCAAAACATCCACTCTCGAAGTTGAAAACCCTTAAACCCGAACAGTTCGTCGAGGAGCCATTCATCGGATACGCTCGGAAGGAATATCCGGAATACGAGGCATGGGTTGAAAAGCTCTTCAACAGTCTGGGACGCAGTCCGGCGCGGATCGTCGAAGAATACGACAGTTTTTCGGGGATCGTCGCGGCGGTCGCTTCCGGACGAGGAGTTGCCTTGATGCCGAGCGTAGCCCGCAGCGCGCTAGGGCCCGCTGTTAAATTGATCCGTCTCCAGCCTGCTCTCGAACAATTGATAGTTGCGATTTGGTACAAACAGAAGACCACGCCGGAAACCGTTAGTCGTTTTGTTTCGGCGCTTCTGGAGAGATAGGTTGAAGAGGGATATCGTCCTGACCGAATGGTTGAACTTGTTCTTATCCGAGGTCACCCCAACCTCGTTTCTGCTCCCGCGAAGAGCTGTCGATGAGGCGTAATCTCGGCAGCTGTTAAGACAATAGTTACGGCAGATGGGACAGAATGAGAGGTGGCTGCGAAGCGGTGATCTTTGTTCCTTTGAACTACTGCGCGGGGCTACGTGCGAGCGAGCCGCTAATGTGCAGGGGCCATATAAAACTAAAAAATCCTATACTCTATGTCTTTGAGACAGCGCACGTTTTGCGAATCGGACTGGACCGCACTCGCGCCATATTGGTATCCCGTAGCCTTCTCTCATGAGGTTTCAGAAAAACCGATTGCTGCGCAACTTCTTGATGAGCGTGTTGTGCTCTATCGGCTGGCAAACGGGAAGGTGACTGCGGCACGCGATCTTTGCCTGCATCGCGGCGTCCCTTTGAGCATGGGGTTCTTGGAAGAAGACACGCTCGTTTGTGCCTACCATGGATTCCGCTACGATGGCGAGGGCCGTTGCGTCTGCATACCGCTTGCCCGAATTCGATGAATGGCTCGACCCCGATTATCTACAGGTGCTTCCAAACAGCATCGAACTTGAGGCTTCAGCCGGACGCCAGATTGAAGGATTTCTGGATGTTGGTCACTTTGCTTTTGTGCATGTCGAAACTTTTGGAGACCGCACCGATCCGGAAGTACCAAATTACACAGCGAAACCGACAGCCAATGGTTTCCAGGCGGATTACTTAAGTACGGTCAGCAACTATCCAAAACGTCTCAAGCATCTTAATCCAACTGGATTTAAGTGGCGTCGGCTGTTCGACGTTTTTTTGCCCTTCACAGCGAAATTATCAGTCTTTTTTCCGAAAGATGGCCGGCTGCATATTCTCAACGCAGCGTGTCCAGTCTCGGCCCGGAAGACACGTGTGTTTGTGCCTATCTGCCGCAATTTCGATAAGGATGCGCCTTTGCAGGACACCCTCAATTTCAATCACCAGGTCTTCGCTGAGGATAAAGTAATCGTAGAACAACAATATCCTGAAGATTTGCCAATCGATCTTCAGGAGGAAGTGCATATCCGCGCCGACCGCAGTTCCATTACGTATCGACAGAGACTCGCCGCTTTGGGACTAGGCAGAACTTTCACGGCATAGACGTCATATCCTAAGTGCGTGTATTGTTTTCGAGTTATCTTTCTGGGCTCAGCACAATGGATTCAGAAGGTGTTTTCCGGTCGAGTTTGCTTTGTCGACTGACGGATCGGTTGCCGGTGCGCACCGTGTTCCGTGTGGCAATTCAACAATGTGTTAGCGATGTTCGTTGGTATAATTACGGTGCCGTTGTTAGTGCGCAGTTACTTCAGCTGCCGCTAGAAGAACCGGTTACCTGGTCAATATGGGCTTAGTCGCTTCCAGGCTGGCACATTTGTCGGCGGTCGAATCAAAACCGGCCAGTTAGGGTCGAATTAAAACCGGCCACTTTTTACGTTTAAATCGATAGAGGATGTTTTTGCAAGCAGTGATTGAAGAGTGGTTAGATGGGTGACTGGCAAACCGCGGGTGGCAACCTCTTTTTAGAACGTGTGGGTTCTTTAATGAGCTGTTTTGTTTTTGATTTTGGGAGCGAGGAACGAGCGAACAATAATCAAAAGCAAAAGCGAATTGGCGATCGCAGCTAAGATAGGGGTTGGTGAGGACGCGCTGAACGGATGGTTGCGCGGCAAGAGCAAACCGACGTTTGCTTCCCCATCGGAAGACGCCGTCCTCTTTCTCGAAGAGGCGGCGTACCGTCTTCTGGCTCATCGCCCACATTTCGACAATCTACCACGGACTCCAAGTTGGTAGTGTGATCGGTCGTATCCACGACGGAGCGCCTGATACCTTCAGCTTGCGATAGTAGAGTTTGTGATCAGCACAACCCACATAGAGGGTGTCAAAATTTGCTCCTCCGAACGCAAGTCCTGTCACTTGTCCTGCCGGCAGTGGAAGAATCGCTCTCACTCGGCCGTTGCGGTCTAATACCTGTACACCCATGCGCGTCGCCGCGTACAGTCTTCCCTCTCGATCCATTGCCCAGGTTGTTACCCCGCTATCATCCGCTGTGTCGGGGACGTGAAGCCAGTAGAAGCGTTGCTTGTCCTGCACAGTTCCGTCCGACTCTACGCGATAGCTGTATCCCCAGTGAGTTTTGTTCTCCGCAACTGCGAGCCAGAGTCCATCCGGCGACAGGGCGATCCCCGAAGGATGGTTGAGCCCTGAATCAATCAGAGTCTTATGGCCATCAGGTTGAATCATCCACACCTTACCAGAAGCGTCTCCGCTTCCGGGTTCAGTAGCGTATATCCTACGATCATGTGTAACAACGAATTGCTGAGCATCGATGTCCGCAGCGATATCGAAAAGCTTGCCATCATCGTTGGACACAACAATCTTGCCTGCTCCGCTTAAATAGAAGCGACCGTCTGAATCGAAAGCGAGAGTGGCGTAACCGCTCGTGATCGTTGCATTCTCTGAAAGTTTGCCATTTTCTAATAGCTTGCGGGTTCTGCCACTGGCAAGGTCCCGAAAGAAGATCGCGCCAGACGGATGTGAGGCCACGTTGCCGTCCGATTCATACTCGCCAGTATCGGAAATGAACGCAACGAACACAATTATCGATCCATCATGGCAACGGATGGAGACCACCGGCGGCACGCTCTTCTTCACGTACATACCCGAAAAGCACGACATCAAGATAGAGAAGGTCTGCTTTGATTCAGCGCGCGGGTATCGACGTAACCGAAAGGCGATGGAGCAAGGGCAAATATAACCAACACCGCAACCAACCAAGAAAGGCAAGACACACGATGAGCAATGAGAAGACACGTTTGCCATGGCGGCGAGTAGTGCAATGCACATCGATGACGTTCTATCCTTTCACGCTGGCAAGGTAATAGCCCGGAGCGGTGACGAGCTGTTTCAAGCGGATCCCGGACTAGTAGCTGAGCTTGCACCGCTCAAAGACGCTCAACCGGAAGTTTACGCTTTTTGAGTCGCTCAAGGCCGGTCGGTCCGTCAGTTGCTCCAATCAAAGGCGTTAAATTGGGCATAGGTGTTCTTGAGCTCAAATGTCAGCTTGTCCCCTGCGGTGACGCGGCAATTTACAGTATTACCCATTTCCGCCTCTTTGTATTCGAAGCCATCTGGCAACGTGATACGCGCCCTTTGTTCCTCGCCGGTCGCAGGGCTTTTTATAGGCTCTACATCGCAAGCGATGAGATCCGGGATCCGAAGTGTCGCGCGCCGTTTATCTCGATCCATATTTATGCTGATCGGAGCGATGATCGGCTCGACGACATTAGGGATGACGCTCGCGAAAATCTCCCAGTACGTCCCGCCGTGCTGACCGCTGGGGAGAGCGATTAATGCCTCGCGCTGCTCCTTTGTGGTCTGTTCGTCGACAATCGTACGGGCCACGCCGTTTCCCTCGTGTGTCGGTCCTGGCCACCAGACGGCCCGGCCGAAACGCGTGCCGTCCAATCGGGTGTTGCCGAAATATCCTTCTCCAATCTGCCACACGACAATCGCTTCGCAGTGTCCGGTCGTTGGCAGCGCATTGAATTGGCAGGGACAACCCCAGCTGCAGTTGCAGTTCACCATTTCTTCGCCTGCGATCCGCCATTTGATTTTCGTCGGTTCGCTCATATTTTTTTACTCCTTTACCAAGCTGAATAGGTTTCTGGTTGGTTTCTTCTCTGTCGTTCCTCCCGCGATTTAGATTTGATCGTCGGCCAGACGACCCTGCTTCGGGATTTCTTCAGGCTCCGGAAACGTCCGTGTCGCAAGGGGTCAGAAGGAATGCCTTAGTCAAGGCCTCTGAGCGACACGCAAAGGAACGACCAAGCCTTCTAGGTGTCAATGAGAATCCGGCCCGCACGTATAAACAGATTTTAGAGCATTCTCTGAGGGTGCGTTGCTCGCTATAGAAATTATCGAGGGAGACGTTGTCGTGCTCAAAAGCTTCACTCGCGTTGTCGATGGAATTACCGGCAGCGGAAATCTCGTGGCTCGTTAAAGGACCAAATAGGTCTGCACCAGACATTGGTGTTCAAAGCGACGATTCGATGGCAAACCGAATTCCTCCTCCTTCCTTAGAACCCAAGACAGAAGGGTTAAGCAAGATACAGCGTATAAGCATAGCTTTGTTGATCCCGTTGGCGCTTGTACTGCAACTGGTTTTAACTAGATCTAAGCGGTTTCGAGGCTTACTCCGAAAGATTTTACCAGCCTTCCAATCTTTAAATAACGCGGCCTTTGTTTATCTTCAGCTGGGCCTTATGGACGCGGCCAAAGAGCTTCTCAAAACTGCAATAGCGGAAAGAGGTGCCGACCCAATAACGTTTGCTAACTATGGACTCGCGCTGGGGCTGACAGGTGATGCCGATCTTGCATCGAAGCACCTGGACGCCGCGTTTTGGTGGGCAGGCACAGCCCACGAAAAAGCCGTAGTTGAGTATGACAGGGCTACCCTCTTAGTCCATCTTAACGACTTGGAGGAGGCTAAGAGACACCTTCGAAAAGCTTTCTCGCTGAGCCCTCGTGAGATTACGCGATACTGCCAGCTAAGTACTTACATCCAGGCGGCTTGTAAGAAAGATGAAGAACTTAATAGCATTGTTAAGAAGCAGGGGCGGGACAGAATTTACGACAAGTGAATCCCATATGAGAACCGCAACTTTGTGCATTACCTGAGCGTCGAGTGGGAGAGCGAGAGCAAGGAGATTCACGATATACTTAGCGAGGCAGTCCTCGCGCAAACTCATGATTGAATGTTCCGCCAGAAAGTGTTCAAATGAACGCTATGAAGCGATACCTTTTCGAACTCTTACAAAGGATTGAACTCGGAGCACGGAGACTAGCCAGCACGATCACGGGCGCAGGCGATAAACCCATACGTGAGATCACTCTAGTTCACGTGGAACTTGAAGAGATCGGCAACGCTCTAGATGCCTTTAAGACCGAGGTTACAGCCGGTGCCGCTGTCGGTGATATGCCCGGTAGGTTGATCAAAGAATAGATATGCCAAAACGAGAATACAGCCCTCAGTTTTTGAGCGATCAAATGGAAGGCTTTAAATTCTGCCTCGCAAGTAGCCAGATCGGAAAAGAGGTTTTACTCGGTAACAGCAACATCGGCGGCGGTCCGTATATGGAGGGTATTATCTACTCGTTCCCAGACGATCTAAAAGTCAACTTCGAACGACTAGCGCAACCGCCTTACGTTGATTGCTTGAAAGATGCAGTTTCCGTCATCGAGCTGGACCTAAAGCTAAAGTGTAGGGACTACGAAGCCGGAATTGAACATCAAGTCTGGTTTCGACACACAGCCGACGGCGTTCAGGTTGAACGCAGTTAGCCCTCGCGAGGGGAAACGGTCACGTCTGATTTTAACGGCAGTATTTCGGCAGTACCCTTAAAACTTATCGTCAGCTTTAAGGGAGTAAAATTGTCTGCGAAACGGCTATAGGACTTGATCTGCACCCGGCGTGATTCGAACACACAACCTTCTGATCCGTAGTCAGATGCTCTATCCAGTTGAGCTACGGGTGCGAGCAGGATGGGAAGGGTACCTCGCACATGCACAAAGTCAAGTGAAGGGCGGGCGAAGCGCATGACAAATGACAAATGACAGATTGGGGCGGCTGTTCTCGTTAAGCCTCCCAGGCAGCGTTTTGCAGGACGATTCGGTAGCCGTCGGGGTCCTCGAAGGTTGCACCATTGCGGTCCCAGTAGGGATTGAAAGAAGGTACGGGG
>WNFI01034931.1_pt1 | contig 14085 bp, 13 predicted proteins | sample 5400471 | NCBI WGS metagenome assembly WNFI01 (sample SAMN13153348, study PRJNA577476) | soil metagenome | isolation source: 100 cm saprolite on Douglas fir-dominated hillslope | place: USA:California | collected 2013-09-17 | reverse complement strand
GAGGAAGCGCTCGACGTGGTGCTTCTTGGTGTCGTAGTCGTGCTCGGCGATCTTCGGGCGGAACTTGATCTCGCGGACGGTGATCTGCTGCTGGTGCTTCCGCGCCTGCTTGACCTTCTGGGCCTGCTCGTACTTGTACTTGGAGTAGTCGAGCACCCGCGTGACGGGGGGCCGCGCCTCGGGGGCCACCTCGACGAGGTCGAGGTCTCGCTCCTGGGCGAAGGTCAGCGCGTCGGGCGTCTTCATCACGCCGATCTGCGTGCCCTGCTCGTCGATCACGCGTACCTCGGGCACGCGGATCCGCTCGTTGATCCTCGTCGTGTCCCGCTCTGGCGGGCGCCGGTCGAACCTGCGGGGGACCGGCACTAGCTGTCCTGGCTGCGCGTCAAGCGTTCGCTACGACGGGCGCTCTGAGGATTTGCTCGGCTGCAATGCCGCGGAGTATAGCTGGCTCTTTAGGTTGCGAGCGAACTCCTCGACGCTATCCGCGCCGGTGTCTCCATGCTCGTGCGAGCGAACCGCGACGGTACTCGCCTCGAGCTCGCGCTCGCCGACGATCAGCATGTAGGGGATCTTTCGCAGCTCCGCGTCGCGGATCTTTCGCCCGATCGACTCGCTGCGATCGTCGAGGTCGATCCGCAGCTCGGCATCGCGCAGCTCCGCCGCGACCGACGCGGCGTACTCGTTGAAGCGATCGGAGACGGGCAACACGATCGCCTGCAGGGGCGCCAGCCACAGCGGCAGCTCGCCGGCTGTGTGCTCGATGAGGATGCCGATGAAGCGCTCGTAGGAGCCGAATATCGCGCGGTGGATCAGCACGGGGGTGTGCTCGGCGTTGTCGGCCCCCGTGTAGGTGAGGCCGAAGCGGGCCGGCATCGAGTAGTCGAGCTGGACCGTCCCGGTCTGCCAGGAGCGCCCCAGCGAGTCGGTCATGTGCACGTCGATCTTCGGTCCGTAGAAGGCCCCGTCGCCCGGGTTCAGCTCGTAGGAGAGGCCCATCTCCTCGAGCGCCTGCATCAGCTTCAGCTCGGCCCGGTCCCACAGATCGTCGTCGCCGATCCGCTTTTCTGGACGCGTCGAGAGCTCCAGCCGCAGGTCGAAGTCGAACAGCGAATAGGTCGCGAAGGCCATCTCCAGGCAGCCCCTGACCTCGTCCTGCACCTGCTCTTCGGTGCAGAAGATGTGGCCGTCGTCCTGCGTGAAGTGGCGGACGCGCAGCAATCCGTGCAGCACGCCGGAGGGCTCGTTGCGGTGCAGCAGCCCGGGCTCGAAGTAGCGCAGGGGCAGATCACGGTAGGAGTGGCGCGTGGTGGAGAACAGCTGGCAGTGGCCGGGGCAGTTCATCGGCTTGACCGCCATCTCCCGTCCCTCGGCCTCGAGCGTGAACATGTCGTAGCGGTACTTTTCCCAGTGGCCCGAGGTCTTCCACAGCTCGGAGTCGAAGACCTGCGGCGTCTTCACCTCGCTGTAGCCCCGTTCGGCCCCCATCCGCCGCGACACGGCGACGAGCGCGTTGAAGACGCTCGTGCCCGCCGGATACCAGAGCGCGGCGCCCGGCGAGACCTCCGAGAACGTGAACAGGCCGAGCTCACGGCCGAGCTTGCGGTGGTCGCGGGCCTTGGCCTGCTCGATCCGCTCGAGATGCTCCTCGAGAGCCGAGGCCGAGAAGAAGGCCGTGCCGTAGATCCGGGTCAGCATCGTGCGCTCGGAGTCACCCCGCCAGTAGGCGCCGGCGACGGAGTTCAACTTGAAGGCCTTGACCGTCGAGGTGCTCGGCGCGTGCGGGCCGCGGCAGAGATCCGTGAAGGGGCCGTTGGTGTAGAGCGAGACGGTCTCGATCGGGTGTCCCCCAGCGGCGGCGGAAGAGGTGACGAGGTCGTCGATCAGCTCCACCTTGTAGTCCTGTTCGGCGGCCAGGAAGCGCTCGCGCGCGAGCGCCACGGGCACGTCCTCGCGGCTGAATGCCTCGGCGGCCTTGACATGGACACGCATCCGCTCTTCGATCGTGGCGAAGTCGGCCTCGGAGACCGTCGTGCCGGCCGGGAACTCGAAGTCGTAGTAGAAGCCGTCCTCGATCGGCGGCCCGATCGAGATCTTCACGCCCTCGTAGAGGTCCATCACGGCGGCCGCGAGCACATGGGCCGCGTCGTGGCGGATCAGCTCGAGCGCCTGCTCGCCGCTGCGCTCGGTGACGATTGAGATGCTCGCGCCGTCCGGCAGCGGCCGGGACAGGTCACGCACCTGCGGCTCGCCGCCGGTCAACTCGTGGGTGACCTCGATCGCCAGGGCCGCCTTCGCCAGCCCCGGCCCGATCGCAGCCGCGGCGTCGGCGCCGGTCGCGCCGTCGGGGAGCTCGAGGGGGGAGCCGTCGGGGAGTGTGACGTGGATCGCCATTGCCGCGCTTGAGGCTACCCATGGCGCGCGGGCGAGGCGTGAAGGGCGCCCCAGTGGCCGCGCCGGCCGTGCGCGCAGGCGCCTCTCGGGCCTCGCGCTCCGGGGCCTCTGTTTCGGTGTTACGGCGCGATTCGGCTCGTGAGAAACACCAGATGCAGACAACTGTCTGCATCTGGGAGCATCGTCCCGATGAGCGGCTCCGCCGACGGCGACATATCGATCGTCCTTTCCCCGATCCAGGTCGAGCAGGTGGTGCGGGCCGCATCTCGCAGCACCGCGCCGGGCGTCGCAGCGTTGATCTCCGGGTCGTTGAGAAGGCGGAACCACACACCGGCGGCGAACGCGCCGGGCGCTGCAGGAGGGGCGGCCCAGCGCCCGGTCCCCGCAGACCGGCGCCTGTCGAGCTCGCTGCTGCGAGGCCTGTCGATCCTCAGCTGCTTCGCCTCGACCGATGAGGAGCGCGGCATCGTCGAACTCGCCCGCCAGGCGGGGATGAGCGCGAGCACGGCACACCGCTACGCGCTGACGTTGATCGAGCTGGGGCTGCTCGAGCGCAGCCCGCACTCGCGCAAGTACAGGTTGCCCGCCGAAATCTCCCGCTGAGCTGCCCCCCGGGGCGCTCGCACGAACGGGGGGCGGGCGGGGGCGCGCAGTCTGTCGCCTCCGCCTCGCTCCCCGCCACTCCCCGTGGGCTACGTGTAGTAGTAGCCGTTGAAGTAGCTGGTGAACGTCGAATGGTTGTGGATGTACGGTTCGGAGCTCACGTGGCTCGAGAGCACGATCGCCGCCCGCGCACCCGGTTCGGGCTCGCAGACGACCCCCGAGACTCCCCTGATCCCGGCGCAGCCGATCCCCTGGCCGTAGCCGATCGTTTCGGCCGCGTAGAGGGAGACGAACGGCCCGAAGTAGTTCGCGCCGCTACCGATGCCGACGTGATTCACGTATTCGATCGCCTCCGCCTGGCCGGCGCCGAAGGCCCCACAGCAGGCAATCGTGGCGAGCAGGGTTCCGATCAATGACCTTCGCATCGTCAACCTCCCGTGATCTCGGTGGGCTGTTCACCGGCCGCGGCCGGCTGAGGGGCGACCCGTGCCCAGGCGTTGCCCGACACTGAGCTCCTCGCCGTCGAACCGTCCGCGAGCACCTCGCTGACGGCGGTGACGCCGTCGGGGACGACGCCGGCGGCGATCACCTTCCCCGGCACGCCGGGGATCTCGCTGACTTCGACCGTCGCGCCGTGCGCGTCGCCTTCGGGCGCCGAGCAGCCTACATCGAGTGCGGCCACCCCTTCGACCGGCACGCCGTCGTAGAGCAGCACACACACGCCGCCCGCGGATGAGCGCGCGATCCATGCCCGCAGCCCCGGCTCTCCCAGCGTCAGTCTGCGGATCGAATCCGCCACCGGCCAGTCGCCGGCGCCTTCGGGCCGCTGCGCCGGGAAGGTGGGCTCCGCCGGTTCACCCGCTGAGTGGGCCTGGTGGGGGTCGACGAGCGGCAGCCCGCTCGGCGCGGTGCTCGCGAGCGCCGCGAACTGCGGCGCGGACGCGGTTCCTGCGGCCGCGTTGCCGCCGCTCCCGGCGAGCAATGCTGCGGCGAGTGCTGCAGCCGCCAGGGGCGGCCCTGCGCGAAGCAGGAGGCGCCGTCTCAGTGGCCCTCTGCTTGGTGATCGTTGTGCCATCAGCCATCGATCCTTTCTGTACGCTCGGCTTCCGACCGGGCTTTCGATCGATTCCGATGACGGAACAAAATGAAATATCTGATCAACAGATGAGTTCCAGTCCTCGGAATGTACAATACGTCGTACCGGTGGTCTGAGGCATGCACAACGACCCCCTCCTCCCCGGCGACGACGATGATCCCCTACAATCAGACAGTCTGAATGATTCCGCGGCGGAAACTTCGGCTCGCGAGGAAGCCCCTCGTCAGCTCTCGCGTCTGGCGGAGTTCGAGCGCGTGTACCGGAGCCAGTTCGGCCCCGTCGCGTCGTATTTCGCCCGCCGCTATGACGCTCCGCAACTCGTCGCCGACCTCACGGCCGACACGTTCGTGGCGGCGATCCAGTCCTTCGGCGACTTCGACTTCGCCGAGACGAGCCCGCGCGCGTGGGCGATCGGCATCGCTCGCAGGGTCTGGCTGCGATACCGCGAGTCGGATCCCAGAGCCGAGGACCCTGCTCGCCGAGATTCGCTTCAGCGCTTGCTCGACGGAACAGAGACAAAGGAGCTGATGTGGTGGATCGAGGTGGAGCGCTCGAGCCGCGAGTTGATGGAACGTCTCAGCCGGATGTCGAGGCTCGACGGCGAAGCCGTGGAGCTCGTCGAGCTCTGCGAGCTCACACCCGGCGAGGCCGCTCGCGAGCTCGGTATCTCGACCGGTGCGCTACGCGTGCGGCTGATCCGCAGCCGCACGCGGCTGCGGCGCGAGGGAGGTGACGATGTCTAGGTTCGAAGAGCGGCTGTGGAGCGAACTACTCGAGCAACACGGCGCTCTGCTCACCGACCCCCCGCTGGAGCTGGCCCCCGCGCGCGCCCAGCTGCAACCGCGCAGACGTCTGGCTCCACTCGCCGCGCTCGGGCTTGCCCTGGCCGCGGCGCTGACGGCCGTCGTGATCGGGCTGAGCTCCGGCGGCGGAACCCCCGCATACGCGGTGGTGAGCAATCCCGACGGCACGATCACGGTCACGATCAGAGAGCTCGTCGGCGTCAAGGGCGCCGACGAAAAGCTCGCCTCGCTCGGCGTGCCCGTCCGCATCGTGCGCTCGGAAGCCGGATGCCAGACAGGTAGCGGCGAATACAACACCCCGCGAATCAGCCCGCAGCTGTTCCAGCGCATCGCGAAACTCGCCGAGTCCGGCGGCTCGGCCGCGATCGGGATCACGCCATCGGCGATTCCCGCCGGCGACACCGTCGTGATCGGAGCGCGCGAACTCAGTCCGGGCGTTGTCGGCCTGCAGACCGGCATCTACGAGGGCAAGACGCCGCCGTGCCTGCCGCTTGCCGGCTGACGGACGGCCGGAGCCTGAGGCGAGGCGGAGGGCCGAGGCGGGCCCAAGTGCTCGCCGGCTGAAGGAGGGTGGAGGCTAGGCCGAGCGCTCGCCCACTGCAGCCACCCCGCGGCGGCTCCAGCGTCCGTCGCGCGCGCCGGCGAACTCGAGCAGGCACTCCATCAGTGGATTGCAGCGGTCGACGGGCCCGACGAGTGTGATCTCGCCGCGGGCGGCATCGCGCACGGGCACCGCCACGACCCCCTCGATGACGCTGCCGAGCACCAGCGCCGCGGCCTCCGGCACGAGCGTGATCGCGGTTCCCGCGCCGAGCGCCGCCAGCACCTCCTGGGGGTTGCAGACGCGGTCGCCACTGACGCGCGCCGGCGGCCCGCCACGGTGATCGTCGAGACTCCAGAAGCCCGCCCAACCCGGGTCGACGGCGTCGTCGAAGCCCACGAAGGTCTCGTCGATCACGTCCTCCACGCTCAGGACCCGCTTGCGGGCGAGAGCATGTGTTGCGGGCATCAGCGCGACGCGCCGTTCGTAGCGCAGCGGACGCATCCACACGGCGCTGTCTTCGGGGGGACGATGGCAAGCGGCGACGTCAACGTCGGCGAGCCAGGAAGCAGGGTCGCGCGTGGGGAAGGTCAGCTCGCGGTAGCGCACGACGATATCCGGATAGGCGAGGGCGAAGGCGTCCATCTCGAGACGCCCCGCGAGGCTGGGCGGGGCGCCGAGGAAGCCGAAGTCGATCGCTCCACGATGGCCGCGTGCGAGCGACCGGGCGGCGCTGTCCGCCTCGACGCTCGCGGCGACCGCCAGGCGGGCCTTGGCGTAGAAGGCCTCTCCGGCAGCGGTCAGCGTGACGCCGCGCGGGTGCCGATCGAGCAGTTTCAGGCCGAGGTCGGCCTCGAGCTGGGCGATCGACTGCGAGAGCGCGGGCTGAGCGATCCCGAGCCGCCGAGCGGCGCTCGTCATCTGTCCTTGCTCCGCCACGGCGACGAAGTACTCGAGTTGTCCCCGCCTGAAGGGCATCGCTGCTCCCGGCTTGGTGAGGCTGCGAACTGCTCCCGGCTTGGTGAGGCTGCGAACCATACAGCTATTCAGGCTTCGCGATAAGGCGCCCCTATGCCATCGCCACAAAGACGTATTGGACTGGAGGGGCTGTGAGGAAAAGACTCCCCGGAACTCCATGAGGTGGACGATTTGGTGCTCTTGGGCGTGATGTCAGGTTGGTGGCTCCTAACGACGGGGTGCGTGATGGCGATGTGCCGCGTGGCGGCTACCGGCGATTACATGCTCACGGGGGGCTGACCATGGCCGGCACCGAGCCGATCACTTCTCGGAGTCGTCGCGCCGCCTCGCGTGGCGTTGGGGGCTCGGGGCGAACCGGGGGACGGCCTCTGTCTCCCTGATGCGGCAAGCCGGACGCGCGGGCATTTCTCTCTCGGTGCCCTCGCGTCCGCGCCGCCGGGGCGGGGTCGGGCCCGCCCGTTTCGCCCCTTGGCCGTGTTCGCTCGTGTGACGCGCGCCTGGGTGGACGACCACGTCACCCGGGGCGCCGTCGACCGCAGCAGCGAGGAGCGAGACTTCCGGGCGCTTCGCCGCAAGCGGGCTGCCCGAGGACCTTTCGCTCGGGTCGGCCTGAAAAAGCTTCGCCCCCGAGCCCAACCTTTCTGGGGCTGGACCGTTGGGTTAGCGGGTAGGTATGCCCTGAAGGCGGTTTGAAATCGGCAGAGGGGGCGATGTGACCGAGTCGACGCGGAGCGCATCGGGCCCACACGGAGGAAGTTTTTTGCGCAGAAGCTGAGAGACGGGTAGTTTTTAGTAGGCAAGAGTCCGCAGGAGATAGGTCGAGGGAGGACGACATTGGCCGAACGCAACGGAGTTTTGAAGACCGGCTCGCGTGTTCGCCTGGGGCTCGCCTCCGACGAGTGGCTCGTCGCGTGCGTCCGGCGGGGCGACACTGACGCCTTCGAGGCGCTGTACGACCGTCATGTCCGCGAGCTGCTGGGCTTTTGCCTGTACATGCTCAGCTCGCGGCAGGATGCCGAGGACGCCGTGCAGGCGACCTTCGCCTCCGCCTACCGCGCCCTGCGCGCCGACAGCCGTCCCGTCGCGCTGCGGCCGTGGCTGTTCACGATCGCTCGCAACGACTGCCTCAGCATCCTGCGGCGGCGCCGCCCGACCGTCGAGCTGAACGGCGAGATCGCCCCCGGCGCCGACCCGGTCGACCAGATCGAGACGCGGGAGGAGGTGCGCAAGGTCTTCGAGGGCCTACGAGAGCTGCCGGAGAGCCAGCGCGCGGCCCTGGTGCTCGCGGAGGTCCACGGCCTCAGCCACAACGAAGTCGGTCGCGTTCTCGGGGTTCGCTCCGAGCAGGTCAAGGCGTTCGTCTACCAGGCTCGCTCGAAGCTCGTCTCAGAGCGAGCCGCAAGAGACGTTGACTGCCGCGAGATCCGCGAAGAGCTCTCCAGCGCGCGCGGCGCCGCGCTGTTGCGAGGACGGCTGCGCCGCCACGTGCGGTCCTGCCCGGAGTGCCGGACCTTCGCCGCCGGCGTCGCCCGCCAGCGTCGCGCGCTCGGGGCGCTGCTGCCGGTCGTCCCGTCGCTCGCCCTGAAGTACAGGGCGCTCGAGGGAGCGCTCAGAATCCCCAGCTCGGACCCCGTCACGGTGGCGGGCGGAGCGACCGTCGGCGCCACGGCCGCGGGGACCGCGGCGGAGCTCGCGGGCGGCGGTCTGAACGCGATCGTCTGCAAGGTTGCGGTGGGCGTCGCATGTCTCGGCGCGAGCGCGGGCGTGGGCGTGTCCGTGCTGGGCTCCCCGGCCCCCTCCGCCGGCCAGCCGGGCGCAGCCACGACCGCGACGGCGCCGCTGCTCGCCTCGGTCTCGCCCGCGGACGCGTCGCCCTGGACCAGGACGACGGTGGCGCTCGAAGAAGGCGGCGGGAACTCGACTGGGGAAGGCCTCGCCGGCGGTTCGGCGGGAGAAGCGCCGAGCGAAGGCCAGGCTGGTCCGCTCGAATTGCGCAACGGTGCCGCTGCCGACGAAGGTGCCGCGGCCGGGGGGGGCTACTCTCGCGAGGGCTCGACCAGGGCGGGTCGGGAACTCCGGTCAGGCCAGACTTCGCGCTCGGGCGAGGGGGAATCGAGCAGCGACTACGAACAGCGCGCCGCCGCCGAACAGCGACAGATCAAGCGCGAAGGGCACCGCAAGCTGAGCGAACAGAACCGCCTGGCGCGTGAAGAACCGAAACCGAAGGGCGGCTCACGTCCGCCAAAGAGCGAAGAAGAACTGCTTCGCAAACACGAAGAAAACGTCCGCCGCCGCAGCGAACAAAAACCTGAAGGCCACTCGCGTCCCCCGAAGACCCAAGAAGAAATGCGTCTCAAACACGAACGCAGCGAACGCCTCCGCGCTGAGAAGCGAAAACTGCGCGAAGAAGCAGAAGCCCGGGCGCGGCTGGCCGAAGAAGAAGCAGCGGCCTCGGGCCCGTAAGGGCTGAGCTCGCGCTCAACTCACCCCGCGGCGCTTCGCACCCAGTCACCTTGCTGCTCGCCCGGGCAGCCATCGCGCCGGGCGATCAGTGGGCTTTGTACTTGAAGCGGTCCTTTTTGACGATCGGGCTGGTGCCGCTCGAGGTCGTGACGGTCACGTCGATCCTCGAGCGGGGTATGCCTGCGGGGGAGACCACTGTGATCGAGGTCGGTGAGTTGACGGTCACTTCGCCGGCCGCGACTTCGCCGAAGCGGACCGTGGCGGGGCTCGTGAAGCCCCGGCCGGTGATCGTCACGGTCGTGCCGCCGGCGGGCGGCCCGTTTCTAGGCGTCAGCTTGGTCACCGCGAGCGACTCGGCGGCCCGCTGGCGGCATTCGCCGGCCTGATTGCTCCACATCTGCTGGTAGAGGTACAGGTCGGAGTTGATCACCTCGTTGTAGGAGGCGCCGTTCGGCGCTTTGCCGAGCGGGTCGCCGTATTCCTTCATGGGATTCGGCGAGCGGCACTTGTCGGCGACCTCGTTGCCTCTGGTGTCGTACCAGGCGTTGAGCTCTGGGTCGGTGAGGGACTCGCTGTGCTCGTGTGCAAGCCCCCCGGCGATGGTCGCGTCGGAGGGATTGCCGTTGGGGTGTTCGTTCCCCGGATCGCAGGCCAGTCCTTCTAGGTAGGGGTCGTCGGCGTAGACCAGGACCGAGGCACCGGTTTCGATGAAGTTGTGGTAGGCGCAGTAAACCGGGTGGGTGGTGCCGTCGGAGCAGACCTTGCCGGCCGCTTCGGTGCAGCTTTCAACGCCTTCCGGGGTGAGCAGGAAGTACTCGTGTTCAAGGTCGATCGGCAGTTTGTGGGCCTGGACGAAGCTCAGGATCTCGGCCCTGATCTGGGGGTCGGTGAGGCATTTCGGCGCGGATGAGCAGCCGTTGGCGGGGTACGGGTCGGTGTCGGTCAGCGCACCGCCGAAATGGGAGTCGTAGCCGGCGAAATGACCGCCGGAGTCGCCGTACTGCGTGAGGATCGAGTCGGTGTTCAACAGCCCGCCGCTGTCGTGGGCCAGGTCTTCGAAGAAGCGGTTGATGCCGGCTTGATAGCCGGCGGGGTATGCGGGCGCACCGGCCGGGTCCCAGTAGAGCGCATAGTTGGTGTTCGACGGCATGACGGGCCCCGGCGAGTGGTAGAGCAGCGCGGCGTTCGAGTTCGCTTTTCCAGCACCTCTGGTGCTGCTGCGGTTCAGCGGCGACGCGATCGACGGCCGGGAGACGGCGTTCGGAGCCGGCTCATAGCTGAGGACGCGGCCCTGTACACGGACGATCACGGCCGACGCCGGCGTGACGAGCAGCGCCAGGGTGAGGGCCGTGCAGGCACCGGCGAGCACGAGCGCCAAGGCGATTCGTCGCGAACCGACCCTCGTCCTCGGGGCGACGCGGCCGCACACCGGCGCGACCATCGTCCTGTTCGATTGCTCCCTCACGGAGCTCCCTCTCCCCACGGTTGTCATGATCCAAACACCTCGAATTGCCGCCGTGAACGACTGGACAAGCGCGCCCGGAAACGCTCGCCTTCAAACAACGCGGCACGCATGAGAAGGTTGGAGCGCTACGGCCGCCGCGTAAGGCGGGGACGGAGCGCCGAACTCAAACGAGCCGAACAGGAGGAGCATGACATGCCGGGCATAGGAAACGTGGGCCGGGTAATGGTCCCGGTAGCCGACCAGGACGCGTCGATCGACTTCTACACGCAGAAGCTGGGCTTCGAGCTGACGGCCGACGTGCCGTTCGGGGAGGGCGAACGGTGGGTCGAAGTCACGCCGGCCGAGGGCGGCGCGTCGCTGGCGCTGGTGCCGCCGCGCGGCGAATACCAGACCGGCCGCATGACGGGCATCGCCCTCGACAGCGACGACGCGAAGGCCGTTCAGAGCGAGCTGAAAGCGAAGGGCGTGGACGTCGACGAGGAGACGATGGGCGGCGACGGCACGGTGCCGCTGCTGTTCTTCATTCGCGACGGCGATGGGAACCAGCTGATGGTCGTCCAGCGCTGACGCCGCGGGGCTCCCCGCGGGCTTCAGCCCGGTTGGCACGGATAGCTGCCGTCCTGTATCTTCGCCCGCGGAGGGGACGCCAGCCGGCGGCGAGCGTCCAGGAAGTGAGGCCAAATGCGCGAGGCCAAGTTGCGGTCCCGTTCGGGGATGGTTGTTCGTTGCTCGATTCTGGCGATCGTCGTGGCGGTCCTCGTGGGCCCGCCGGCGTCGGCGTCCCAGCAGCCGCTCGATCACAGGCGCTTTCGGCGACGACCGGGCGGGAGCGGCGGTGCTCGTTACGACGCCCAACATCCACATCCGCGGGATGAACCGCAACACGGTGATGATCGACGGTACGAAGCCGGGCTCGCCCCAGTGCTCCTCGGCGACGAACGACCAGAACTTCGGCGCGCCGGAAGGCGAAAAGTTCGCCGGCAACAACGGCGTCGTCGTCTACAAGGCGAGCGGCGTATGGCTGCAGAACTTCTCGACGTGCAACTTCCTCGGAAGCAACGCCGGAGGTGACTCGGTGTGGTTCGACGGAGGCGGGGCGTCGGGCCAGCAGGGCATCGGTACCTGGTGGGGTGAATACCTGAGCTCCACCTCGACCTACTGGGCCGGGAAGGGCGAACCGTCCGACGAGTACGGGATCTACGCCTCCAACACCTACGGACCCGGGATCTTCGACCACACCTACGCGAACAACATGGCGGACTCGGGCTATTACATCGGCGCCTGCCCGGACTGCCACGCGACGATCAACCACTCGAAGTCGGAGGGCAACGACCTCGGCTACTGCGGATCGAACTCCGGGGGCCACATCGTGATTGAGAACTCCGAATTCGTCAACAACGAGGAGGGCGTGGCGACGCAGAGCCAGAACAACGACGACGCGCCCCCGCCTCAGGACGGGATCTGCCCCTCGCCCAGCGTGAACACATCGCCGCCGCCCGGCGCGCAGCGCGAAGACATCTGCTGGGTGATGACGGGCAATCGGGTCATCAACAACAACAACGGAGCGACGCCGACGAGCGACAGCGCGCCGGGGCTGGTCGGCACCGGCATGACGATCGCCGGTGGACGCAACGACCTTGTGGCGAACAACACCTTCGAAGGCAACGGGGCGTGGGGCATGCTCGTGCTCCCCTACCCGGGCGTCGAAGAAACACCCCCGCCCCAGGTGCCCGCCGAAGACAACTGCAAAGGGGGCATCAAAGCCGGTGAAGAGTGCCTGTTCGAACCGTTCGCGAATGAGATCGAGGGCAACACCTTCGCGAAAAACGGCGGCTTCGGCAACCCGTCCAACGGCGACATCGGCGAAGTGGCCAACGCCGAACCGTCGGTGAAGATCACCTGTTGGCACGGCAACGTCGAGGAAGGTGGCGGCGAACCCACCAGCGAACCGAAACTGATCCAGAGCACCCACGGCACCTGCTCGGCGCCCGACACCGGTGGGGAACCGACCACGAGCGTGCTGGCGGTGCAAGCGGCGTGTGATTCGCAGCTGGTCGCCGAATGCCCGAGCGGGCCCGGCGCGGAATATCCGCGGACCACCGACGTCAAACTGCTGCCGATGCCAGAAGAACCGACGATGCCGAACGCGTGCGAAGGGGTGCCGAAAAACCCCTGGTGCCCGAACAACAAGAGAAAATAGGGGGAGACGGCCGGGCGCGCTGGGCTGTGCGTGGCGTCCGCGGGGGCCCCAGCTAGGCACCTGACGCAGCCACTGCGCACCCGCCGATCCCAGGCGAGCGTCGGTACGTCCCCGCCGAGCCGGCTGTTAAGGCGTTGGCCGCAGCGCTCGCCGGGGAGCTCGAGCGGCTGGGTCGAGGCTCGTTCGCCGGCCGGCCCGCTCCCGCAGACGTTCGAGCAATCGGCGCTCCCCCTCTGCTGCGTCGCGGGTCGGACCGCCGGACAGGTTGACGGCGCCGCGGCGCACCACCCAGTAGCCCGTCGACGTTTGCGGGCTTTCGGTCCGCAGGGCCCGGCTCAGCCGACATCTGGGTGCGAGCGAACCAGGCGAGCCCGGCGAAGCACAGGATCGTGGCGACGTAGAAGTTGACTCGCAGCCCGAGGATGTGTTGGGCGGGGTCGACTCGCAAGAGCTCCTCGCCGATCCGCGCGAAGGAGTACCCGGCGACGTAGAGCGCGAACAGGCCGGGGGCTCGGATGCGCCGGTGCCGCCCGAGCCAGGCGAGCGCACCGGCGAGCAGCAGGTTCCAGATGAGCTCGTATAGGAACGTCGGGTGGAAGGTGTCGTACTGCGCGTAGCCGACCGGGCGATGCGCGGCGCTGATTTCGAGCCCCCACGGCAGTGTGGTCGGCCCGCCGAACAGCTCTTGGTTGAAGTAGTTGCCGACCCGGCCGATTGCCTGCGCAACGAGCAGCGCCGGCGCGGCAGCGTCGAGGAACTGCGGGATGTTCGCGCCGCGCCGACGCAGCACCCACAGGCACGCGAGTGTGCCCCCGGCGATGCCGCCCCAGATCCCGAGACCGCCCTTCCAGACGGCGAAGGGTCCCCACCAGTGCGGCGGCACTTCGTTCCAACTCGTCGCCAGGAAGTAGAGGCGCCCGCCGATGATCCCGGCGGGGCAGCCCCACAGCGCGACCTCGTGGACGAGCTCGCGGTCCCCGCCCCTCGGATGCCAGCGACGCCTGGTGATCGCCACGGCGGCGAACACGGCGAACGCGTAAGCGAGGCCGTAGGCATGGATGAAGACCGGACCGAGGTGCAGGCCGTTGCTCGGTGGGCTGGGGATGAACCCGATGGCCGGGACCACGACGCAATCCTACTATGCCGCCTAGTAGTCTTGTCGCCCTCGCCATGGACGCACGCAGATTCCCGAATGTCCGCTGTGCGGTGGGGGCAGTGCTCGCGAGCATGTCGTTGCTCGCGCTCAGTCCCTCGGCCGCCTTTGCCCATGCCTACTTCGAGGGCTCGACCCCGGCGCCCGGAACGCGGACGAGCAGCCCGCCGGGCGAAGTGCTGATGCGCTTCGACGAGACGCTGAACCCCCGGCTCAGCACCGCGGCGATCTACCAGACGCCGAGCGGGCGGCACCTCGCTGCAAGCGTGAGCTTCCCGCAGGCGCTGCAGATGGCAGTCCGCCCGGCGCGGCCGCTGCCGCGCGGCTCCTATCGGGTGGAGTGGCACAGCGTCTCGGCGGACGACGGCCACGAGCTCGAGGGGTCGTTC
>WNFI01044575.1_pt1 | contig 14086 bp, 14 predicted proteins | sample 5400471 | NCBI WGS metagenome assembly WNFI01 (sample SAMN13153348, study PRJNA577476) | soil metagenome | isolation source: 100 cm saprolite on Douglas fir-dominated hillslope | place: USA:California | collected 2013-09-17 | reverse complement strand
GGCGCGCAGAATCAGGACGCGCGTTCAACGTGGGCTATATTAGTTCAATGTTGCGCAGCGGCGCTCCCTTGCGCGCATGACGGACAGCGTCGCGCCCAGCCCGGACGTGGGTGCCGGCATTGCGCCCGATGAAGTGGCCATCCCCGCCCTCGCCCTTCGTGAGGTGCTGGCTGACAGGGTCATCCGCATCGAGGAAGAGATTGCCTTGATCGAGCGCCAGTACCGCCAGCTCCAGACCAGGATCAACCAGTATCAGGAGCGACGCGACGCCGCCGAATCGGTTCGCCTGGTGATGCTGAGCGGACTCGATCGCTACGGTCCCGACGAGGTCAGGGAGGCGTTTGACGAGTACAGCACCGCCGCCAAGGAGCTTGCCCTTGCCGAGCAACGGTTCGACGCCCTGACAGACCGGGTCGGTGACGCCAAGGATCGCCTCAAGGAGGTCCGCGGCGACCTCGAGCTGCTTGCTGAGGTCGACAACGGTCCCTCCACCAGCGCAACCGAGCGGGAGTCGAACGCGTACCGGAACACCTCGCGACAGGTGTTTCAGATCATCGAAGAGGAGCGGATGCGGATCGCCCGCGACATGCACGACGGACCGGCGCAGTCGATGAGCAACCTGGTGCTACAAGCAGAGATTCTGGAGCGGCTGGTCCACAAGCCGGAGGCCATCCTGACCGAGCTGCAGGACTTCAAGAGCTCCGTTCGCAACGCTCTCGACGAGACCCGGCAGCTGATCTTCGACCTTCGACCGATGACGCTGGACGACCTCGGACTGGTGCCCACGCTGCGCCGCTACACCCGCGAGTACACCGAACAGCAGGGGATCCTGGTCCGGCTCAACGTGGTCGGAGAGGAGAGGCGACTGCCCGGGAATATCGAGGGCACCCTCTTCCGGATCATCCAGGAGGCCCTCACAAACGCCCACAAGCACTCCCAGGCGAAGATGGTCGAGGTCGGGTTGGACCTGACCGGCGAGCGAATCCATGCCAACGTCCGGGACGACGGGATCGGTTTCGACGTCCGCAAGGTCGAAGCCGGGCTGGCCGAGAACCGCAACCTGGGACTGGTCAGCATGCGAGAGCGATGCGAGCTCGAACATGGAACCCTCGAGATCAGGAGCCAACCGGGCAAGGGCACTGAGATCCGTATGGCGTTTCGCCTTGACCAGGGCTAGAACACCGATGACGAATCGTGACCTCTCCGTCACTGCGTTGCGATCCGCACGTTGACGGTTTTGGTCTGGCGTGCTACACAATAGCCGCATCAATCGCCGTCAGGGGACTGGCGACGAAAAGGAGGTGGCATAACTTGCTTTCTAGTCTTTATCTCAAGATCTCTGAACTCATGCACCGCGAGGACGATGAGGAAGGTCAGGGGATGGTCGAGTACGCACTCATCCTGGTCCTTATCGCAGTCGTCGTAATCGTGATCCTCATCCTCCTTGGCAACCAGGTCAAGAACGTCTTCTCGAACATTTCGGCCGGTCTCGGCAGCTAAGAAACTGCCACCAGCAGAGGGAGTCGGCTTTCCGCCGGCTCCCTCTTTCTTTAGAAACGACTTCTCATTTCGCGGAGAAGTTAGGCATAATGCGGTCGACCCTCATACGGGCTCTTTTATCCGTCCCTACATCGATTCTCGATCACGCTACCTGGAGGTGAATCCGTAAGTGGCCACAGACGCAAGACCTAGAAGTAACCGCTTACTGATGGTGCTGGGCATCCTGATCGCCGCTGTTGCCTTCTTCATCTTCATCCTCTTCGGACGTGGTGGGGGATCGGGTAGCAACCAGGGGGCGCGCAACATCAACGTAGTGGTGGCGGCGGTGGACATCCCCGCTGGTCAGCAGATCTCGGACCAGATCGTCCGGATCGAGACATTCGCCCCGGAGCAGGTTCCGGCGGGCGCTTTCAACAAGATCAGCCAGGTCAGCGGCCAGTACGCGGCGGTGGCCCTGAGCAAGAACTCGGCCCTCTCCAGCTCGACGCTGGTATCCACGCTCTCCAAGCTGCCCCCGGTGAAGAAGCCGTACCTGGACATCCCGCCCGGCCAGGTCGCGATTTCGATCCCAGCCGGAGGGGAGCTGCAGCAGATCGGCGGCTTCATTCAGCCTGACGACCGGGTCGACATCCTCTGGTCGCCCAGCGCTGGCATCTGGCAGGTCGCATTCCAGAACCTGCGGATCTCGCACACGGGATCTGTATCCAGCCCCAATACCCAGGGCATCGCCTCCAGCTTCGTCGTATTCGTCAGCATCGACGATGCCGAGGCGCTGTCGGTGCTCTTTGGCAACGGCAGCTACAAGTACGTCCTGCGCTCGCAGGCCGACGCCGAGAAGAACGACACCGTCAACAGCGGCGGATTCACCCTGCCGCAGTTCAACTCGCGGTTCCACATCCCCGGTTAGGAGCTGATTCGAGAGGGCCGGTTCGCCGGCCCTCTTCCACAGCAAGCTAAGAAGTGGCCAACGGCATCAACGTTCTCATCGTCGACGACATCTCGACCACGCTCGACAATCTTCGCAAGCTACTGGCTTTCGAACCTGACATCGAGGTAGTCGGGACCGCTGGCACGGGCCGCGAGGCGATCGAGCAGACCAAGAAGCTCCACCCCGACGTCGTCCTGATGGACGTCAACATGCCGGAGATGGACGGCATCCAGGCGACCGAGATCCTGGCGTCGGAAGCGCCTGACTCCCCGGTGATCATCATGTCCGTGCAGGGTGAGCGTGACTACCTGCGCCGGGCGGCCACGGCCCCGATGGCACCGCCCGAGCCGCCGCCCGCCGCGCCCGTCCCAGCCGAAGAGGCCGGCGAACCGGCAGCGGTCGACTCGCTCGGCGAGGTGCCCGTGGCGGAGCGGCCGGAGGCGGAAACCGTCAAGGCTGAGCTTGCCGAGCTGGCCCTCGCCCAGACGGACGAGGCCGAGGCAGGCGCAGTCGAGGCAGGAGAAGCCGAGGCGGACGCAGCCGAGGTACCGGAAGCCGAGACGGACGAAGCCGGGACCGAAGCAGAGCCGGCACCCCCAATTGACTCAGCCGCCTTGGAGCGGGAGCCGGGCACGCCAGTTGACGAAGCCGCCGCTGGGGGCGCAGTACCGGCGCCCGCAGATGAACCCGCAGAGGAGTCAGCGCCTGAGCTCTTGCCGGCGACGGAACAGGCGGTGGAGGCGCCGGCCGCCGAGCCGGCAACAGTCGACGTGGAAGGGGGGGCTGCAGCCGCCGTCCTCGAAACCGAGCCCGAGGCGCCCGCGCCGCCGGTTGCGCCCGTCCCCCAGACCTACGGTGAGCTGGTTGTGTTCTACGGCGGCAAGGGAGGAGTTGGGACTTCGGTGCTGGCCGCCAACCTGGCTTGTGCGCTGTCTCGCGAGGCCGGAGCCCGGGTGGCGCTGGTGGACCTCGACCTCCAATTCGGGGACGTCGGCGTGCTTCTCAACCTGCCCCAGACGCAGTCCATCTCGGACCTGGTCGCATCGATCGACCAGTTGGACCCCGATTTCGCCAACGACGTCATGGCTGATGGGCCGGCCGGGATCCGGGTGCTGCCGGCGGCCACCAGTCCTGAGCTGGCCGACCTGGTGGCTCCGGAGCACGTCCAAACGATCCTGGAACTGCTGCGGAAGATGTTTGACTTCGTTGTAGTCGACACCAGCTCCAATCTCGGCGACGTCACCCTGACAGCGCTGGACATGGCTTCCAGCGTGATCCTGGTGACGGCCCCCAGCATCACGTCGGTCAAGAATGCCAAGCTGGCCCTCCGATTGCTCGAGTCGATCTCAATACCAACCGGCGCAGTCACCCTGGTGTTGAACCGCTGCGAGGCGCACACCGAGTTCAACAAGGACAGCATCGAGTCGCACTTGAAGTTCCCGATCACGATCCAGATACCCCACGATCCGCGGACTGTGGTGAACTCCATCAACCGAGGCGTCCCTTTCGTGATCAACAACCCCGAAGTCGAGGCGAGCCAACGCGTCCGCCAGCTCGCCGCCCACCTCCTACCCGAGAGCATCCGCACAGCGCCGCCGCCGCCGCGCAACCGCGGGATGCTCTTCGGGCGACGTTGATGGAGCGCTGGGGGACAATGGACTGATGGGATTGCTCGAACGCGTCCAGAAGAAGGCCGTTGAGGAGTCGGGGCAGGCGCCGGCACAGATCCGCCTGGCGGTGGCGCTCTGGCGCCACCCCCAGCAGCCGGGCCGCCGCCGCTCTTGTCAAGCCAACCGCGGCCCAGGCGCAGTTCGTCCGGCTCAAGTCGCGAGTGCATGCCCGGCTGGTCGAGGAGATGCAGGACGAGGACACCGCCGAGCGCGAGGACATCGTCGCCAAGATCGGCGAGCTGGTCAACGCCGTTCTTGGCGAGAGCGGTACGCCGCTGCCCCGCAACGAGCGGGCCCGCCTGGTCGAGTCCCTCATCAACGACGTCCTTGGCCTCGGCCCGTTGGAGCAACTGCTCAACGACCCTGAGATCACCGAGATCATGATCAACGGCTTCAGGCAGATCTACATCGAGCAGAGCGGCAAGCTGACCCTCTCCGAGGTGACCTTCGAAAGCAACGCCCAGCTGCTGCAGGTGATCGACCGCGTCGTCAGCTCGATCGGGCGCCGCGTGGATGAGAGCTCGCCCATGGTCGACGCGCGGCTCAAGGACGGATCTCGTGTCAACGTAATCATCCCTCCCCTGGCGCTGACCGGGCCGACGATGACAATCCGGAAGTTCGCGGCCGAGAAGATGAACGTCGACGACCTGATCCGGTTTGGGACCATGACCCGGGAGATGGCCGAGTTCCTGCGGGCCTCAGTTCGCTCCCGTCTCAACATCCTGGTGTCGGGCGGGACAGGCTCCGGCAAGACCACGACACTTAACGTCATCTCGAGCTTCATCCCCGACGACGAACGGATCATCACCGTCGAGGACGCGGCCGAGCTGCAGCTGCACCAGGACCACGTCGTCACACTGGAGTCCCGCCCGCCCAATGTCGAGGGCCGTGGCCGGATATCGATCCGCGACCTGGTCATCAACTGTCTGCGCATGCGGCCCGACCGGATCGTTGTCGGTGAATGCCGTGGTGGCGAAGCGCTCGACATGCTGCAGGCGATGAACACCGGCCACGACGGCTCCCTGACCACCGTTCACGCCAACAACCCCAATGACACCATGAACCGCCTGGAGACGCTGGTGCTGATGGCGGGCGCCGAGCTCCCGTCCCGGGCGATCCGCGAGCAGATCGCATCAGCCATCGACATCGTCGTCCAGCAGTCGCGCCTGCGGGATGGAACGCGAAAGGTCGTGAACATCAGCGAGGTGGTCGGGATCGAGGGCGAGAAGATCAAGATCCAGGACATCTTCATCTTCAAGCGATGAACTTGATTCTCGGCGCAGCCGCGGCCATCGGGATCCTTTTGTTCTTCGGCGGTCTGGTCGCCTCCCGCCCGCGCGAGCTCGAACCCGACGTGATGGACGAGTACGCCCCGCCGGCTCCCACGGGTCCGACCAACCCACGCGAGGTGCTGAGCGGCGCCATGGACGCCTTCAACCGGGTCCTCTCCAGCCGGCCGAGGACCTCCAAGGCCGCCGACCAGCTGGCCAAAGCCGACCTCAAGCTGCGCGTCTCAGAATATTTCCTGGTGGTCGCCGGCACGATGGCCGCCGTCTTCCTTTTGATCTACCTCATCAACCAGAACTTCATCGTCGCCATCCTGGGTGGGGCACTGGCCTACTTCCTGCCGGGCTTCTATGTGAAGTACCGCCAGCGCAAGCGTTTCAAGGCCCTCAACGCCCAGCTCGGGGACACCATCCTGCTTCTCAGCAATGCGCTCAAAGCCGGCTATTCCTTTGCCCAGGCGATGGCGACGATCGCACGCTCTGCGCCCGCGCCGATGAGCGACGAGTTCACTAGGGCCGTCCGAGAGATGAACCTCGGAATCACAGTGGACGACGCCCTCGACCACATGAACCAGCGGATCGAATCCGAGGACTTCGACCTGATGGTCACGGCCGTCCAGATCCATCGCGTGGTCGGCGGTAACCTGGCTGAGATCCTAGACACCATCGCCTTCACCATCCGCGAGCGAATCCGTATCCACGGCGAGATTCGGACCCTCACCGCCCAGGCGCGTGCCTCGGGCTACATCATCACCGCGCTGCCGTTTGCCCTGGCGGGCATCCTGACGGTGGTCAGCCCGACCTACATCACCCCGATGTTCAAGGAGCCGCTCGGCTGGGGCTTCCTCATCCTGGCCCTGATCATGATGTCTATCGGATACGCGCTCATCCGCCGGATCGCGGCCATCGAGGTCTAGGCATGCCGATAGTTCTGATCGCATTCCTGTTCGCGGCCGGGGTCTTCATCTTCTTCCGGGGCCTGGCCACCGCCCCCAGCGAGGATCTGCTGGAGACGCGCCTGGCCCAGTTCCGCGACCAGACGGTCACCCTCGAAGAGATCGAGCTGCAGCAGCCGTTCAACGAGCGGTTCATCCGCCCGGCTTTCGAGCGCCTGGGGGCGTTCCTCAATGCTCGCGTCGGCCGGGATCGGATCGTCACCATCCAGAACAAGCTCGCGGTCGCGGGCCGGCCGGGAAACCTGACCGTCAACGGCTTCATCTCGCTGAAGCTGGTGATGGGCATCGGATCTGGCGTGCTGGGGTTCCTGCTGTTCACGCTGGCCAGGCTCAGCTTCCCATTCATCCCGCCACCGGTCGGAACCGTGGTGCTTGCCGCCGTTGCCGGCTCCGGCGGGTACTTCTTCCCCGACCTGTGGCTGCGGCAGAAGGTGCAGCGGCGCCAGAAGGAGATCCGCCTGGCACTGCCCAACGCGCTGGACCTGCTGACTATCTCGGTGGAAGCCGGTCTTGGCTTCGACGCCGCACTGGTACGCGTCACCGAGAAGTACAAGAACGCCCTGTCGGAGGAGTTCACTCAGGTCCTCAATGAGGTCCGGCTGGGCCGGCCCCGGCTGGAGGCGCTCGACGACATGGGGCGCCGCGTCGGCGTCGAAGAACTCCACAGTTTCATCCAGGCGCTGATCCAATCGGAACAGCTCGGCGTCGGCATCGCCAAGGTGCTCAGGATCCAGTCGGAGGAGATGCGCCGCAAGAGGCGGCAGCGTGCTGAGGAGCTGGCTGCCCAGGCCAGCCTGAAGATGCTCTTCCCGATGCTGCTCTTCATCTTCCCCACGATCTTTATCGTGCTGATGGGCCCCGCGGTCCTGGTCGTTCTCCACTCCCTGGCGCACTAACCCCGGCGGAACCGGCACCCAACAATGCGCCTGGTTGAAGCCGAGACCGGCCGCCTCATCGCGGCCGAGGTCGAAGTCGCTAAAAGTTCGTGGGCGCGTTTCATGGGCCTGATGGGGCGGAGCTCGATGCCTGCCGGGAGCGCGCTCTGGATCGAGCCATGCAACTCGATCCATATGTTTTTTATGGGCTTCGCGATTGATGTGGTTTTCCTCGATCGACAGATGCGGGTCAAGAAGGTGATGCTGAACCTGAAGCCCTGGCGCGTAAGCCCGATCGTATTCGGCGCGCGGACCACCGTCGAACTGCCCACCGGCACGCTCGCGGGCAGCGCGGCCCTTGCCGGGCGTTCTCTGCGCCGGCTGCTCCAGGCCCTGCCCGGTGTCGCCATGCCCGATGTGCTCCAGTTCGTTAGATGCCCTTGACAGCATCACCGCCTGGTTTGCGCTGGCCGGTCCTGTCCGGGAGGCCATCCACCGGCTCAAATACGAAGATCGGCCGAGGGTGGCCGCTCCGTTGGCCGAACTCGGAATCTCGCTGGGCGACCTGCCGCCGGGAGTGTTGGTGCCGGTGCCCCTGGGGCCTGCCCGGCTACGCTCGCGCGGTTACAACCAGGCTGAGGTGCTGGCCCGCCGGGTCGCGGCGAGTGGGGGGCGCGGGTGCCTGCCCGGGCTGATTCGAACCCGGGAGACCGATGCCCAGGTTGGCCGCGGTGGTGAGGATCGGCGGCAGGCTCTGACCGGCGCCTTCGCCTGGCGAGGCCCGATCTCAGACGGGGTCCCAGTCGAGATCGTGGTGGTTGACGACGTGGTCACCACCGGAGCCACCCTGATGGAGTGCGCGCGGGCGGCACGCGCCGCCGGCGTCAAGCGTGTCCACGGGCTTGCAATCGCCCTCGGATGAGCCCGGTGCCGAGTTCACAGTGATGAAACAAGCTCGGCCTCGGTTGGGAACCAAAACCGGTTTTCTGTGCGAATATGTCCCTTGTCTTCATCTTGCTTGATCGTATTCAGAGGGTTTCATGGCCGTAACCAGTCAACGCACTCACGACGAGCTGACCAAGTACTACGACGCTCTCGGTCCAATTCGGGACCTTGTCCTCGACGACAGCTTGACCGAGATCATGGTCAACGGCCCCAAGCAGATCTACGTCGAGCGCAACGGCAAGATCCTGCTGACCGACCGCCAGTTCGACGATGACAACCACCTTCTGCGGGTGATCGACTTCATCGTCAGCGCCGTCGGCCGTCGCATTGACTTCCGCAGCCCGATGGCCGACGCCCGGCTATGGGACGGCAGCAGAGTAAACGCTGTAATCGCCCCTGTGGCCCTCGATGGTCCCATCCTGACCATCCGGAAGTTCACCCGCGATCCCTACAAGGCGTCCGACCTGGTCGGCTTCGGGACCCTCTCGAACGAGGCGGTCGGATTCATCAAGGCCTGCGTCCTGGCCCGCGCCAACCTGCTGATCTCGGGCGGGACGGGCACCGGGAAGACCACCTTGCTGAACGTCTGCTCCAGCTTCATCCCATCCGACGAGCGGATCGTGACGATCGAAGACGCGGCCGAGCTTCAGTTGAACCAGGAGCACGTCTGCCGGATGGAGTCACGCCCAGCCGACGTACACGGTGAGGGTCGAATTGCGATCCGGGAGCTGGTCATCAACAGTCTTCGCATGCGGCCCGACCGGATCGTGGTCGGAGAGTGCCGCGGCGGCGAGGCGCTGGACATGCTCCAGGCCATGAACACCGGCCACGACGGCTCGCTGACCACCATCCACGCGAACTCCTCCCGCGACGCGCTGTCGCGACTTGAGACGCTGGTCCTGATGGCGGGCATGGATCTCCCGGCGAAGGCGATCCGCCAGCAGGTTGCGGCCGCCGTCGACCTCATCATCCAGCTCTCGCGGATGAAGGACGGCTCTCGAAAGGTCACCAACATCTCCGAGATCACCGGCATGGAAGGCGAGACGATAACGATGCAGGACATCTTCGTCTACGAGCAGCGCGGTCTCGACGCGGCCGGTCGGGTACAGGGTGTATTCCGCCCAACAGGCATCCGGCCCAACATCATCGACAAGCTCTTCGACCTCGGGCTCCCAATTCCCGCTGAGCTCGCGCGTCTGTTCCCTGACCGCGCGGACCGAAAGCGTTGACGGCAGGTGCGCGGGTGGGACGCGAAGCAGTCCCGACCGGGACCAATAGGGGGGGAGCGGTCCGGGTCGCGCTGGTTGTGGCGGTCGCCGCAGTGGTGGCCGTTGCAGGAGGTGTGCGGGCCGGTCTGCCGGCCTGGGCCGGGGACCCTGGCACCGAGCAGCAGCTGTTCCAGTTGACCAACCAGGATCGCACCTCTAACGGGCTCGGGTCGCTGGCGTTCAACAGCAACCTCGGCAGCATCGCCACCAACCAGCCCAACGGCAACTGCGGTGGCGTGATCGGGCGCTCCGAGGACATGATCAATCGCAACTACTTCAGTCACCAGATCCCTCCGTGTGGACAGTACGTCTGGAACGTCTTCAACCTGGGCTCGTATACGGCCGCGGGCGAGAACATCGGCTGGAACAACTACCCGCCCGACCAGAGCGTGGGCCAGGTCAACACCGCCTTCATGAACAGCCCTGACCACCGCGCCAACATCCTCGGCAACTACTCCCAGATGGGGACCGGGGCGTGGGCGGCGACCGGCGCCTGGACCGGCGGCGGGGGTTCATACAACGGCGTGATCATGTACACCGAGATCTTCATCAAGACCGCCAGCGGCGGCGGCGCGCCACCACCTCCACGTCCACCACCACCACCACCACCACCGGTGCACACAGGCGGTGGGGGTGGCGGCGGTGGCGCTCCGGTGGCTGTGGTTCCGCCCGCGCCGGCCCCGGCGCCCTCGCCTTCGCCAAGCCTCTGCTCGCTGCCGACGAACCTGGGCGAGGCTGACCGGAACTCCCCGGCGCCCGCGCTGGCTTCGGACGGGGGCCAGCCGCCGTGCCCCAGCCCGCATGTCGAGGAAGCCAGTCCAACGCCCAGCGGCACCGCCGGCGCCAGCCATGAGGTCATCGGCGCCGACCGCGAGGCCGCCCCCCAGGGCTTGCTGGAGAGTGTCATCGATCGCGTCCTTAGACTGTTCCTGAATGTCTGAAGGGGCGCCGGTCGAGGCAGGAGCTCGGGTTGAGCCAAGCGCTCGCGACATCGTCGTCGCCGACAACCTGAGCAAGACCTACAGCATCTCGCTCACCCCTCGCCCGGTGGTGGACCACGTCAGCCTCTCCGTCAGGGCCGGTGAGCTGGTGGCAATCATGGGGCCCTCCGGCTGTGGCAAGAGCACGCTGCTGCACCTCCTCGCCGGGCTCGAGCCGCCGGACTCCGGCCGGGTCCTGGTGGAAGGCCACGACATCACAGCCATGGACGAGCGGGCACGGACCATCTTCCGCCGCGAACAGATCGGCTTCGTCTTCCAGTTCTTCAACCTGGTGCCCAACCTGACGGCGGCCGAGAACATAGCCCTGCCGCTCCGAATCGCGGGTCAGCGTTCGGGCGCGATGGACCGCGTCTCCGACCTGATGCGCGACCTCAACCTCCGGGACCTCCAGGGCCATCGACCGGAGGAGATCTCCGGCGGCGAGCAGCAACGCGTGGCGATCGCCCGGGCGCTGCTGAATCAGCCGGCGATCGTGATCGCCGACGAGCCCACAGGCAACCTTGACTTCAATACCGGGAACGACGTCCTCGAGCTGATCTGGTCCCATTGCGTCGACGAGGGACAGACGGCGATCCTTGCCACCCATGACGCTCGCGCCGCGGCTTACGCCGACCGGGTGCTGGTGATGCGGGACGGCCGGATCTTCGAGACCATCGAGCTCGGCCGCCGCCAGGATCATAGTGCCGCTCCTCTTATCGCTCGCCTGGCGCAACTCGGCCTCTAAGAGGGAGCGCTCCCTCCTCTCGATCCTGGCGATCGCGCTGGGGGTGGGACTGACATTCGGCACCCAGCTGATCAACCTGTCGTTGCAGCGGCAGTTGAGCCGGGCCACTTCCGAGATCATCGGTAACGCCGACGCCGAGGTCTTCGCCTTCTCAGACCAGGGCTTCAGCCAGGACATGGTCGACCTGATCGCCAAGCTCCCTGAGGTACGGGTTTCGGCGCCGCTTGTCACCAAGCGGCTCAATGGCGTCGTCGCCGGCCACGACCAGACCTTCCAGATGCTTGGCATCGACCCGGTTGCCGAGGGTCAGCTGCATCCACTGCAGCTGGCTTCCGGCGCGATGTTCGCCGCCGGCGACAAAACCGCTGTGCTGCTGGACCAGAAATGGGCCGCCGAGCACGGCGTCGGCGTGGGCTCCACTGTCACCCTGTTCACCGCGCTCGGGCCCGACCAGTACAAGGTCAAGGGCCTCCTCAAGGACAGCGCGTTCGCCCAATCCGCGTTTGGGCCGGTCGTCTTCGTCCCGCTGCAGACCGCGCAGAAGGCGCTGCGGCTGGGCGCCCGGGTGACCGAGGTCAGCGTGGGTCTGAGTTCCACATGTTCGGGCGACTACGCGACATGCACCTACGGCCCGTTCCGATCTGACCTTCGCCAGAAGGCGATCGAGGAGTACTCGGTCCAGGACAACCGCGCCTTCGCCGGCGGCCAGCGTGACCCCTATCTCGAGATCACACCTGTGCTCCGGTTCTTCAGCCTGCTGGCTGTGGGGATCGGCCTCTTCCTGATCTACAACAACCTGGCGGTGACGGTCCTCGAGCGAAGACGCGAGATCGGGCTGCTGCGCGCCGCCGGGGCCACCCCCGGGTGGATCCGCAACCTCATCCTCCTGCAGGCCGCCATGCTCGGAATCGCGGGCGCCGTTCTCGGCGTTGCAATTGGCACGGCGCTGGCGGCCGCCCTGGTCGCCTACCTGCCGCAGGCCAACGGCCAGGCCGGACTGCAGTTCGTGTTCGATGGCAGCCAGGCGGCGCTGGTGGCCGTCTATGGTCTGCTGGCATCACTGGTTTGCGCTTTGGCCCCGGCGCTGAAGGCGATGTCGGTGCCACCGCTCGAGGCGATCCGACCCCAGAGCCAGTTCGACATCGAACGGAGTGGGCGGCGGGTCACCCTGCTGGGGGCGTTGGCCTACCTCGCTGCCGTGGTGGTGCTGATCGGAGCCCTGAACAGCAACTCCGCCGATCCAACCCTGGACACCTTGCGGCTCGGCCTGGCCGCACTGGGGATGGTCCTGCTCTTCTTCGGCACCCTGGCACTGACCCCGGTGTTGATTCGACCCTTGACCGCGGTCCTCGCACGCCCGTTCCGCCTGATCGCGCCTGGCGAGGCGATCCTGGCGCGCAACGCCCTGATCCGGCACCCCAACCGCAGCGCCCTGACAATTGCGGGCCTGGTGGTAAGCACGGCCCTGGTGGTCTCGGTCGCAGGCCTGACCCAGGGGGCGCTAGGCGCCGGCGAGGACTGGGTCAACAGCCTCTTCGTTTCGGACCACCTGATCGTGTCGCCCGTCCACCAGACAGAGGCGATCCGGCAGGAGATCAACAAGGTCCCCGGGGTGGGCGCAACGTCGGAGATCGACTTCTTCCCTCTCCGGGCGGGGGACCGCGCCCTTAGCATGGCCGCGGTCGACCCGCTCGAGTACGCCTCCCAGGGCAGCCTGCAATTCGTCCCGGGCAGCTCGGCCGGGGCTTTCACCGATATCGAGGAAAGCCGGGGCCTACTGATCAGCCGGCGGCTGGCCGAGTCGCGGAACCTCCGTGTGGGCGACCACCTGGCCCTGACCGCCTCGCAGGGGGACCTCTCGTATCGGGTCGCCGGCATCGTCAACCACACGCTGCCTTCTCCGAGCGGGGACGAGACGGCATTGATCTCGCTCGCGAATGCTCGCCAGGATTTCGGAGAGGAGGGCTTCAACATCCTCCAGGTGATTCCCACCGCGGATGCCGGCATCGGCTTTGACTCTCGACTGGACGCCGCAGCGTCCAAGTACGGCATGCAGTCCGAGACCCTCAGCCAGGTGCGGGCAGGTGTCCGTCAGGGGGTCAATTCGCTGCTGCTGCTGCTGATCGCGGTCGGGGTCGTCGGCGTCGTCCTGGGCCTGATGTCGGTTGTCACCACCATCCTCTTGAACATCAGCGAGTCGACGCGCGAGTTCGGTCTGTTGCGAGCGGTGGGGGCAACGCGCGAACAGATCCGCGGCATCATCCTCAGCCAATCGGGTCTCTTCGGGCTCTGCGGGGCCCTGCTGGGCTCGCTGGTGGGCCTGGCGTTGGTGGCGGTCATGGTGCGAGCGGCTGCCAGCCTTGGCTTCGAGCCTGGGTACAGCGTGCCATGGCAGGTGATCCTGGCAGTGGTGGTGGCGGTCTTCCTGGGTTGCCGGCTGGCGGTCGTGGTACCGGCGCGCAAGGCGGCGCGCGCGTCGGTGGTCGCCTCGATTCGCTACGAATAGCCGTACCGTAAACTTCCAGCAAGGTCTTGAACGTCATCATCCCCTCTCATAACGTGCCCTTGGCCCAGTCCCTCAAGGACTACGCCGAGGCCAAGCTCCGCAGGCTCGACCGCCACTTCGACCGCATCGTCGATGCCCGGCTGGAGTTCGACCTGGACGGCCGCAAGAGCGTCGATCCGCAGAAGACGGCGTCGCTGCACGTGCACGTCAGCCGCAGCCTGCTGAGCGCCAAGGTGAAGGCCCGCGACCTCCACGAGGCGGTCGACCTGGTGGTTGACAAGCTCGATGAGCAGCTTCGGAGGCGGAAGGAACGGATCACCACCCACCGCGGTGCCCGTCCCGCATGAGCTTCCTGCTCAAGGTCCTCGGCGACCCCAACGACCGCGAGGTTGCCCGCCATCTCAGCCGCGTCGAGGAGATCAACGCG
>WNFI01588520.1_pt1 | contig 14087 bp, 12 predicted proteins | sample 5400471 | NCBI WGS metagenome assembly WNFI01 (sample SAMN13153348, study PRJNA577476) | soil metagenome | isolation source: 100 cm saprolite on Douglas fir-dominated hillslope | place: USA:California | collected 2013-09-17 | reverse complement strand
ATATTCTAAAAAATACCTCATCACAATCAATGATCATGATGTCCCACAGGATTGAATAGACGTGGAATGACCTGAGAAGAGAAAGCACTCGAATGCAAGTGATGCGAACACTGATTTCTGAGTCCCATGCTGTCTGACAACCTTTTCCGTGGATCACTTGTGAGTGTCGCGAATGAATGGATTGCTGATCCCTACGTATCCTGTCGACACTATGAATCAGTGAAACCTACTTTCACAGCCCTGCACCAGTCTCCGTTGCGGCATCAGAGAGATTGATGTCTATCATCTGTCATTGGAATTGTGACTCGACGGAGAACACTCGTGTCACGGTTGCGAGGTCCTAATATAACAAGACGCCCGGAATCAATCACAATCATCTAGTTGATGACATGCGTTGGCCCTTTGGCTCAAACCGCGATATGTATATCGCGCATCTGATGGTTGGTGAGATAGTGTTCCTAAACATACGATCTCTATTTGTCAGCTTGTACATTCCAGAGGAGTTCGGCGGGTTTTCAACCGTCTCACTGATGGTGGGTATGAGACTTCACTTGAAACACCAAGAATATTCAGCCGATGGGCCACGGCATTCTGAGTTTAAGGCTGTGCGGTCATATGCTGTCGAGCTTCTTCCGAGCCGTTTCGTTTGCCTTCTATTTATCTAGATCCTACAAGAATTCGTCTGTTTCGCGCCGTTCTCATGCCTGTCTGCGCGCTATACACTCCTCGGACGCGATCTAATGCAATGCCATACGTACGCTTCTCGCAATCCTTGCCGCCTCACCTCACCTCATGGAAGCAATCTACACAGGGAACGTCCACGGAAGCGGTGTCTTAACGTTTTGGCTCATTGTTGATCCACAGCGGCCGACAAGTGTGTGGTACGCCGGCAAATAACCCAACGGATTATTCACTAGGCGCTACCAGAAGCATAGTGGTTACAGTGCCTGCCCGAGGTGTCTATGTGGTCCGCTCAGTGCTCTCACCATCTCTTCTGCTCTTACCACATCGCCCGATACGCGCATGTTAGAATGCCAGGGGCTTTCCGGAATCCACGGCCGCTTCCTTAAGTGCAACTGATAGCGGCATGGGGGATACTGTGCACTGGCGAACTTTGTTGGCAACATCAATTAGAATGAGAAGCGAGTTTCCGTCTAACAGTAGGTCGAGTGCTTTTGGCACACCACTATTGGCTTCCATTTTGTTCGTGCACTTAGATGGTTGGGCCTCCGCCCTGGTTGCGTTACTCTACTGCCCATCTATTGTGACTTCAAGTTATCCGCGGAGGTGTGTCGTTTGGCGCGACCCGCTCTGTCAAAATTTATCCGGAGTTTGTTAGGTTGCTCTTCTTTGGAACCTGGAGATTTCTCTGTACGGCATGGAGATGCGTCCTAGACGGGAAGCAAACTGCTGCACCCCCTGGAGAAACAGGTCATACTTCAAATCGGTGGAGATAGCCCGCTCGCATGTTGTCCGGTACGTTCATCAGAGACAATTCTTTTGGACTAAGGTGGAGAACGAAAATCCAGTCCATTCGGCTCGTAATTCATAACCCCAAGTCGCCGTGGAGAGTGATGACGGAATCACAAGGTTTGGAGCTAGGGTGTTCAGGGCTACAGTATGGGAAAACAAAACGGAATATTGACCCAGGTTGGTACATTCCCAATAAAAAAGTATGTAATCGAAGTACCAGCAAGTTGCCCCAGACGCAAAATTATCATGGAACAATGACCATAACCGACGCGCTTCAGACTGTGACTTGGAATGTGGTGCGTAAATTGAACGTCTATTCTGTTAAGCGTTCAAATCCACATGGGACACTGTCTCAGACGTCGGAAACAGACTGCGTCAATGGTCGTGATACAGTAAGTGTTGAGTCACAGCCTGAGTTGTCCTAGTTGTCTAAGCGGGGAACGTGGGCACTTACTGTAGTACAGAAAATAGAAGCGAGTTCGCCGAAGACCACGTGTCTACGTTATGGTTCGCTAAATTCTCTGAACTCACAGTCGATATGATTCGGATTGAACTTGTGGATACGAATAACTTACCACCGTGACAGACTGAGCAGGGCAAAACTATCCTGGATGGCCGCGGCCGACCGTGACAACGCAACGGGTAACCTCAACAGGCTAAGTCACAGTCGTGGCAGCCCTGATTTTTCCCACCTATGGTTTGATCAGGAACGACAACCACCCATGTGTTGTGCAATATCACATACCATCACGCATACGCCCTAAACCCCGCCCATCGTGAATGGCTAGCTCAATCATGTGGAAAGAATAACATAACACAACAACAACAACAACGATGCGAAAAATGGACGTTTCTGCTTATGGCTCACAAAAGGAGAATCGGGAGAGCAATTTTGCGCCAAGGTACAATTAAGCGCGCATACCTGCGTCTCGTCCTTGTAGCATTTGTCTCTTTCTGTTTCTCTCTGACAGTGTGACGAGATGGCATTCATCATTTCATTCCCAGGAGTGTTGTAGGTTGGTTGACTCTAGCTGCGGGCGGATGATAACGTTGATATCCAGTTCTGGATATGTCCGTCGCCCCCTGCCCCCCACTCCACCTCATGAATGTCTTTCAGTCCAAGGCACACGTCATTTCGGCCTGATCCGACCGCCATTGGAGCAGTGCCAACCAGGGGATCAACGGTTTACGCAACGGTATTGTTCATAAGTCATTTTCAGTTGACAGCCCCCTTCAACCATCTACTGTAGTACATAATAGCCGCATACGTTTTCTGATCGTACTGACAGTAACTTACTAGTGCTGTAGTAGGCAGCCCTACATCAACGTAATTCAAGCCCTTGTGATAGTTGGAAAGTGCCCCTGGCCCATCCCGTCTTGACAAGTTTCAATTTGATTTCTTGTAGGTGCTGGACGTCTGGAACTCCCACACTTGGTATTGTTCACTGGCCTCGATTTCATTTTTGTATCGCGCCCTACGTATGCTGTTAGAGCGTTCTTCGTTCCAACTCCACTTGTACAGTGTCAGGGCCGGGTGCCCTTGCAACACTCCTACAGGCCCTATCTCCAAGCAGACTTAATTGAATTCACATTCACATTGGCGGGCGATATTGTAATCATTACCATAATGTACCCTTCTCATCCCGTCCCGCGATTTCGTCACCGAAAATTTCCCCCTCGCCTGCTGCTATTTCTGGGGCTATGTCCGAGTCACTGGTAACGTAGACCTTTGTCGTTACACAGGCAATCAATCCCTGTGGACCGCACTTAGCCACCCCCGTTCTGACTGCCCTTTAAGATTATTCGTGCTGGGAAACCTATGCATCACAATTCAGTATCCAGTGACCCTGGTGTGTATATACAACGTCACTTGTTCGGCACCGCTCTCACACAACTTCATGAAGCTGTCATGCCAAATTGAATGTCTTCTCATGGTGTCAAGGGTTCCATCCCATGGAGTTCATATCTAGGTTAATGTCCTGGACGACCTTTGATAGTGATGACGGGCGCTTGGTTCATTTTCACGAGGGGCGCTTGCGTAACGAGAAGGCGTCAATTCTTCGTCGGGAGTCTAGCCCACCGGAGAAGCAGCTGCCTAACTGAGTCGAACTCGCCTATGCTATCCTTGTCACAAAGAGAAGGCGTGAAATGGGTGAAAAGAATCCCTCACCCGAAATCTTCCCTACCTCTGGTTTGACATGCCATGTCAACGTCAACGAAGCCGTGACACGGATCGGCGAGGCGAAAAAGTATGTAATGCTGCCGCCAAGACACCATGGCATGGCATGGCTTCTTAGCAAGTATTGAGTCCGCCGCAGCGCCTTCCTATGATTCCGTACACCCACCCCTACAGTCGGCGCGGGCAGAGGGAGAGAGAAAGCCTTTCACTTACGGCTGCATCCCGAGGTGCCGATATCGAGGCCGGTGCGTTTCAGGTGGCCGTTCATCGAAAAACGACTCCGCGGAGCGATCACGCTTTCAAGTCCGATACAGTGTCAAGGCGGCATTACTGTGACACAGCGTTTGCCGGCGCAGAGAATTCGTTTTGCTGCTGCCTTGACGTCTAGGGGGAGGGGAAAACCCCTGAAAACGCGGTATTTTCGCCTCTTAATTTTTCCGTTTGGTTTCAGATAAACATGCACCTCCTCCGGGTGCAAAACGTTCGTTTGTAAAAAATTTTGCCTCGTCCGACATGTGTATGCCAGTGCCTCTCCTGAAAATGGTTTTCACCGTGACGCCCATAGCCGCGCAAAGGCCACTGGTGCCGTACTGTATCATGGAGCCAAAGGGGAGTCTCGGGGACGATGCGCGGGTGCATTTCGCGCTGGGAGAAATCTTGGAATGCAGTTGCGGAGCCAACTCAGAGACCCGACGCGCGCACTGGCGAGTTGTCAAATACTAGTGGCATACCCAGGTGTGCATTTGGATGTTTGCATGTCTTCAAGTCCCGACCGCGCCCGCGGATCCCGTTCTCCCTTCCTATTGTAATCGTTCCTTTCTTCCCAGTGCGTTTCATTTTGAGGCCGCGTTCAAAGTTGGGTGCCGATCTTTCACTACGCGCGCATCCCGTACGGTACTGTGCTGTTTATAAATTACAGGTACATTTTGTTAGAAAAATGAGGTGTCGGAATCGTTTGTTACACTTTCGGCTAGCTCAACGTTTGTCAGTCGAAACGATGCGTGGCATCGATGAATGTTTGTTGGCGAAATTGAGCTCGATTTTCCCCGTTACTCATATGACAGCGCAGATATCATTGCTGTCCGGTGAGTTAGTACGTACGCTGCTGTCATCAACTCTGCAACTCAACTCACTGCTTAGTCACTTACCATGGAATCGGTCAAGGTGTTCCCCCTTTTTGTAGGGGAAGGTTTCAGTACGACGTTCGGAAATCCTCGGCGCCTTACATGGCCCCGGAAAGACTCCAATTAACATTATTATAATTCTCAATATACCTATGGACGTACATTATCCGACTGGTCGAGCAGGTCATCACATCGGCTTCGGTTTGTGTCCGAGAGGGAGGGTCTCTCCAACGGCCTAAAAATACGACCCAGGGATCTCCGCGGTGAGGGCAGTGTGCGCTCCGTCCATCACGGTGACTGCCTCTGCAGATGGAGGGTTTTGGGACTTCGATTTACTCATCTCCGCTACGTGGAAAATCCTGCGGGTCTGTAGGTTATTGTCATTTTCTGTCAATATCCTATAACCACTCTTTTCATTGCTTCATCATACGCGCTTGCTGAATTGAATGGTAGGCACCCAGAATGTGTACTATTGGACAACTTACCGTCGAATCGAGAGCCGTAGCACGAAGACGTCATGACCATTGAACATACAGTATGTCACCCCTCGCATTGCGGCGATTCTCTGGGGTGAAGCCGGTGGAATTGCCAAGCAGTCCTTGCCTAGACTGGAGATTAACAAGACCTTGCTGGGCGAGCACTTCCTACGATGCAAATGGTCCCAATTCCAAACTAAGCATTGAGAGATTTCTGAGTGGACGTCGCTCAATGCTTAGTTTGCCTTTTGCAGGTCAACGCATTTGCATCTTCGGCCAGCGCGATAGCACCAGCAGAAATATCGTGGAAATTTATCAGGGATGTGAGCATGACGGAGCCCAGATGTATTCTGTTTCTCGCAGACCAGTGTTTCCCGTTTTCAGCATTGAATTTGACATGTGTGATTACTGTATCCCAGGTCATTGTCAAGATGATCAGGAGGCTGGCGTGTGGGAGGTCTATCTGAGTAAAGTCCAATCTACAAAGACCTGGAGTGGGTATACCTAGACAGATAGTGTATATTCTCCTCGAAGCGCGCAGACTTTTCGAGTTGTCGGTGGCTCGGTGAGGTCAGATCTCTCTCCTCTGGAACTGGACATACACAATGAATAAGTAAATTGGTGGAGGAGAGGTCTAAGCCTTGCAAAGTTTCTTCTAGCTCGTTTGCCCTTACAGTTTGACAATCTTTTGGGCGTGAATAGTCATGTATTATACTAAAAGCAGTCAACACCTACTGTGAATCTTGGCAGGATATCGATCACTCCGAATGCGATAGAACTTTCACCTGAAAGAATAAACGACCAAGTATTCAAGACCATTAGACTTACTTTAACAATGCAGATAGCGCCCGAGTAAGTCGGAAAAAGTGACTGTTAATGGGCGAGAACGATTAAGTTCGTCTGAAATCACGCCGTCAGTATCGAGACAAAATGAATAAAAGTGGATAGAGGCTCAAAACTGTCAGGCCAGCGGCACAGTGAAGAAAAAGATCGTACCTTAATGACTTCGTATTGAGGGTGTCCGACCGACTTCGTCACTCCTGATCGGTATCAATCTTCCCTGCGTGCTCTCAGGAAGTACGCTTCGTCATATCAAACCACATCTCCTTTATCGTACACGCGAGGGGCACCCTCGAACGCTTTCCAAACTTGCGTCCACATGGAGAACTTATACACAGACATCGTTCCGGACCACCAAGAAAAATCAGGCTAAAAGGCTAATGAGGCATTGTCAGAATACGATATGGAGCTCGCTGCGTTCAACTTGATGGCATCAAGAGAGGGCGAAGTGAGTTCTTGGGTTTTCAAGATGAAGGTCAGCCCAGACCATTGCGACGAAATGACGATGGCGAGCGTGTCTGCACTGCAGGTTGTCGCCACGGTGAGATACCCAATGATCCGAGGGCCAAAGAGTGGATTACCAAAGTACATTGCTAATGATATCTTCGAGGATTAAATCGTCTATTATGTGTGATGAGCAGACACTGCTTAGGGAGTGGCGAGACGAAGGGCGCACTGGTAGGCTTCATTGTGTCCTGTATCCCTTCCGAACAGCTTAAGGACGCCGATGTTGTATGGCAAACCACCGTGGATCCACGATTAGGTGTCCTAATAAACCGATCATAGAGACTGTTGCATGGGGGAGAACAAGCCCATTTATGGATCACGGAAAGGCAGGAAAGCATACCTTCCAGAACGCGCTGAAACTGAACCGCGTCAGCTCTATGGACATCGAAGTGACAAACAGCGCCTCCCGTACTTGTGTTATGACTATTTGTCCTGTGCCATCAAATGCATTGTACCAGCAAAGAGAAGAGGCAAAAAAAGGCCATACCTGTTGGCTATCAGAGAAAAACGTGAAAAACGTGAGATTTACGGCCAACTACGCTACGAGCGCACGGACATTTGGAATCAATCACGTGCATCACCAACATGATGCCCCTACGCCCAAAACACAACCCACGCCGCACGATGGACAACTTTTATCCCAGCGTGTGAGAGCGACGCGTTGGCGTTTGCCCTTCACAAGACCGCCGCCACCACTCGACAACACCGTTTGGCAGCTGAAGACGCTTCAGTGCAAACTAGGAGGATTGGGCGACGTATCTCTCTACATTGACTATGTCATGCCCATGCATGTCCATCTACTTTTGATGTTCATGTTTGGGGGGCATCGTGACACCGAATCGGCATCGTCGGCACCCTTGCTTCTGTTTCAAAGGGGGTGACTTCTCATCCTTGCCACGTCACCTCGGCCCGTCATTTCCCGATCCTAATACTGGTATTTACTGTATCGTCAGACCACATTGAAACCATCCCACGCGAGTCGGGCTTCCTTTGGCAGTTTGCGTAGCTAGAGTCCATCACTGCATCAATATCAAATCTATTTGTGGATGTACATGCAGTATCCGACGGCTTGAGTAGTGGCACGCCACCTTGGACTTGCGCTATCATGCGGGGTTTCGAATTATTTAGGATATTCTAGAAAGCGTTGTACTGCCAGCCCAAGAATGCGCATCTATTTTAAGTTCTCTTATACTATACGAGCCTTGCCCTCATTCGGAAGCCTTTGGACAATCAAAGGATCCACCCAATTAGTAGACAAGGGAACACGGCTTTCTAGCCGAGTGTTTTTGCCCCTCGTTGGCAGCATTTGTGAATCTTTTTTATTTCAGCGATCAGCGATGATGATATGGCCTAAGTCGCGCGGGAAAATCTGTCCAGGAGGTCTGCACAACAACGGGTAAGCGAAATCGACGAAGGGCAGCCGTCGGGAGTTGCCGTCGGACGATGAAACAGACAAATCGACGAGTCTGAGTCATCGGATCGGCACGTTGAGAGAGCATAATATTTTCTGTGAGCTCGCCATGTAAAATGGCCACCAAGTCGACATATGGAGGTGTATTTTGAGAAGGATGAGACCGGGGAGGATTAAAAAGACCGGGAATATGGATGTGGCGCGGGCATATGGGAAAAAATATATTAAAAAAAAAGATTAATGTGGGAGATGGATCGAGGTCCCAACGAAGCGGCACGGCAAATGATTACGGTGTGATTAACTGCCAAATGCGCTTGACGGGAGCGCACGAAAATTCTCCCCCCGATTGTTGTCCTTCACTGTCCCAATATTCTTTCATTGTTGCTCTCTTGTTCCTTTCCTTCTTCTCAATCATATTCGTGTTTCTGGGCTTTCATTCGTATTCTGTTCTATACAAACAATATCGGACCTGGAATTCGACCTTCCGAGTGTGCCCTCCCCGACTCCATTCTCATCAGTTCTGGCTCACCAACTCTGCTCTTGTAGCCTCTCCTTTTGTCTATCACACTACCAGCGAAATCGCCATATCTACCACGGTCATTCATATCGCAATTTTACTGAAGGATGGGCAACTGTATGTCATCGGGATCAGTCGAGGTGTCCGACGAGGACAAACGTCGGCATCGAGAAGCTGAGAAGTCCCTGAAAGAGGTGCGTGTTCAATTTCCCATTTTTTCTGTGCATATATGCCCATATCTTGTACTCACGACTCTGGGAATCACCAGGCGAAGCAGAAGATGGCATCACAGGTTAAGGTACGTTGAGATGATTTTCACGTTTAACTTGCTCGTCAAGCCGCGCCACAAGGTTCTGCTATTAGGGTCGGGAGATTCTGGAAAATCTACCATTCTGAAGGTGAATCGTTGGGCCTAAGTATCATCAAGTGTTGCAGGACTGATATTCTTTCAGCAAATGCGCCTCATCCATCGTGTGCCATTCTCATCGCAAGAAGTCGAGTCCTTTAGACAGCTCATTTTCAACAACCTTACGCACGGGCTCAAATACGTTCTGGATTCGATGGAAGATATGGGACTAGAGGTCTCTCCTGACAACAGCGAACATATCGAGCTAATCGAGGGTGCCAACGATCTCCGCGATGGCGAAGTCTATCCCCAGCACTTTTACGACCCTCTTAGGCTACTCTGGAATGATAAGGGTGTCCAACAGGCGTGGGTTCGCGGGAATGAGGCCGCGCTACCTGAGAAGTACACTTCCCTTTTCTTCATATTATTTTCTTGGCTATCTTTAACAACGTCCATTTAAGTCTGGGGTATTTCTTCTCTGATCTAGATCGACTATTTCGGCCAGAATACGTTCCGACAGAGCAAGACATCGTGCGTTGCCGTGCACGGACGATCGGCATAACCGAGACAGTTTTCCAACTCCGAGAGCATGAAATGATGATGGTTGATGTCGGCGGCCAAAAGAGTGAGCGGCGGAAGTGGATCCACTGCTTCCAAGACGTCACCAGCATACTCTTTTTGGTAAGCCTAAGTGGCTATGACCAATGCCTCGTCGAGGACAAGGATGCGGTGCGTGCCATCCTGAATAGACTATACAGCACTTATAGTCATCTTACAGAATCAAATGCAAGATGCCATGACAATTTGGGATTCAATATGTCACTCCCAATGGTTCAAGTCAACGTCGATTGTGGGTTGCTGCTGAATCTGTCAGTTGCCCTTACTGAAGGGTTGTTTCAAAGATTCTCTTCTTGAACAAGGATGACCTTTTCCAAAAAAAGATTCTGCACTCTGGCATAAAGATGTTCTTCCCCGTATGAGTTTAGCCGCCGTAATTTCGTCATTTCTGATGTCCATTCGATATAGGACTTTGATGGAGAGCCACGGGACGCAACGTCCGGTAGAGAGTACTTCAAGAAGCGCTTTGCGAGGCTCGCGCAGAAGGCCGGCCGCTCAAAAGAGCGTGAAATTTACATCCAGTCCGTCTCACGCTTTGTAACTGACCATCATTACTGAGAGTTGGTCAGCATTACCACAGCAACAGATACGGCGTTATTGCGGGTAGTTATGGCCGCAGTTGAAGGTGAGATTTTTCCCCCTCGCTGTCTATTCGTCGAACTCATTGGTCTTTCTCTCATTTGTAGAGTGAGTGCTACTCATTTTCATCTTTTCCCATTCTTTCCGGTCACTTTGCGCGCATCCCGTCGCAAAGCTTCCTTTTCGATGTTTATCTTACATGCCTTCTGGCTGCAGCATCATCCTCCGACAAAACCTTGAAGTCGCAGCTCTCATCTAATCTTGCACTATTTCTTCGGCTCGGCCCATTTTTATTTACCAGATTGGAATTGGAACACTGTTCCGTCCCTTCCCTTTTTGTGACATCATTTTCTCAGACTATAATCTCCCATCCGTGGACTTTGGTTGCAATCTCTGTATGATTTATCTTGTTCTCCTGCTTTTCTGGTTCTACTATGCTGCCGTCTGTCCAACTTTCTGATCTAAATATCTAATACTCTCCTACCGCGCGAAACCCCGTACCTCAAAACGCTATTTACGTACCTCAAACCGCCATTTACGATGATAATACCAATCAGCTCCATCATTAGCAGAAATGTGAGTCCAAATGCTCGCCCTGGGCCGCTAAACCCCACGAGACATTTGATTTTTCTTCCGCGCTCGATCAGCGCTGACATGCATTGTTGACCAGATCCGCGAAATCATGCTATGACTACGCCTGTTCGGTTTTCCAACTTTAAGCACGCCACTATCATTCACCAATCACAATCTGTCATTTCACCATGCTGTGCCTGTGCGATCGCCCTAGTTATATACTCCGCATCACATGCTTACAATTCACCTCTTAGCAGCTATGCCACTTTTGCCTTCGTCTCATCACCCCTTTACCTTTTGTTCCAATCTCGCCAACGTGGACCGTTGCTGTAATACGGAGGCTCAATGTTAGTTTTGCCCATCAAGCACTTGGTTTCGTAAAATCCAGTATACCCTTTTATGTTAATTTAACTGTACCCAAACATGAATGGCAACATGTTCGATCAGACATTGTCTAATCGATGATGTTTCAGTCACGTGTGATGGGATGTCGCCAAGATGACACCTTATCATCATCACTATTGGGTTCGCTCAATCAGATTCACTGCAGGGCGTACCTCATCTCCATGCTCTTGAGTGCCACAGATCAGGACCATGACTCTCATCCGGAAGGCATCACGTTGTACGCATTACCATATACCGATAAACAGATATAGCACACACGCGACAATGACAGCAAGAAGGACACGCAGACAGATGCCCAGCCAGAGCCACCGAAATGTAAACTGACTGACAGGTGTCGTGTCAATTGTCGATCACCATCTAAGCGCAGCCTTCCCTCGGGTGAGGCTTAGGAAAAGAAAGTCTGATGGATGGCAGTTGAGGGGGGGGCAGTGCTTCGGAGGCGAGCTGGCAGTTTCGGCAAATTGCTAGAGTGTCAGCGGTAATAAGGTGGTAGATTGATCGATATGGCCAGTGTCTATTTCATGCTCGCTGGTCACGGTTGCGAAAAAACCTAGGACAAGTTTGGGGGGCGCGGCAGAAACAGGAAGGGAAGGGAACTCGAACGGTGTGGGGGAAAGAGAAGGGGAAGAAAAGAAACTTTACATTGACACATGGAAACTGACGTTTTATACATAAAAGTACTGGAAAGGGACGGGGGACAGGCAGGTCAGGCACTGGCAGGTTATAGTTTGGCACGCCGGTTGCGCAACTGTGTGAAGACGCTAGTGTAGTTACGGGTGAGTAGGTTGAGGGCCAAATGAGGTCGAGACTCGATTCGATTCGCTCTGTCCCGATTTGTGATTGCTTCCGATAATTAATTAATTTTTTTTTCGATTTTCGATTGTTGATTCGCACTAAATCCAATCCCCGCACCCCCGTATACAGTAACACCATTTCACTGGGTTCGGGGGCACTAGACTAAGTATGTGTATAATATATTATTTTCCAGTACAGTAGCGTCGCGGTTCAATTTCTCTAGGCACAAGTGGCACACACACATACATCGCTTCGAGTAAAAAGGACTTTACTAACTGTAGTATCGTGTGTCGGGGACAGATCTTCTGAATTGATACTGTATTGTCTCTTGATGCGAACACGGAAACGTGTCGTAGAAAATGCATGCATGTCCCTGGCTTGGGCACTTGATAATTAAGCGGGTGCGGAGATGATGCGTGCAAAGTTTTCTTTTTTATACAGTAGTAGGACTCCGCGGTTTTTTTTAAATGTGGATTTGCTCGCCGCACAGACTTGTCCGTCCGGGTCGACTGCGTGCGTGCGTTCGGTCGGTGTGCCCGTATTGTAAGAATTCTCTTGTTGAGAAATATGAGGCCCGTTGTACGCCCTGTGGATCCTTTTTGTATCGCGCGCAGCGGTCGGGTCGCAGATCAATATAATGTATACTATATTTCTCCTTATCGAGCTGATCCGTAGTACTAGGAACCGTGCCGGGGCGTCACGACACTAACAGCAGAGCATAACTTAGCAGAAGGGGAAAGGTGACTCACTGATCCCACTAGCGACAACATACTGTGGTAGGCAACGTTCTTTTTTGGGGGGCGTCCGCGATTCCCGTTGCCACCTTTTTTTCTCCCCGGGTTCGCCCGATACCGTATTGGTACCGTATACTGTACACCTTATGATAATAGATAGAGGATAGCCAAAAAATTTGCTTCCTCGCTTCCTGTCACCGATCGTGATCAATCTTTTCCCCAAATTGGAATCTCCGGATCCCACAGGAACATGCAAGATGACCGAAGAGACCAATAAGGCGAGATGTACTTCCAGCCCAGAGTCCCAGACCTCGGGGAACGTAACACGCATTCTTTTAAAAATGTATTAAAGGGAGTGTGGTTCCTTCTAAAGGCAAGAGTATCGGGGGAAAGGGGGGGAATGATAAGTATGCGTATGTGCGGATTGTGTTATGATACATGAGATCATGAGAGAGAGTTGCATGATTCCTTTTATGCTCTTCGTCCTGAACTAGGGCGCAATAGCAGTCAAAAATCGCCGAGAGGAGAAAAAAAATTAAGGGAGGCAAGAGGAAATGAGTGCACTAGAGCGCCCAAATCTTCACAGTGGCGTCGCGACCGCCAGAGAGCAGGTAACGATCCATATAGCGAAGCTTCTCGACGGGTCGGGTGTGTCCGTTCGTTGACAGCGTGGAATGTTGCATTGAAGTGCGGTTGTAGATCTGCTCTCACCCAAGTCAGACTCAACTGTCGATCATAATCCCATCCAATCAGTACGTCTCACCTTTACGCCGTTCTCCCCACTCGCACAGATCACCTTCCGACTGTCAAACTGTAACGCCGTCACCCCATGCTCGTACTTATTCGTCTCCAAAACCCCTCCAGTGCGGAGGTCCCAAATCTGTGTGTGGTTTTCGACATGGTTGATTAGAAGTGGCCCTAGAAATCTTGAAAATAAAGACCAGCCACGTACCCGTACGGTTTTGTCTAAGCTTCCGCTGACGACATGAATCTCGTCAAACTGAAGACAAGTCACGGGGCCCGTATGCCCTAGAAGCGTCCGATGGGCCTGACCCGTCCGCATATCCCACATCCGCACCGCACCATCTCCGCTCCCGCTCACCAGCGCATACTCCCACGACTGCACCGCCCCAATAAAGTCCTGGTAGAGCTCCCAGCTTCCGTCTGCGTACGGTGGAGTCGGCACCGCAAACGTGCCGGTGACGGAAAATCCTGCCAGGTGTCCCGCAGGCATAGTGGACGGCGGATGTGAAATTGCCCAGAGAATGTCCATCGTCATCACGCATTGCCCGGTCGCGAGGTCCCATTGGCGTAATGTCTTGTCGGATGCGCCAGTCACCTGGTAGTGTGCGGTGTTTTTTTTTCCCAGTGTCAAAGATGGTCGGTCGGATAGAGCATAGAATAACATACGAGTGTGTCGTTCTCGAAATACAATGTCGTGACGGCTTTGCTGTGTCCTTCCAGCACACGTATGCACGGCCCAGGCGCATCTTTCTTTGACGTCCGGCTT
>WNFI01023103.1_pt2 | contig 14087 bp, 10 predicted proteins | sample 5400471 | NCBI WGS metagenome assembly WNFI01 (sample SAMN13153348, study PRJNA577476) | soil metagenome | isolation source: 100 cm saprolite on Douglas fir-dominated hillslope | place: USA:California | collected 2013-09-17 | reverse complement strand
CGCGGCGGTCCTCTCCGCTCACGGCCAGGCGCACCACGAACGTCTCGCCCTCGGACTCCTGCCAGTCGATGTCGACCCGCCGCTCCGCCTCGCTCGAGAGCACGAGCAGGTTGGGACAGTCCGAGCGGTGGATCGAGATCCCCCGCCCCTGGGTTACGTAACCCACGACGGGATCGCCAGGCACTGGCTGGCAGCACTGCGCGTAGCGCACCATCAGGCCGTCCACTCCCTGGATCTTGATCCCGCGGCCGATCCGCAGTCGCTCGATCACGCGCCCGAAGGCCGTGGGCCGCGGGGCCTGCAGATCGTCCGCGGGGATTTCGGGGTAGAGCGCCCGCATCAGGGTGCCCAGGGCGACGTCGCCCGTGCCCAGCGCCGCCTGGAGTTGCTCGGACGTGCCCACCGACAGCGCCTGCGCAGCGCGCAGCAGCGCCTCAGGCGTGGGCGGATCGAGCCGGCGGCGCCGCACCTCGCGCGCCAGGATCTCCTCGCCGAGCTCGAGGCTCTTCTCGTGCTCCTCCTCGCGGATCCACTGGCGGATCTTGTGGCGGGCGCGCGCGGTCTGCACATGAGCGAGCCAGTCGCGCGATGGCTTCGCCTGGGGGCTCGTCATGACCTCGACCGTGTCCCCGTTTTTCAGGGGCCGGTGCAGCGGCGCGATGCGACCGTTGATGCGCGCGCCCTGGCAGCGGTGGCCGACCTCGGTATGCACCGCGAACGCGAAGTCGATCGGCGTGGCGCCCTTGGGCAGCCGCTTGACATCGCCGCGCGGGGTGAAGACGAAGATCTCGTCCTGGTAGAGGTCAACCTTCAGGAATTCGAGGAACTCTTCGGGTGTGTGCGCGTCTTGTTGCAGCTCGAGCAGCTGCCGGAACCACGCCAGGTGGCGGTCCAGCTCGTCAGGACTCTTGCCCCCCTCCTTGAAGAGCCAGTGCGCCGCGATGCCGTATTCCGCGGTGTAGTGCATCTCGCGCGTACGAATCTGGATCTCGTAGAGTTGCCCCGCGGGACCGAACACCGTGGTGTGGAGCGACTGATAGCCGTTCGACTTGGGGCTCGCGATGTAATCCTTGATGCGCTCCTGGAGCGGCGTCCACTTGTGATGGATGAGACCCAACACGTGGTAGCAGGTCGGGATGTCGTCCACCAGCACCCGCACCGCGAGGAGATCGTAGATTTCCTCGAACGGCTTGTCGCGCTTGCGCATCTTCTTGTAGATCGACCACAGGTTCTTCGGCCGGCCGGTAATCTCGACCTCCGCCAGCCCGGCGTCCCGCAGCTCGTCGCCGAGCGGCTCGCGCAGCCGCTCGATCGTCTCTTCGCGCTTTTCCTTTTTCGCCTTGACCTTGCGCGCCAGCGCACGATAGTCCTCGGGCTCGAGGAACTTGAACGCCAGGTCCTCGAGCTCAGCCTTGACGCCCGCCATGCCGAACCGGTGCGCGAGCGGTGCATAGATCTCGCGGGTCTCGAGCGCAATGCGGTGCCGTTTCTCCACGTCCAGGTGCTCGAGCGTTCGCATGTTGTGCAGGCGGTCGGCGAGCTTGATGATGATGACCCGGGCGTCCTTCGCGACCGAGAGCAGGAGCTTGCGGTAGTTCTCCGCTTGCTCCTCGGCGCTCGAGCGGAAGGTGAGCGTCGAGAGCTTCGTGAGCCCGTCGACCAAATCGGCGACCTCGGGCCCGAAGGTGCGGCGAATGTCCTCGACCGAGACGTCGGAATCCTCGACCACGTCGTGCAGCAGTGCGGCGGCGATCGTGATCGAGTCCATCTGCTGCTCGGCCAGGATGGTGGCCACGGCGACGCTATGGGAGACGAAGTCGTCGCCCGACCGGCGCTTCTGGCCGCGGTGCGCCTGTGCGCTCAAGCGGTACGCACGCCCCAGCAGCTCGACGTCGAGCCGGTCCTTCTGCGACGCGATCGCCCGTGCCAGTTCCGGCGCGAGCAGCGGTGCCGTAGTCGTCACAACAGTCCCGCCTCCGCAAAACTGAGGTAGCGCTCGCCCGCGACGATCACGTGATCGAACACCCGGACGTCGAGCAGCTGTCCCGCTTCCACGAGCTGCCGGGTCACGGCCCGATCGTCCCCCGAGGGCGTGGGGTCGCCGCTCGGGTGGTTGTGCACGAGGATGATCCCGGCCGGCGCCTCGGCGAGCGCGGCCCGAAACACCTCGCGCGGATGCACGAGCGAGCTGCTCAACAGCCCGCGCGTGATCAAGAGGTCGGCCACCACCTGGCTTTGCGTGCCCAGGGCCAGCACATGGAACTCCTCGACCGCTAAGTCGCGCAGCCGCGGCCCACACAGCCGCTGCACGTCCGCAGGTCGCGCGATGCGAACTGGTGGCGGTTCGCGCTGCTCCACCACGCGGCGCCCGAGCTCAAGGGCCGCTGCGATCCGGGCCGCCTTGACGCGGCCGACGCCCGGCACCCGCGCCAGCGCCGCCGCTGGTCGCCGTGCCAGGCGCGTGAGCGACCCCTCCACGCGGGCCAGGACCTCGCCGGCGACCACCAGGGCGTCGCGCCCGGCGCACCCCGTTCCTAGGACAATGGCAAGGAGCTCTTGCCCAGTCAACGCGGCGGGGCCTAGGCCCCACAAGCGCTCGCGCGGCCGGTCGTGTACCGCGTGCTCCGACAGGCGCAGGACCATGGTGCCAACCTACCCCCAGCCCAACGCCATCGTGGTATCCAAAAACAACGCGGAGACGCTTTTTGTTGCGCCCCCGCGCCCCCGCGCCCCCGCGCCCTCCAGCCCCCCTCCGGTCCCCGCGCCCCTCTCCACGCCGGCCGGCCCGGGTCCCCCCCGGGCGAGGCCGTGCGCTCACACGACCGCTCCGTGGCACTTCTTGAACTTTTTGCCGCTGCCGCAGGGACAGGGGTCGTTGCGGCCCACCCCGGCGTACGGGTTCGTGGTCGCGACGGCAGCCCCGCCGGAGGCTACCGCGGCCGCCGGGGCGCCCGACACCAAGCCATCCGCCGCCGGTTTGCTCGCCACCATCGGCCGGGGGCGGCGGGCGGCCGGGCCTTTGACGAGCCCGCCCCCGGGACCCGAGTCCGGTCCAGCACCCGGTCGTCCGCCCGCCGGCCCCGTGGCCGTCCCACCGGGTGGCGGCCCGAGCTCGATGTGCGTCTTGAGCCAGCGCTCCGCGAAGCTCTGGTAGAGGTCGTGCATCAGCCCCACGAACATGTCGTACGCTTCTTGCTTGTACTCGATCAGCGGGTCTTTCTGGCCCCACGCGCGGTACTGGATGGCCGCCCGCAACTGATCCAGGTCGTAGAGGTGATCCTTCCACTTCTCATCGATCACGCCGAGCACGGTGCGGGCGAGGAGGCCGCCCGCCAGCAACCCGGGGCCGAACTCCTGTTCCAACGCGACCCGATTCAGCTTGGCCTCGAACTCCTTCAAGTAGTCGACCTTCGCTTGGAACGCCTCGCGCGCGGCCTGACGCGCGACTTGCACGAGTTCGTCGCGACTGCGCACCGTCGCCGGATCCGTCACGCCGGGGACCGAGAGCAGAAACTTGAGCAGGAACTCGGTCTCGATCATCTCCCGGTCCCACTGGTAGGGACCCTTGGCAGCGCCGATCAGCTCATCGGCGAGCTGCTCGACGGCCTGCTCGATCATGCGCAGCGCCTCGGCCTTGAGCTCCTCGCCACCCTCCAGCGCGAACAACCGCAGCGAGTAGATCACCTCGCGCTGCTGGTTCATCACGTCGTCGTACTCGAGCAGCTTTTTCCGGGCCTGGAAGTTTTGGAGTTCTACGCGCTTCTGGGCCTGGCCGATGGCGCTGGTCACCCAGGGGTGGGTGATGACTTCGCCCTCCTCGGCGCCGGTGCGGTCCATCCAGCGCGCGATCCGGTCGGAGCCGAACAGCCGCATCAGGTCGTCTTCGAGCGACAGGTAGAACACGCTCTGGCCGGGGTCACCCTGGCGACCGGAGCGGCCCCGCAGCTGGCGGTCGATGCGCCGCGCCTCGTGCCGCTCGGTGCCGACGATCACGAGGCCGCACGGGGGGTCCTCGTTGCAGCCCCGCTGCGTGATCTCCGCGGGTGTCAAGTCGGGCCGCTCGATCTGCTGTCCGAACGGCGCTTCGTGCGCCGTAATGCCGCACACCTGACACTGCTTCACCCCGGGGCCGAGCTTGATGTCGGTGCCGCGGCCCGCCATGTTGGTCGCGATGGTGATCGCGGCCGGCTGACCGGCTTGGGCGACGATCTCGGCCTCGCGCTCGTGGTACTTGGCATTCAGCACTTCGTGCCGGAACCCACGCCGCTTGAGCATCCGCGACAACGTCTCCGACACGTCCACGCTGACCGTCCCGACCAGCACCGGCAGTCCCCGCTTATGCTGGCGCTCCACCTCGTCCATGATGGCGTTGTACTTCTCGCGCCGCGTCTTGTAGATCAGGTCGTGCTTGTCGACGCGCCGCACCGGCCGGTTGGTCGGGATGACGACGACTTCGAGCCCGTAGATCTGGAAGAACTCGGTCTCCTCCGTCTCCGCCGTGCCCGTCATGCCGGCGATCTTGTCATACATCCGGAAGTAGTTCTGGATCGTGATAGTCGCGAGGGTCTGACTCTCCTCTTGCACCGCCACGCCTTCCTTCGCCTCTACAGCCTGGTGCAACCCCTCCGACCAGCGCCGACCGTGCATCAGCCGACCGGTGAACTCATCCACGATCAGCACCTTACCGTCCTGCACGACATAATCCACTTCCGGCTCGTACAGCGCGTGCGCCCGCAATAGCGCATGGATGATGTGCAGCGTCTCGCTCTTGAGCGCGTACTCGCCCTCGACCTGGCGGCGGCGCTCGATCTTTTCCTTGGGCGACAGCTGGTCGTCGCGCTCGATCTCGTGCACCGCGTGCGAAATGTCGGGTACCAGGAACAGGTCCGGGTCCTGGGGCGACATGGTTTCGACGCCCTTCTCCGTCAAGTGCACCGAATGGCCCCGCTCATCCAGCACGAAGTAAAGCTCGTCCTCGATGCGGCGCAGCTTCTGCTCGCGCGCCGGGAGCTTGCGATCGGCCAGCACGTCGAGCTCGACGCGCTGCACCTGCGTCTTGACCCCCGGCTCCTGGAGCAGCTTCAAGAGCTTTTTGTTCTTCGGCATCCCGAGCTGCGCCTGATATAACAGCGTGGCGCCCTCGTAGGCGGTCTTCTCGTTGCCCAAGAGCGACTCCGCGCGCGCGAGCAGGTCGTTCACCACGGCGGTCTGTTTGCGGACGAGCTGCACCACCTGGACGTTGAACTGCGCGTACTTCTCGTCCGACTCGCTGCCGACCGGTCCGGAGATGATGAGCGGCGTGCGCGCCTCATCGATGAGAATCGAATCGACTTCGTCGATGATCGCGTAGGCGTGCCCCCGTTGCGTGCGCTGTTCCAGTGACAGCACCATGTTGTCGCGCAGGTAGTCGAAGCCGAACTCGTTATTGGTGCCGTAGGTGATGTCGCACAGGTACGCCGCCCGCCGCGCCGGGGTGGACGGCTCCGTGTCGTCGATGCAGCCGACGCTCATGCCGAGCCAGGTGAACAGGTGGCCCATCCACTGCGAATCGCGGCGCGCCAAGTAGTTGTTGACCGTCACGAGGTGGGCGCCGCGGCCCGCCAGCGCGTTCAGGTACAGGGGCAGGGTGGCCACCAGCGTCTTGCCTTCTCCGGTCGCCATCTCGGCGATCTTGCCCTCGTGCAGCACGATGCCGCCGATCAACTGCACGTCGTAGGGCACCATATCCCACTGGAGCGCGTGGGCCGTGACCACGGCTTCGCTGCCCAGGAGCCGGCGGCACGCTTCCCGCACCGTAGCGAAGGCCTCGGGGAGGATGTCGTTCAGCGCCGCCTGCAGCTCCTTGCCGTAGGCACCCTCCGCCTGCGACAGCTGCTCGCTCAGGCTCGCCCGCTCGGTCGCATCGGGGCAATCGTGCTTCTCGCGCTTCAAGCGCTCGACCTCGGCGGCGAGGGTGCCGGTGCGCTCGCGCACGAGCCCCTGGAGCTTCGGGGTCTGAGCCTGGAGCTCCGGGTCGGAGAGGGTGTGCAGCCGCTCTTCGTGGCGGTGAATCGCGTCGACGATCGGGCGGATCCGCTTGAGCTCACGCTGGAAGCGGGTGCCGACGATCTTGGTAAACCAGCTCTGGACCATCAGTCCTCTATTGCCGATACAGCCCGTGAGCGGTGATGTAGTGGCGCACCGCCTCCGGGACGAGGTAGCGGATTGATCGCGCCTGGCGCACGCGGTCGCGGATCGCGGTGGCGGAGACATCGAGCGCCGGCACCGTGACGACCCGAGCGATCGCCGGGTGGCGGGGCAGCGCCGCCCCCGGCCGCGCGAACACCACCACCTCGGCAAGCTCCGGCAGCGCCTCGATTTCGAACCACGCCCCGAGCTCGGCCGCCGCGTCCGCCCCCAGCAGTAACGCGAACCGGTTCCCCGGCTCGCGCTCGGCGAGCGCCCGCAGCGTCCGCACGGTGTAGGAGGGCGCGGGCAGCGCGAGCTCGATCCGCTCGACCTTCAGATGCGGGTTGCCGACGATCGCCAGGTCCAGCATCTCGGCCCGCTGCTCGGGGCTCGCCCCATGCGCCGCCCGCTTCAATGGCTGCTCCCGGGCCGGTAGGAAGCGCACGGTCGCGCCCAGCGCCTCCCGCGCCGCCTCGGCGGCCACCAGATGCCCCACGTGGACGGGGTCGAACGAGCCGCCGGCTTCGACCAGCCGCATCAGCGCGTCGGGGACGCGCGTCGTCCCCTGGTAGTTCGCGACCACGTCCTTGTAATAGATGACGGCCGAGTCGAAGGCGCGGCGCCGGAAATAGAACATGCCGTTCTTGTACGCCTTCTCGGCGAACCACTCGCGCAGCTGCTGGACGTGCACCTGCGCCCGCGCGGCCGCGTCCGTTCCCGGGTAGCGCCCCGCCAACTCCTGATAGATCGCGAGCGCACCCTCCCCATAGGAGGCGTCGAGCTCCGGGTCCCGCCACAGCCGCAGGTTGGCATCGCCGGCGCGTAACAGCCCGAGCGGCGCATACGGACTGGCCGGGAACTGATCGGCGAGCTGGCGGAAATCGTGCGCCGCCTGCACGCGATCGCCGGTCTGGAAGGCGCACTCGGCCAAGTCGTATTGCACCTCGGCCATCTCGGGCTGGGTCGGGCCGAGCGCGTAGCTCAGGCGCCGCAACGTGATCTGCGCTTTGGCGAAGTCGCCATGATGCAACAAGTCGCGCGCCCGAGCGAGCTCCGCCACGGGATTGAGGGCCGGTTGCACGCGCGGCCCGTGCTGGCACGCGGTCACGGCCAGGGTCCAGCCGACACGGAGCACGCGACGCATTGTCCTCACGATTGTTTGGGCGGGGCCGGGGACGGAGCGTCCGCCTTGCCCAGCGCGTTGATCTTGTCTTGCGCGTGGCGCGTCAACGTGTCCCCCGGCGCGCCGCCCGCGAGTGCCTGCTGGTAGCTGTCGAGCGCGCCCGCGACGTCCCCTTGCGCCAGCTTCACGTCGCCGAGCCCCAGGAACGCCCCACGCACCACGTCGACCGGTGCGCCCGGTGCGGTGGCGCGCCGAAACCACGCCTCCGCATCACCGGGCTTGCCGGCCTCGAGCAGCTGCTGACCCCGAACGAGCGCGCACAGGCCCAGCCCCTCACGCGCCCCATCCGCGACGGCGGGCTCCCGCTGGCGTCGGATGACGCCCTCGAACACCGGCACCGCCGTGGCGCAATCGCGCACGCGCACCGCGGTCATGCCGAACAGGAACAACAGGGAATCAGTCAGCCTGGCGTCCGCCGCGGCCGCGGCTGCGGCCGGAAGGAGCGCGATGGCGCCGGCCGTATCGCCGCGCTCGACGGCGGCGAGTGCGGCGACGCGCGCGTAGCGCCCCAGGGGCCGGGCCGGGGCGACGGCGTGCAACCCCGCGAGCCCCTTCTCGGCGTCGTTGCGGTCGCTGGCGCCGAGCGCCGCGCGGGCCACGCGCTCGAGCCCGTCCGCCGCCTCGGCCGCCCGAGAGTGGTCCCGCTCCGCGAGCGCGATGTACGCCTGCACGGCGGACGCGTAGTCGCCCACGTGGAGGGCCGCGGCTCCCAGTTTGGCCTCCAAGTCCGCGTTCGCGGGATGCGCCGTGAGACCGAGCTGGTACTCAGCGAGCGCGTCGCGGTAGGAACCGCCGGCGTACCAGCGGTCCCCGAGCGCTTCGTGATCGGCGGCGCTCGGCTGGCAGGCGAGAGCCAGAGCGATCGCCAACAGCGCGCCGCGTCTCACAAGCGTTGGGTCCGCCCGTCGCTTCCCCCGCCGGCTCCGCCAGCCCCGCCCCCACCGCTGGAGCGCGTCGCTGGCGGATCGTCCGCGGGTGACCGGGCGTTGCCCGCAGGCACCTGGGCGCTCGTGTCGTTGCGGGCCAGCATCGCCAGGTACGCCTCCACCCGGGGGTCTTCCGGCCGCCGCTCGCGGCAGTCTTCCCACACGGCTTTGGCCGACAGCCCGTCGCCCGCGAGGTAGCAGGCGAGTCCCAGCATGGCGGCCGCATCTAGATAAGTGGGTCGCGCCCGCACGATCATCTCGAAGTGCTCCCGCGCGTCGAGGGCGCGACCGGCTTCCAGCAGCATGCGCCCCAGCTTGTAGCGCAGATCATGGAAGGCGGGTCCGAGCGCGAGCGCCGCCTGATACTCATCGATCGCCGCCGCGAGACCGCCGGCCTCGAGATACGCCTCGCCCAGGCTGGCGTGCTGGTTGGCGAGCTTGGCCGCGACGTGCGCCGGGAACCCCTGGCGCGGCTCGCCGCCGAGCTGCGCCGCGCGGCGGAACGCCGCGTCCGCCTCCGCGTCGCGACCCAGCTCGTTCAGCACCAGGGCGCGATGCACCAGCGCCTCGACGTAGTGCGGATTCAGCGCCAGCGCGCGGTCGAGCTGGGTCAGGGCTTGCTCCTGCTGGCCCACGAGCGAGTAGGACAGCCCGAGCAGGTGGTGCGCGTCCGCGAACGCCCGACCGCCTTCGATCACTTCCTCGAGCAGGTGAATCGCGCCGTAGTAGTCCTGGAGCTGGAAGCGCTCTCGGGCCTGCCCGACGAGATGCTCAGGACTAACGTCCATGAATCCCCTCGTACCAGCGGACAAACAGCCGAATCCCTTCCTCGATGCCAACCTTGGGCTGGAACCCGAGTTGTTGGCGGGCCCGCCCCAGGTCCGCGTCCGTGACGCGCACGTCACCCGGCTGGTCGCCGTGGCGCTCGATTCGAGCCTCGCGCCCGAGCGTGCCGCCGATCAGCGCGATCAGCCGGTCGAGCCGCACGCGGGCCCCACCCCCGATGTTGATCGGCTCGGCGAGCCCGTGCGAGCGGGAGCGCCCAGTCCACTCGATCGCCGCCAGCACGCCAGCCACGCAGTCAGAAATATACGTGTAATCCCTCTCACTCGACCCATCGCCATGCATGCGCACCGGCTGCCCCCGGGCGATCAGGCCGGTGAACCGATGAATCGCAAGATCGGGGCGCTGGCGCGGCCCGTAGACGGTGAAGAACCGGAGGCAGGCGATTTGCAGGCCATAGAGGTCGGCGAACGCCGCGGCCATGAGCTCGCCCGCGCGCTTGCTCGCGGCATAGGGCGAGATCGGGCTCACCGCCGGCGCTGTCTCGGCGAACGGCGCCGACGTCTGATTCCCATACACCGACGACGACGAGCCGAACACGATCCGCGCCACCTGGTCGAGCGGCAGGGCGTGGCGCGCGATGTCGGCTTCGACGAAGCGGAATGTGGGCGCCCGCCGCAGCGGCTCTAGGTTCCGCTCCTTCACGACACGGTCGTAGAACGGGTCGAAGTTGTCCAGGCCTACGACCTCGTCCCCGCGTGCCAAGAGCGCCTCGGCGACGTGCGACCCGATAAAGCCGGCCGCACCCGTCACGAGCACCCGCGGGCTCATCCCAGGATCTCGCGAAAGTACGCGATCGTGCGGGTGAGGCCCTCCTCGAGCGAGACCCGCGGCTCCCACCCGAGCGTCTGGCGCGCGCGGGTGATGTCAGGCTGGCGGACTTTGGGGTCGTCGGTGGGCAGCGGGCGCTCGACGATCGGGCTCCGGCTGCCAGTGAGTTTTAGCACGAGCTCGGCGAGCTGGCGCACCGTGAACTCGTGCGGGTTGCCGAGGTTCGTCGGATCCGGCCCGCCCCGCTCGAACAGGCGCGCGATGCCGTCGATCAGGTCGTCCACGTAACAGAAGGAGCGGGTCTGGGAGCCGTCACCGTAGATGGTGAGCGGCTCCCCCTTGAGCGCCTGCACGATGAAGTTCGACACCACCCGTCCGTCGCGCGGCCGCATGCGCGGTCCGTACGTATTGAAGATGCGCACCACCCGGGTATCGAGCTTGTGGTAGCGGTGGTAGGCCATCGTCAGCGCTTCGGCGAACCGCTTGGCTTCGTCGTACACCCCACGCGGTCCCACGGGGTTCACGTTGCCCCAGTAGCTCTCCGGCTGCGGGTGCACCAACGGATCCCCGTACACCTCGGACGTGGACGCCAGCAGGAAGCGCGCCCCCTTGGCTCGCGACAGCCCCAGCGCTTTGTGCGTCCCGAGCGATCCGACCTTGAGGGTCTGGATGGGGTAGTCGAGATAATCCACCGGGCTCGCGGGGCTGGCGAAGTGCAGGATGCCGTCCACCGGTCCCTGGACTTCGATGAAGTTGGCCACGTCGTGCAGCACGAATTGGAACGCCGGCTCGCTGCGCAGGTGTGCGAGGTTCCCCGACTTGCCGGTGAGGTAGTTGTCCATGGCGATGACGCGATGCCCGTCCGCCAGCAGCCGATCGCACAGGTGCGACCCGAGAAACCCCGCGGCCCCGGTTACGAGGACGCGCATGCGACTGGACGGCCGATGCTTTCGTAGACGAACCCCAGCCGGGCGAGGCGCTGCGGGTCGTAGAGATTGCGTCCGTCAACGATGAACGGCCGAGACAGCAGCCCCTTGATGCGGTCGAAATCGGGATTGCGGTACTCGAGCCACTCGGTGACGATGACCAGCGCGGCCGCCCCCTCGAGCGCGTGGTAGGCGCTCTCCGCGTAGCGCACGCGGTCGCCCAGCTGGCGGCGCGCCGCGGGCATCGCCGCGGGATCGTGCGCCCGCACGTGGGCCCCCGCTGCGAGCAGCTGCTCGATCAGCACGAGGGCCGGGCTCTCGCGCACGTCGTCGGTTTCGGCTTTGAAAGCGAGCCCCCACACGGCCACGGTCACGCCCGCAAGCCTCCCCTGGAAGCGGCGCGCGAGCTTCTCGAAGAGCAGCTGTTTCTGGCGCTCGTTCGCCGCCTGGACTGCCTCAAGGATGTCGAGCGGCACGCCGCACTCCGCGCCGGCTCGCACCAGGGCCTGCACGTCCTTCGGGAAGCACGAGCCCCCGTACCCGGGACCGGGAAACAGGAACGCGGGCCCGATCCGCCGATCCGACCCGAGCCCCTTGCGGACTGCCGTGACATCGGCCCCGACTTCGTCGCACAGCCGCGCGATCTGATTCATGAACGAGATGCGGGTGGCGAGCATCGCGTTGGCCGCGTATTTCGTCATCTCGGCCGACGCGATGTCCATGAAGATGATCGGGTTCCCGGTCCGCACAAACGGAGCGTACAGCTCCGCCAGCATGTCCGCCGCCTCCTGCGCGTCCACGCCGACGATCACGCGGTCGGGCTTCATGAAGTCCTCGACCGCGGCACCCTCTTTCAGGAACTCGGGGTTCGCGCACACGTGAAACGGGGTGTGCGCGGACCGGGCGATCTCGGCGCGCACCCGTGCCGCGGTGCCGACCGGCACGGTGCTCTTGGTGATGACGATCTTGGGCCCGGTGAGGTGGCGGCCGATCACGTCCGCCACGGCCAGCACGTGGCGGAGGTCGGCCGAGCCGTCCTCCTCGGGCGGCGTCCCGACGGCGATGAAAATCACATCGGAGCGCTCGACCGCCGCGCCCACGTCGGTCGTGAACTGGAGCCGGCCGTCGCGCTGGTTCTTGACCACGAGCGGCTCGAGCCCGGGCTCGTAGATCGGCAGATGGTTCTGCCGCAAGCTCTCGATTTTCGCCGCGTCCTGGTCCGCGCCGATCACGTCGTTCCCGGTCTCGGCGAGGCACGCCGCGACCACGAGGCCGACGTATCCGGTACCGACGACCGCGACCTTCACCGCGCCGGGCTCCCGCGCCGCAGCCGGGCGAGCGCGTTCCGGGTGTCCACCACTAGGCGCGCGCTGCGCGCGATCAACGGATAGTCCACGTCCGAATGATCCGTGACGATCACCACGCAGTCGGCCGCGCTGAGCGTCTCCGCCGTAAGGGGCGTGGACGCGAGGTCGATGTCGTCGTCCTTAAGCTGGCGCACGTGCGGGTCGTGATAGCTCACGACCGCTCCGCGCCGCTCGAGCAGGCGGATCACGTCGAGCGCGGGGCTCTCGCGGATGTCGTCGATGTCCTTTTTGTAGGCGACCCCGACCACCAGCACCTTCGAACCGCGCGCCGCGCGCCCCTGCTCATTGAGGCGATCCACCACCCGCCCTACCCAATACTCGGGCATCTCGGCATTGATCTCGCCGGCGAGCTCGATGAAGCGGGTGGGGTAGTTGAGCGTGCGCATCTTCCAGGCCAAGTAGTGGGGGTCGAGCGGGATGCAGTGCCCGCCGACCCCCGGGCCGGGCGTGAACTTCATGAACCCGAACGGTTTCGTCGCGGCGGCCTCGATCACCTCCCAGACGTCGACGCCGAGCTTCTCGCACACGATCGCCATCTCGTTCACGAGCGCGATGTTCACGCTGCGAAACGTGTTCTCGAGAATCTTTACGAGCTCCGCGGCTTCGGTGGACGTGACGGAGACGAGCGTCTCGATGGCCGGCTCATACACCGCCAGTGCGACGCGCTGGCACGCCTCCGTGATGCCGCCGACCACCTTGGGCGTGTTGTGCGTGTTCCACTTGGGGTTGCCCGGATCGACCCGTTCCGGCGAGAACGCGAGGAAAAAGTCCTCGCCCACTTTGAGCCCCGTCGCCTCGAGCGCGGGGAGCATGAGCTCGCGCGTCGTGCCGGGATAGGTGGTGGACTCGAGCACGACGAGCTGACCCCGCCGCAGCGTTTGCTTCACGGCGTTCGTGGCGGCGAGCACGTAGCTCACGTCGGGATCTTTCGTCTTGGAGAGCGGCGTCGGGACGCAGATCGACACCACATCAGGCTCGCGCAGGCGGGCGAGATCGGCCGTGGCCGCGAACGTCCCCGCGGTGTGGAACCGCGCCACGTCGGCGCCCGGCACGTCGGCGATGTGGGAACGGCCCTGATTCAGGCCGTCCACGACGGTCTTGCTCACGTCGAACCCCAGCACCGTAAAACCGGCGCGAGCGAACTCCAGGGCGAGTGGCAGGCCAACGTAGCCCAGCCCCACGATGCCGATCAGGGCCGAGCGGTTTTGCACCTTGGCGACCAGGACGTCGGCGGCGGCGGAGGCGGTGGCCGTCACAGGGTCACCGGGGCGCCGCCCGCCGCGAGCGAGCGGGTCGCGGCCGCGAGGACCCGCACCACCCGTACGCCGTCCTCAGCGCTCGAGCGGGGCGGCTCCGCACCGCGCGCGACGCGCACGAAATGGCCGAGCTCCGCCGCGAGCGGCTCGACATTGGGAATCTTGGGAATGAAGATGTCACCCTCGCGCACCGACAGCGCCTCGCCGTACGACCCGTATTCGGGAGGGCGGTCTACCCCCTTGTCGTAGATCCGCAGCTTCTCGCGCGCCTCCATATCGTCGAACACCACCATTTTCCTCGCCCCCACCACGGTGAGCTTACGCTCTTTGTGCGGGTCGAGCCAAGAGAGCTGCACGTGCGCGAGCACGCCGCTCGCGAACTCCATGGTCAGGAACACGACATCCTCCACGCCCGGTTGGAGGTAGCTTTTGCCGTGCGCTGCCACGGTCACTGGCGCCTCGTTGAGCAAGTACAGGGCCACCGATACATCGTGCGGCCCGAAACTCCACAGGGCGTTCTCGTCGGCGCGCACCTGCCCCAGGTTGACCCGCAGGCCATACAGATAGTATACGCGCCCCAAGTCGCCACCCTGGACCAGGGTCCGCAGCCGCTCGACCGCGGGGTGAAAGACCAGCAAGTGACCCGC
>WNFI01080927.1_pt1 | contig 14088 bp, 15 predicted proteins | sample 5400471 | NCBI WGS metagenome assembly WNFI01 (sample SAMN13153348, study PRJNA577476) | soil metagenome | isolation source: 100 cm saprolite on Douglas fir-dominated hillslope | place: USA:California | collected 2013-09-17 | reverse complement strand
CAGCCGCGCGCCGACGACATCGCCTCCGACCGTCGCCACCGGCAGCAGCGCGTTGACGCCCTCGCGGATGTAGCGGATGCCGAGATACTGCCAGACCGCCGCTTGATGCGGCGGATAAAAGAGCGCGCGCCAGGCGAGCCCGGCAAGGGCGAGCGCGCTCGCGCGCACCAGCACCATGAGCGCCGGACCGGGGCCCATCATGGCGATGACATCGAAGAATCCGCGGTAATGAATAAGCGCGGCAGCCGTCCCCAGGGTCAACCCGAGCACCGCCAGACACCAAGCCCAACGCGCCAACAACGACCGCCGAGGCGACGATCCCCCATCACTCTTTGCTGGCGAGCCGGCGGCGCAAGGATCGAGCGAGAAAAGAGCCACCGCTCCGACTCCGAATCACCTACGGACCTAAGGCTAGCATTTAAGAATGCGCCTCGGAAGCGTCGGGTTCTGTGACATGCATCACAGGATCCCTGCCAATTCAGCGACGGGCTTGCGGGGCGAGCTTCGCTGCATTCATCTAAAAAATCATTTAGGCACGCGGGCCTCGCTGGCCTCGGCTAGGATGCGCACCGCTTCTCCCATGGGCGGCAGATGATCGCAGCGTTGGAGCTCGTCGAGGTGGAACGGCATTTCGGCGCGGTTGCCGCGGTCGACCGGGTGAGCCTGTCGGTTGCGCCGGGGGAGATGCTGGCGCTGCTTGGCCCGAGCGGCTGCGGCAAGACCACGACCCTGCGCATGGTGGCGGGATTCGAGCGACCGGATTCCGGCCGCGTCATCATCCATGGCGAGGACGTGACCGCGGCCCCGCCCTATCGGCGCGACACCGGGATGGTATTCCAGCAATACGCGCTGTTTCCGCATATGACGGTCTGGCAGAACATCGCCTTTGGCCTGCGCATGCGCGGCGCACCGAAGAGCGACTGGCCATCGCGCGTCGGCGAGGCGCTCGCTCTCGTATCCCTGGCCGGGCTGGAGGAGCGCTATCCGCGGCAGCTCTCGGGCGGCCAGCAGCAACGCGTCGCCTTGGCGCGCGCACTCGTCATCCGTCCGCAATTGCTGCTGCTCGACGAACCCTTGAGCTCGCTCGACGCGAAGCTCAGGCAGGAGATGCGCCTCGAGCTGCGCAAGATTCAAAAGCGCGTCGTCATCGCCGCACTGTTCGTGACGCACGATCAGGAGGAGGCACTCTCGCTCGCGGACCGGCTTGCGGTGATGAGCCGCGGGCGCATCGAGCAGGTGGGAACGCCGGTCGAGATCTATGAGCGCCCGCGCACGCGGTTCGTCGCGGGCTTCATTGGCCAGAGCAATTTCTTCGCGGGGCAAGTGACGGATCCCGGTAGCGATCGGGCCGACGCGCTATTGCGAGCCGAGGACGGCGCCGTGTTGCGGGCCGACAATCCCTTGCGCCTCCGCAGCGGCGAGTCGGCGGTGCTGGCGGTCAAGGACCAGCGCGTCCGATTGCGCCTGGATGCAACCCCCGCGGCTGCAAATGCCGTCGAGGCGACGGTCGAGTCGGTTGCGTATCTCGGTACCGCCATCCAGTATGTGTGCCGAAGCAATGGGCGCACGCTGATGGCGCTTGTCAGCAATGACGGGCAGGGCGCGTCCATCAGCCCCGAGACCAGGGTGTGGATCGAATGGTCTCCCAGTGACGCCGTGCTGCTGCCCGAAGTCTGACTACAACAGCGGGGAAAGTGAGGCGGTCCATGTCCAGGAGCAATCGAACCCGAATCGCGCGACGCGCATTCCTCAAGGCCGGCGCTGCCTTCGGCGGCGTCCTTGCCGCCCCGCGGCTCGCCTTCTCCCAGCCGCGGCAGCTTTCCATCATGGTCAATGCCGGCCAATACCAGGACACGCTCACGCGTCTGGTGATTGAGCCATTTCAGAAGAAATACAACGCCAAGGTCTTGGCGACGCCGGGAAGCAGCGTGGAGATGCTGGCGAAGCTCCGCGCCGAGAAGGCCAGCCCCAGCGTCGATCTGGTTGTGCTCGCCGAAGCAGTCGCCGTCACCGGACGGGCCGAAGGCATCTTCGAGAAGATGGATCGTTCCAAGATTGCAAACATGAAGGACGTGGACCCGAAGGCGCTCAATCCGGACGGATTCGGTTTCGCCTCGCTCTACGCCGCCGCCGGCATCCTCTACAACGCCGAGAAGGTGAAGCCGGCGCCCAAGACCTGGAAGGACATGTGGAACCCCGCCTACAAGGGCGGCATCATGGGCCTGCACGACACTGCCGGCACCACCGGCGTGCAGTTCCTGGTGCATGCGGCGCGCCTGAATGGCGGCTCCGAGAGCAACATCGATCCCGGTTTCAAGGCGCTGGCGGAGCTGAAGAAGATGGGTGCCTTCGTCCATTCCGGCAAGCCGGCGGAGATCACCAACCTGTTCCTGACCGACGCCATGCTGCTCTCGCCCGGCATCGAGAACAGCTTCGCCAAGACCTTCGCCGAGAAGGACAAGCGCTACAGCTTCCTGCTGCCCGAGGACGGCTTCTTCCCGATCCCCTATACGGTGGAAATCGTGGCCAAGCGCAAGGGCGGCGACCTCGTCTACGACTTCATGAACATGCAACTCGACGCCGAGGCGCAAAAGGGGTTCATGGAGTCGATCCTGATGACGCCGGTCAACAACAAGGTGGCGATCCCGCCGGCGCTGGCGAGCCTGGTGCCCACGCCCGACCGGGCGCTGGTATTCAACTGGGGCATCATCGCCCAGAACCGGTCGGCCTGGCAGGAGCGCTTCAACAAGGAAATTGCAAGCTAGACTTGACCGCACCCGCATCCGGCGAGCGAGCCGTCGGCCTCGCTGAGGCGCTGCCGGCGGCGGTGGCGCTTGGCCTCTTTTGCGTGGCGCCGCTGCTCTATCTCGGCCGCTATAGCTTCTTCGTCTACGACCCCGCCGATCCGCTCGCCCGCGGCTTCACGCTCGCCAATTACCTGCGTTTCCTCTCCGATGCCTATTATCTGGGCGTGCTGGCGGAGACGCTGGCCATCGCGCTCGCGGTCACGCTCTCGGCGCTGATCCTGGGCTTTCCCGTCGCCTATGGGCTGGCGCGGCTGAAGTCGCGCTGGCGGGCGGTCCTGCTGGTGCTGATCATCAGCCCACTCTATGTGAGCGCGGTGGTGCGCGCCTATGGCTGGCTGGTGATCCTCGGCGATGGCGGGCTCATCAACAACCTCTTGATCTGGCTCGGCATCGTCAGCCGCCCGATCCGCATGATGTTCACGCCTTGGGCGGTGGTGGTGGCGCTGACCGAGGTGGCGCTGCCGTTCATGATCCTGACCTTGGCGAGCACGCTGCAGCGGATCGACCCGGCGCTGGAGGAGGCGGCGGCCAATCTGGGCGCGCGGCCGTGGCGGGTCTTCCGCGAGGTGCTCCTGCCCCTGAGCATGCCGGGAATCGTCGCCGGCTCGATGCTGGTGTTCATCCTCGCCGCGGGCTCCTATGCGACCCCAGCGCTCATCGGCGGCAGGCGCGTCAAGATGCTGGTGACCGAGGTCTATCAGCAGATGACCGCCATCTACAACTGGCCGTTCGGAGCGGCGGTATCGTTCATCCTGTTGCTTCTGACCCTGCTCTCGGTGGCGGCGTTCGCGCGCACGCTGCGCGAGCGCTGGCGCGGCGAGGTATCGCGGTGACCGTCGGACGCAGACTTTTCATCGCGACCAATGTCCTGGTCTACGCCTTCATCCTGTCGGCGGTGGTGTTCGTGATTCTGCTGTCGGCCGTTCTGGGACGGCTTGCTGTTGAGCCTGACCGTCGCCACCGGCGCCACGCTGGCGGCGATGCTGTTGGGCCTGCCGGCGGCGCTGGCCTTGGTGCGCCACCGCTTTCCCGGACGCGATGTCCTGGCCGCCCTGGTGATGGCGCCGATCGTCGTGCCGGCGATCATCCTCGGCGTTGGCTTGCTCATGCTCTACACGCAGTTCTTCATCGAGACGTTCGGCGTGGCGCTCAACGGCACCGTCATCGGGCTGTTGATCGGCCATGCCATCGTCTGCCTGCCCTGGGTCGTGCGCGTGCTCATCGCCGGCCTGCAGGGCTTGGAGCGTGACGTCGAGGAGGCGGCGATGAATCTGGGCGCGCGGCCGCCGGCGGTGTTCTGGCATGTGACCCTGCCGCTGCTGCGCCCGGCGATGCTGGCGGCCGGGATCTTCGCCTTCATCGCATCCTTCGGCAATCTGGAGATCTCGCTCATGCTGAGCGTGCCCGGCACCAGCACCCTGCCGGTGGTGATCCTGATCTATCTCGACAACTACAACGACCCGTCGGTCGCCGCGCTTTCGACTTTGATGATCCTCGGCACCGCGGGAGTCATCGTGCTCGCGGACCGCTGGTTCGGATTGGCAAAGCTGGTTTGAGGCGGGCCGGGGGCCGGGTCTTCGAGGAGGTTCAATATGGAAATCAAAGGGCTTCTTGCCGTCTGTGCCTTGATCGCGCTCGGTGTTGCGACCGCGGGCGCCGAGACATCGCCCTATGCGGGAATGCAGATCCGCGGCATCAAGGCGCTCTCGCCCCAGCAGGTCGACGATCTCCGCGAGGGCCGCGGCATGGGGATGGCGCTGGCCGCCGAGCTCAATAGCTACCCCGGCCCCGCGCATGTCCTGGAGCTGGCGACAGCCCTTGGACTGTCTCCGGAGGCACGCGAACGGACGCAGGCGTTGTTTGCGGCGATGAAGCAGGAGGCAATCCCCCTTGGCCAAGAGCTCGTTGCGAAGGAGGCAGCGCTCGAACAGGGGTTCGCGACCGGCCGCATCGACGACCGTGGCTTGCGCCGAAGCCTCGGCGATATTGCCCGCTTGCAAGGCGAGCTTCGCTACACGCACCTGAAGTATCACTTGGCCACGCGGGCCTTGCTGACATCCGACCAGGTCGCCTCCTACGACAAGCTGCGAGGATACGCGGGCGAACCCGGACCCGCGCACGGCGCAGCCGGTCATCAACACAAGCCATAGCGCCATAGCCCGAGAGCAGCCGATGCCGACCATGAGCAAAGGCGCACCCGCGCTTCCTCCGATCCTTCGCCGAAAGGATCCAACGCAGCCTTCCGTGTTCACGCCGGAATCGCTTCTGAGGGAAGCACGCCGCCAGAAGGGCATCGCTTCCGGGTCGGTGCCGGAGATCTGCGTTCTCGATCCGGACGGCGATATCCTGCGCGACCTGCGCCTTGCGGGTGGTGCGCGCCGCGACCCCAATTGGGCCTGCTACCACACCGACCTCTACGCCTTCGACAAGGATGGCCTGAGCTATGGCATCGTCGGCTGCGCCGTCGGCGCGGCGTTCGCCGTGCTGGTGGCAGAGGAGCTGTTCGCCTCCGGCTGCAAGCTCCTCGTCAGCATGACTTCGGCCGGCCAGATCCTTCCGGTCAAGGCGCCGCCCTATTTCATCATTATCGATCGAGCGCTGCGCGACGAGGGCACGAGCTACCACTATCTCCCGCCGGCCGACTACAGCGAAGCCGATGACGGGCTTGTCCGCCTCGCCCGCGACGCGCTCGCCGGCTCGGGGCTTGCCATCGAGGTGGGTGCGGCGTGGACGACCGACGCGCCATTCCGGGAGACGGCCGACGCCGTGGAAGCGGCCGGGCGGGACGGAATCCTGGCGGTGGAAATGGAGGCAGCCGCGCTCTATGCCTTCGCCGCGGCACGCGGCCAACCGGTGCTCTGCCTCGCCCACGTCACCAACCAGATGGGGCGGATCGAAGGCGACTTCGAAAAAGGTGCCGCCGACGGCGCCGAAGCGTCGCTCAAGGTGATTTCATTGGTGGCTCGTCGCTGGAGCGATCGCTGATCGGCGAGCCTGCCCCTTACATCGCGCGCCGGGGCACAGTCTCAAGAAATTCCTGCAGCTTCTGCTTCCAGAATTTCGCCATGCCGGTGGTGCCGTGGCCGCGTGTCTCCTCGCTGGCCGGGATCAGGTAGAGCTTGCCGCCCTTCACGCGCGCCAGCGCGCGTTCGGCGACGCCGGTCTCCGGCGGATTGCGCTCGTCGTCGGCGGAGTTGATCGCCAGCAGCGCCGCCTGGATGCGCTCGAGTCTCGGCGAGGGATCGTAGTCGCGCGAGGAATCCCACTGGTAGAGCGTGTCGTTGGCATCCGCCATGAACGGCGCCGCCAGGCGCTCATCCAAGAGCTTGTCCGCCAGCTCGCGCGTCGGCGCCAACTTCTGGTAGGCGAGCGTGCCGCCGCTGGTGGCAATGCCGTAGAACACGTTGGCCGCCCGCAATCCCCGCGGCTGCTGGCTGTAGTTGCCGCTGTTCCAGTCCGGATCGGTGCGGATCGCATCGATGATGATGCGCCGCATCATCCAGTTGCGGCTCGCCATAGCCGTCGGCTGCGAGGCCATGGGCACCAGCGCGTCCATGAAGTCCGGATAGGCGACACCCCAGACCCAGGTGTTCATGCCGCCCATGGAGTTGCCCAACACCAGGCGCAGATGGCGAACGCCCAGCCCCTCGGCGACCAAGAGATGCTGGAGCGCGACCATGTCGTCGTAATTGTATTGCGGGAACTTGGCGCGCATGCCGTCCGACGGCTTCGAGGACTTGCCGTGGCCGATCGCGTCCGGAAGGATGATGTAGTACTTGCTCGCATCGAGCGGCTGCCCGGCGCCGAACAGCTCGCCGGCGAAGGCCGGCGTGAGCATGCTGGGTCCGGAGCCGGTCGTGCCGTGCAGGATCAAGACCGGCTCGCCCGCTGGATCGCCGAGCGTGGTGTAGTGCAGGCGCAGCTCGGCCAAGGTCTCGCCGGTGTGGAACTTGAAGTTCCGCGCGACCCAGTCTCCATCCTTCGGCGTGGGATAGCTTTGCGCCACGGCCGCGAAGGCGACGAGGGACAGAACCAGGCCCATGGCTGCCGGGAATGAGAAGCGACGGAATTGCATTCTGACCTCCCCAGATGACGTCTTCGGCCGCCGCCGTCCCGCCATGCCGCGAACGACAGGGGGGACGGCGGCGTAAGCCGCAGGCGAAATGGCGCCTACTTCACCATTCCGGCGCCGACCATGCACACGGTCTCGTCCTGCGAGCCGGTGCCGCCCGAGCAGCCGATGGCGCCGATGATCTTGCCGGCCTGAACCAGCGGGATGCCGCCGCGCGAGGCGATCACGTCGTCGAGCGAGAGCTGGTAGATGAAGCCGGACTTTTGAATGCCGTCCTCGAAGGCATGGGTCGGGCGGCGATACTTCACGGCGGCGCGCGCCTTGTGCTCGGAGATGCTGATCGAGGCCAGCTGCGCCCCGTCCATGCGCTGGAAGGCGACGAGATTGCCGCCGGAATCCACCACCGCGACATTCATCGCCCAGCCGCGCTTCTTGGTCTCGGCGACGACCGCGTCGATCAGCTGCCTCGCGTGTGCGAGATTGATCGGCGCGCCATAGGGCGTGTTGAACGGCATCGCATCGGGCACGACGTCAAGCGGCGACGGAGCGGCGGCCTGCTGCGCCTGGCCGGCGTCCGCGAGCAGCGCCGCGCCCAAGAGCGCGGTGAAGAAGATGCGGTAATTCATTGATTTTCCCTCCCTGGACATTTGTCATGCCGTCGGTTTCGAGCGGCGAGCGAATGCTAGGAGAAGGCGGCGGCGAACACAACTCAAGGTCACGCGAGCATACAGACGGCGCTGGCCTCGGCGTATCAGCCTGCGTAAACCGGGACCACATAGGGTCCCTCGGGAATGACGGCTATGCCCTTGTCGCCGCTGCGCTCGATGCTGGCGCCGAGCGCCTGCTCGAGCGAGGCGATCGACTCGACCCCGGTGATCGTCAGCTCCTCCTTTCCGAGCCCGGTCGTGTAGAGCTGGATGCGGCCCTTGCGCATCGGTTTCAGCTGCATCTCGGTCTGCCATTCGTCGATGTCGGCCAGCGACTTCGCCGTCAAGGTCGCGAGGAACCGGTCGGGCCCGAGCTCGACCAGACGCTGTTGCGCCTTCCGGAACTCGGGCGAGCCGAAGCCTTCCGAGCATTCAGAGGCGATGATGAGCGTGCCGCCGGGTGCCAGGATGTCCAGCGGCGTCACCATGCCCTTCACCGTCTGATAGTAGGTCTTGTCCAAGGGATAGCCGGCGGCCGACGTGAGGATGGTCGAGAAGCGCCGCTCGACCGGGATCTTGGTCGCCCGCTCGACGAAGGCGACCGCGGCCAGATGGCTCTCGATGATCTCGCCGAAGCTGACGAAGGCGAGGCGCCGCTCCTCGTCGAGGACGGTATTGAGCGCGTAGATCTCGCCGATCATCGCCATGATCTGGAGCTGCTCCTCATGCAGCGGATTGCCCGCGAGATTGCATTGGACGGCGAGCGGATCTTCCATGAAGCGGGCGGAATGGAAGGTGCGGATGGTGGTGTGGTGCGCCACCCCGGGCGCCACCACTTTCCTGCCGCCGGACCAACCGGCCATGAAGTGCGGCTCGACCAGGCCGGTGGCGATGCGGAGATCCGCCTCGACGAACTGCCGGTCGATCTTGACCGGGGTCCGCCTGCCCTTGGTGAAGCCGAAATCGACATGGTCGGCGTCATTGCGGGCGTCGTGGTTCTTGACCCGCACGGTCTCCAGCACCCAGGGATCGCCCACGAGCTCGGCCAGCTCTTCGCCCTCATTCGGCCGGTGCAGGCCGGTCGCGACCAGCACGGTGATCGAGCCCGCCGGAATCCCGGCTGCCATCAAATCCCTGATCATCGGCCCAAGAAAGAGCCGGTTGGGGACCGGCCTGGTGATGTCGCAGATGAGGATGCAGGCGCTCCTGCGTCCGGCGGCGAGTGCGGCGAGCGGCTTGGCGCCGAGCGGGCGGTCGAGGGCGGCGCGGATCGCAGCATGGGGATTGGGCAAGGCCGGGAGCGCCCGCTTGCGGATGAGCCTGATCTCCGCACCAGCCGGCATCGCCACCGGCAATTGCGTGCGACCGAAGGCGATGTCGATCTTGGCGCCGGTCACGGTTCTCTCCCCCAAGACTCGATGCGGAGCGCCCGCAAGGCAGCGCAGGCGGCACCATAGCCATTGTCGATGTTGACCACCGCCACGCCCGGTGCGCAACTCGCCAGCGCGGCATGGAGTGCGGTCGTGCCGTGATTGGCGACGCCATAGCCGGCCGATGTCGGCACGCCGATGACCAGGCCCGGCGCCAGCCCGCCCAGCACGCTGACGAGTGCTGCATCCATGCCGGCGACCGCGATCACCACCGGGTGGCGGACGATCTCCGGCACGCGCTCCAACAGCCGCCAGAGTCCGGCGACGCCGACATCGTAGACCTCGCTGGCGGCAACGCCGTGATAGCGGAGCGTGCGCACCACCTCTCGGCACACGCGCATGTCGGAGGTGCCGGCGCCGACCACGGCGACCCGGCCGGTGATCGTGGCGGGCGCCACCAACGGTCTTGCCGGCGCAGAACAGCGCCTCGTCCAGGCCGATCCGATCGGCGCGATCGAAATCGAGCTTGATGCCGCTATCGGTCACGGCGCCGCCGGCCTGAGGAAGGCGCTGCCCATGCGGTAAGGCTTGAAGCTGACCGGCCGGTCCCGGCCGCGCTCGCGGTCGAGCGCCAGGATGGTGCGGGCGAGGTCGTCGCGCTCATCCGGCGCCAGCCGATCGAGGCACCGGGAATCGAGCTCGACGACGAGCCCTTCGCGGCGCACACGGCAACGCACCGTGGCGGCACCGAGCCGTGCGCCGACCAGCGTCTCGACCCGGTGCACGAGCCGGAGCTCGTCGGGATCGATGGCGATGCCGGTCTCGACCCGGCTCGACAGGCAAGGCGACGCCGGCAGCTCGGCGATGTCGCCGAGGCCGAGATGGCGGGCGATCCGCCGCACGCCGTCCTTGTCGATCCCGGACTCGACATAGGGGTGGCGCACGCCGTGCTCGGCCGCCGCCTTCAGCCCCGGCCGCCAGTCGGCGAGATCATCCCGGTTGGTGCCGGACAGGATGACGGCGTCGGCAACGGCCGCGATCCGGCCATAGAGGCTGGTCTTGCAATAGAAGCAGCGATCGGCCGGGTTGGCGCGGTAGCGCGGATCCTGGAATTCGCCGGCGTCGAGGATCTGCATCTGCCAACCCTCGCCTAGGGCGAGCGCCCGCAACCGCTCGGTCGCCTCTTGCGGCACCGCCGGCGAGACCGCATGCATCATGGTCGCGCGGCGTCCGACCCGGCGATGGGCGAGGGTTGCCAAGGTCGTGCTGTCGACGCCGCCGCTGACGGCGACGGCGACCCGGCCGATGCCGGCAATGAGCGTGCCGAGTGCGCCTGCGAGCGCCGCCGGCTCAGTCATCTGCGTCCTCCTCCTCGGCCAGCGCCGCCACTTCGACATGGCGGCGGCGACGGCTGCGATCGCGCGCATCGCCGGCGGTGGCCGCGATGCCGGCCATCTCCGCCTTGGCGGTGACCGCACCTCCTGGACGCGTGGCCCGTTTCACCCGAACCGGGCGGCCTTCGGCATCCGCCAGCGTGGCGCTGTCGCGGGCGAGCACGCGGCGGCGCACGCGACCCAGGCGGACGCCGAGCGTGGTGGTTTCGAGGAGGCAGCGCTCGGCTGCTGCATCCAGGGCCGCGGCCTCGGTCAAGACCTGCACATGCATGACGAGGCGGCCCTTCTTGCCGAAGGCCGGCGATTGCAGCACATCGAGCACGCCGGGAGACGCCCTGAGGCGGTCGAGCCCGATGGCCAGATCCTCCGGCGTCTGGTCGTCGATCTCGAAGCTGATGACGCCGATCTCCTCATCCAGCGCCTCCGCCCCCAGCTCATCCAGAACCAGCACGCACAGCACGTTGCTGATTCCCTCGAGGCGCTTGGTGCCGAAGCCATAGCCGACCCGCTGCTGGCGCAAGGCCCTCGGCGGCAAGCGCTCGGCCGGGGCGAGGTGGCGAAGGATCGCAGCCCCGGTCGGCGTCACCCGCTCGCCCGGCCTTCCATCGTCGATGACGGCAAAGCCGGCAAGCAGCAGGGCGACCGCCGGCGGCGGCACCGGCAACTCGCCATGCCGGGTCTTGATGCGGCCGGAGCCGAGCGGCAGCGGTGCCACCGACCAGGAGCGCGCCGCCGCACGCTCGATGAGGAAGGCGGCGCTGACGATGTCGACGATCGAATCCCAGGCGCCGACCTCGTGAAAATGCACCTCGTCTTCCGCCACCCCATGCACTTTGGCTTCCGCTTCGGCCAGGATCTGGAAGATCGCGAGGGCGCGCTGGCGCACCGCGGGCTCGAGCGGCGAGGCCGTGAGATAGCGCCGGATCTCGCGGAAGCTGCGGTGGCCATGGTCGTGACCATGCCCGTGATGGTCTGCGGCCGCCGGTAAGCCGACAGTGAAGCGGGCGCCGGTCAGCGTGCCATCGGCGCAGGGCTCGAGCCCAACCGACACGCCCGCGGGCAATGCGAGCGCGTTGAGCGCTGCCAGCAAAGGCGCCTGATGTTCCGGCAGGGCATCCAGCATGGCCGCCGCAAACATGTCACCGGCGATGCCGCCTAGGGGCTCCAGATGGATATGCAGGCCCATGCTCGCCAGTTCCCAAAATCCTAGGCTGAGTGCTACATCATACTCGCCAGCCCAGGCTTGCCTATCCAAACCTCGGATCGCGAGCCCGGCGAAACAAGTCCCCTGGGAGAGTCTCGATGGCGATCGAAAGGCGGGATTTCGGGCGCACCGGCCACAAGAGCTCCGCAGTGATCTTCGGCGCCGCCGCGCTGGGGCGGGTCGACCAGGAGGTGGCCGACCAGGTGCTGGAGCTGCTCATCGAATACGACATCAACCACATCGACACGGCGGCCAGCTATGGCGATTCCGAGCTCCGCGTCGGGCGCTGGATGGAAAAGCACCGCGACCGCTTCTTCCTCGCCACCAAGACCGGCGAGCGCGGCTACAAAGAGGCCCGCGACAGCATCCGCCGCTCGCTCGAGCGGCTCAGAACCGACCATGTCGATCTCATCCAGCTGCATGCGCTCATCCACCCCGACGAGTGGGAGCCGCAGCCTGGAGCGCTTTGATTTCGACTCGATCCTGCTGCCCTGGAACTGGTTCACCGCCCATCACCAGACCTATGCGCCGGATTTCGAGCGCACGATCAAGCTCGCCGCCGAGCGCAAGCTCGCGGTGCAGACCATCAAGGGCGTGGCGCGGGGCCCGTGGGCGGCCGGCGTCAAGCGCGAGCGCAACACCTGGTATCAGCCCCTGGAAGCAATGGACGACATCCGCCCGGCTGTGCATTGGGTGCTGAGCCGCCCGGATGTGTTCCTGTTGTCCGCGGGCGACGTCGGGCTGCTGCCCTCGATCCTGAAGACGGCGGCCGAGCCGGTGCGGAAGCCGTCGGATGAGGCCATGGCGGCGTTGAGCCAGCGCACCGGGCTTGCGTCCATCTTCGGGCTCTGAGCCCGCGCCTTATTCCGCGGCGTTGCCTTTGTCCACCCCATCGACCCAGGCATCGATGTTGCGGTCGAAGACGGCGATCATTGTCGCCGCGATCTCATCGCGCATCACCTCGATGGACTGCTGCAGCCCGCGCTCGAACTCGGGGCGGGTCAATGTCTCCTCGAGTGGGTTGGACAGGATCTCGGAGCCAACGCCGACGCCGAGACCGATGACCGCCGCCATTGGCGGCGCCGCGGCAGCGCCGGCGGCGATGCCGCCGGCGAGGAGGCCGATGGCAACGTTGCCCATTTCCGAAGCCACCGGATCGACCACCTTGCCGAATAGGTTGACGATCACATGCGCGATTTCGTCGAACCCCTCTTCGCCGGAGAAGTGCTCGATCGGGCTGGCAGAGTCCGCTGCATCGTAAGACGGGACCTCGAAGGCGATGTCGAGCAGGCCGCGTCTGTATCGATGCAGGGCCGAGGATCGCCAAGGTGCCAGGCCGAGACCCTGAGCTTGCCCATCCCAGTCGAGCGCGAGCCGGCTTGCCGCCTCGCCGTCTACGACTTCGGCGGACCGAATTTCGGTCTGGATGAAGCTCTGTATCGCCGCTTGTTCGGCGGCGATATGGCGCGCCAAACCCTCGCGGAGCGTTCCCAAGGTGCGGCCCAGCGCCGCCTGAATGTCGGCTTGCATCGCGCGGGGATGCAGAACGCGGTTCGAATATTGCTGGCGCAGATACTCCGTCAGGTGCTCGACGATCGCTTGGGTCAGGACTTCCCGATTGCTCGACGAGACCGGCGGACTGGCGATGACTTGCATGCCGGCGGCGGCAAGCGCGTGACCCATGAGGACGTATTTGCTGGTATAGCTGAAATACCAATCGGCATAGCCGGGCGCGCGCTCAGCGGCAGCGGCGAAGATCGGCTGCAATGCCGCCGGGAGCACGGTGCGGACCTGTTCATGGGCAGCGGTTCGAGCGGCTTTCGTCGCCTCGTGGCGCTCCTGCCTGAATTGCGCTAACCGCCCCTCGTCGACCTGGCCTCGGCGGATCACGCCGTTTTCATCCCGCCAGGCCACGACGTCGCGCGCACGGACGGGCTGGGTGGTCCCGCCGTCGACGATCGCCAAGGCGGGACCGGCAGCTGGCGCGCCACGGCTCACGAGCAGCGAGTGAGCGCCATACGCCGCCGCCACCACTAGCAGCAGCATCGCACCGCTCGCAGCCCACTCGAGGGGGACGAGACGGCCTCGCCGCAGCGCGAAATCCGCCGCCCCGCCGCCAGCGGCGTGTCGCGCGAGAGTCACGGCGCCGTCATGGGGCTTCGCGGTGGCAGTCATCGGACACGCCTGTCGCCTCGTACAGCGTCAACGCTGTGCTCTCGAAATCGAGATGAAACAAATCCGTGGCCGGCGGCGACGGCCACGTGTTTGGCAAGCGCCCCGCTTCGCCTCGATCTTCCTGATCCGACCGGAGCCCTATTCGGTACCGGCGCGAGCGCCCAAGGGATCGACCCACTGATCCATGTGGCGGTCGAAGACAGCAATCAGCTGCGTCTCGATCTCCTGGTGCGTCGCCGAACGCTCAGGATCCGAAGCCGGCGGGTCACGATGAGCGCTGTAGAGGGCGTATGCGTCCTAATTTTTCCTTAAGTGTCTTTCTACCTTAATTCCGATTCAATCCCGTTCGTCGGTGACCTATGCGTTCGTCTAGTGTACGTGGCGGGATTGATCGAGATAGGTTTAGCGACCTCGACTTA
>WNFI01536333.1_pt1 | contig 14090 bp, 16 predicted proteins | sample 5400471 | NCBI WGS metagenome assembly WNFI01 (sample SAMN13153348, study PRJNA577476) | soil metagenome | isolation source: 100 cm saprolite on Douglas fir-dominated hillslope | place: USA:California | collected 2013-09-17 | reverse complement strand
CGCCCCTTCGCGTCGAAAACCATCTATCGATCCGACATTGTCACCTGTCGCATCGCGGGTGCGTCAACGTGACGCGGATGCGATTGCTCAGTATCTTTCACGAACTCGCACAATTTCGACGGAGTCCGAATTTCTCACCACACCTGCCACGAACGGCTCTTCCTCAGTGTCTGTAAGATCCAAGAGCCCGGATGAGGGAACGGGCTATGTTCTCCCATCCACATTACGATCGTCGGCATCGGCGAGGGTCCTCCGATCTCTTGACCCATCTCCCAAGAAATCCAGTGACCAATTGAATCGTCAACACCGTTACCGATCAACTACGGTTGACTCACTCCCTGAAACTAAAGAAGACATAATCGTTGATGATTGGAGACCGAAGGCAAACCTCTCTGATGCTACTTCCCGCCAACCAGATCTCGTGTCCGTACGACACCCCATAACCTACGTGTGATTCCCTCTTTTCTTTGAGTATCCTAATTCTTTGCATGCCCCGTTCCACGTGCTTTTTCCACCGCTTGCCATCTGGTCCTCTCTAATTTGAGACAATTTGCAATCATGTAGTTCATAGCAAGAGATGCATCCAGAATCTATTTCCTCGTCGCAACCAGAGGGCATCACTCCATGAGGCTGAGGGGCTCTGCACGATATCTGCCAGTTTCGTGGTGGCAATCACGGTTCACAAGTCTGAATGCTTTCAACAAGTCGAAATCAAGGAGGTGGATGGCCTCGCGTCTCATGCCAAATTAAATGGGACGTACAAGTCTGACCTGGCTGACCTGATACTGAAATTATCTGCCTCGACAGTGTGAAAGCAGAGCTAGGGAGGTCATGATGCAAACAGTGGAATTTTCGGACAACAAGTCACAATTTGATGTTTAAGCATCGGCCGGTTATCAGCAGGTGAGAGTTCTGGTCGGGGTGATAGACTGGCATGTATTGTGCATCCAGTCCCCATGGCAAGGCGGTGTGAGACAGTGATTTGTGTGTACAATTAAGGGCCATAACCTGGTTCATACTTCGCAAGGTGTCCACAAATTTTCCAAATATGCGGCCGGATAACTGGTTGATAGTTGGTACTTTATTTGGACAGTACTTTGCTATAAATGGATACAACAGCTACAGTTATACAACTCATTCTCGATATTCAAAGCGAGGTCAGACATAAACAGCGTCAGGTTCCGTGGTCCGCCCTACAGGGCACTATGGACTGCTTTTAATGGTTCACTTTTGATGCAACCCCTTAAGCATTTAAATTCTGTATTCGAACAAGGTGCATCGTCTGTAGTGAGCTTGTAGTGCATCTTTGACGTCATTTTGCCTAACTGTTCGAATAACCGTCTCCCCACATTTCCAGCAGAAATGTCTAAGCATAAAAAAGACGGTTCATCTTTCGTGAAGCGAGACCAAGGCCGATATGGGTCACATACGTATTACAACCAGGAACTGTGCACATCATATGGTTACATCCTCCGTTTTTCTCAGTCGGTGTGGTACATCCTAGTTATTGTGATGGGATGACCATTTAGTGCTTTGTCGATACGGAAATTAAACAGACAGTTGAGTACCTGGACAACGTTTGGTGGTGGATCCAGTGGAAATATAGCGATCCATTTCCGCTTGGCCATCACATGAATGAAGCCCAATAGTAGGGTCGATTCGATTCGTACACTTCTTGCACCACATGCCACCGCACGTAGGAAGTGGACATTGAAGTTCAGTACTGCCCTGGAAGTTATCACGGTCCACCAGCGACGATTGCTGACAACTGATCACGCATTACAACATGAGTCGGTAAATGTTGACGGACAGAAATGATGCACTTACTGTGGACAGTCTATCCAAACCGAATATTGAGCCAGGTCTAGCTTCTCCCACATAATATATTGTTCTTCAGACAGTCCAAGTATCTCCGCCATTGAGGTTGGGATCACTATCCAAGCTAAAAGTGAATTGGACTCCAGGAGTATGGTACAATATCGCACACACCTCCATTATGATCCTGATTCTTGTCGATGGAACAAATGGGACACAAGATGGGATAACGTCCTTCCTCAAGCTTTGCAATGACATGAGACTTCATGCATTCACGACAGAAAACGTGCTCGCAGACAATGATGGATACGACGAAATCGGTTGACAGAGTGTCCAGGCAAATTGAGCAATCAAAAGACGCATGTTTGGCAAGTAGTCTCTGATGCTCGCGCTCGACCCTGTCGTCCTCAAGGCTGAGCCAAAGAGCCAGGTCAAGGTCTGCCTGTGACCTTGCCTCATCCTCAGCCATTCGCTGCATCACCTTGAATAGATCGTTTTCAGACCGCGAACTCGCAGACCCGGAAAAAGTGCGAGATAACTCCATCCGCTCACGACTCAGATCTCGAGACTCATCATCCACAAGCCTCTGTTCTCGGAGCGCAACCTCATAATCATCCCCAGAGGGAATACCAAAACCTTGTTTACCAGCTAAAACTGTGGTGTCCGGACGATGTACGATTCTTGTCACATTCCCAATGTCATCACCTCCCAGAGGGTGTTGTTGCTGCGTACCCAGGGTGCTAACACGGCTGGGATGATCTCTAACTGCTGGACGGGGTGGACTCTGGTCGGGCGAGTGAATAAGTCATCCTGAAACGCATGCGCATCAAAGAACATCACTTACTGGCAGAGGACGTTCCCTTCGAGGAGTATTGGTTGCTGTCGACCCTAAAACAGGCACATCGAAGGTCCTGGAACTTGTCCCTGTTTCGTTGTTGTACGAAGACGAGGCATCAGGATGAGGACACACCCCAAAATCAATGTTGTCGGCTGAAAAAGTGAGGGCAACGGCAAGATCGTAATCCTTCGCCTCCGCCTCGGCCCGCGATGAGTGGTTGGTTACGTTGGCCGTATCCACCTCTTTCGCTTTTCGTTTCCCTTTGCCTACATTTCTACGCCTCCGCGCTGGACCGTTCTGCCGTCTCCGGGAAGCATGTGTATGATCCTCATCCGTCCTAAGATGTGGCGAGATCGGCTGTGCATCTGCAAGCCGGGTTGCATTCGCTAGGACTCTCTGGTGAGGCTCATCGCTAAGCCCAGAATACGTAGAGGAACCGCTGTTCCTTAACGTTTGGACGCTGCCGAAAAAGCGGTTTACTATGCCTTGCTTTTGATCACCTTTATCAAGGCCGATCGGGTGACTCGATGTCCGAGAGGAGGATTTAATGTCTTCAAATTGTTCGGAGCCTCGCCTATTTCGGGGTTCATCTCGACTAACGTCCAAATGTACAGGGCGGAACCCGATGCCATCCTCGTCAACGCCAGCCACTGAGGATGGTCTCTCGGTGGGTTTCCACCGCTCAACAGGCGGGCGTGTTCCTGTCAAAGCTGCCATCCGGTGTTCCTCTTGGTTAGTCGCAGCAGCACGGAGCTGCTGGGCCTGAAGTTGGCTACGCATCCTGCTCAACTCATTCTCAAGTCGTCGATTGTTCCTTTGAGCCTCAGTCACTTCGTGACCCAGTTGAATGGCTTTAGTTCTCTCCACGAGAAGTTCGACATTCGCTTGAAGGGCACTCTGACTCTCATGGTCATAATCACGCCTAGATGTGTTCCTCGGGGCATCGCTCCCGATGCCATCCTGAATCATAAGGAACTGCACCTCACACTGGGCGAGGAGCTGAGTTTGCCAGTTGTGACCGCGGCGAGCTTCCTGCTGAAGATTGGGATCAAGGGGAAAGAGATCCCGAACAAGATATTCAAGTAATTCCTCTGGATCTTTCATGAATACGAAGGCCAACCCATCAGGATGGGCGGCTGTTTCAGTAGAACGATTATGAGAGTCAAACACAACAAACAAGTTATGAGTGTGTGAGGTTGACGATGGTGGACGTTCCCAAGGATAGCTCGGCCCTGCATCACCTTCCAGAGTTAGGTAAAAGAGCACTACGATCTCTGGTGGTCGAGTGATCACAGCCGCGATAGATCTGGTGTTCGAAATGCTAAGAGCTTGTAGATCCCTAATACGTTGCCATAGCATCGGCCAGGTAAGGTGCTATCATCATGGAAGGACTTTGAGGACTTACTCAATGAGTTTGGCGAACTGTTCCCTCTTGCACTCTCCGTACATGGTGTGTACAAGCTGCAAAGACAACTGAAACATTGGCAGCGCCAGAATCTCCTCAACCGCATAATGTGTGACGACCGATGTTAAGCCGGCACAGGGTGCAATGATGGCCTAATTTGGGACAGCCAGTCAGTAGGGGACGTATTCAAGCAACGCGCCAACGTACTTGGTGGAACCTTATATTGTCGATGGTCTCCGCAAAGTTGACAATTGAAGAAAATTCAGCATGAGATGATTGGCTTAGTAACAGAACTTTCTTCACGGCACACAAACTAGCGAGACCACAAGCTGAGGAACCCCCAACGGCATACTGACTGGTCCCAGGAAAGGAAGATACAAAATATGGGGGAGGGTTCATCGACATCGAACCGGGTCTGGAACGCAATGCTGAGCTTTGATTATTCCCCAGAATGAAGTTGACAAGTGTTGGCTCCACACAATTCATCATGGGAGCCAAACTCTGTTCAAACTGGGGAGGCGGCAGATGATCTACATGGTTAGCACTATCGCGGGGAACGGGATCCGCTGACGGGTGGTCATTGCATGCTGAAATCGGGCTACCTGCAGGCTGCAAGTTCTTGAAAATTGGCTCTGAAACCGGTGGGTCCCTGCCAGATTCTAAAGTAGGTGACACCAGTGAAGAGTCTCTTGAGGAAGAAGTGCGATACGTTGACGATTTATGGCTCTGACGAAGGAACAGGATAGTTCATGAGTGGAAAGCGATCATCATCATTGGCTATAGTATGCTGAGGCAATAAGCTGTGACCTACTGAGGCCACATCGTCTGAGCGTGGAGCGATAATGAGATCGAGGTTGCGATGTGTGTGGTTGGCTGATTGATCACTCTGGTTCAACTCGCTAGATCAGCGATGATGTAACTCATTGATAAACTGGGCGCTTACATCCTCTTCCTCCAGAGGAGTCGTTGTGATAGACGGGATTCTGGCTGTAGGGCATCTCGCGTTAGTACAAGTGATCGGTAGAGCAATAAGCAGGCCTGTGCTCATGCCAAAGTGTGTGGTCGCTCAAACATTAAAGGGAAGTAGACAACGGTCGATAATCGCGCAAGAGTGGGCGATAGAACGCGGTCCATCCCAGTGGTTCGAAACATATTGGGGTCAGTTATCAGACCTACCCAGTCGTCGTAAATGTTCGAGCAACTTGGCGACATCCATGCCCATCCCTAGCATCATATTGCCCCAATGAAGCGGTTGAGGCGCTTACTATTGTGTCAGCCAAGTCTCAGATAGGCGAGTGGCTTTATGTCACCACACTAGCCCTCCCCAAGCCGCGTGAGATTCCCGCTACTACGTAGCTACTAGCGGGTCTTGGAAGCGCTTTGTACCCGTTTGCAACACTGAAATCGAATCGGTAGTCTTCATTTGAAAAACATTCTAACACAAGGTCCTCTGTCATTGCTTCCGATCCCTTGTTTCACTTCCTATGACGTACGAAGGGAAATCCCACAACCTTTCAAGAACATCTCTTTCCCCACTACGGTCCCATTCCACTATGAGTGTCGGTTCCTCCAGTTCAGACACAATTCGGCTTTCTATGTGATCAGATGATGGATGCCATCTCATCGCTTCCCTCTTCTCTGATCAGCCCTCACTCCACTTGTATCTCTTGTAAGTTGCACTTCTTGTGTACTATCGATTCTTCGCACCAAAGCTATTTTGCCTAATGTGTGCCTCCAACTCTTAGGTTTGTCATCTTCCCTCTTTCGTGTCACAAAAACCTTAGATCCCTCTTCCTCTTAGCCTCCGAACTATTCGAGCTCTCTCCTATCCAGTTCTTAGCGAACCTTCTCTTTCAATCTCATTAACGAGTAGTGGACCTACCCCAGATCAGGGGTCTAATGATGAGTTCTCACGGTCCGGACTCATCTTTACCTCCTCTCGCTGTCAAATGAAATTTTCAATGTAATCATCCAGAATTCATAACACACATATACGAGTCAGCGCTTCATTGCAATGCAACTCTTCCTCAATTAGTGTCATGACAAACTGCCGATGGGAGCACTTGGACAGCAAACCCTGCTTCACTATGTGAAGATCATGAACTTCTCATCCTACGTCGCATTCATGGCCTTCCAGTTATGAACAATGGTGTTGGGGATCGGGTTCATCCACAAAGGGATGCCTGCATCTAACGATATCAGGCCAATCACCGCCGCACCTTCAAAACGAGTGCTGTGTATGTAAATGTGAATGTTATTTGATCTGTGTGCGATTGTTCTGATTTTCATTTTCTGTCAGAATGAATTCTCTTCGCTCCAGAAATTGGGACAGTTGTTGGTCTCAAGTGTACTGCGTGCCCGTTTTCTGTATGGTTTCTGTACCTTAAGTTCACTACAATGTTGTGTATCAATATCAATTGGATTTCTTCTGTGTTGGCCGTGTCTGCGTCGCATTGTTCTGTGGCGGGTTGTTGCCGCGAAGTCGGCCCTGAAAGTTATTCGTTACACCCTTATGTAGATAGTATTTGCAGAATTGCAGTGACAGCAGGGCAGGTCCATGTCCCTGCTCTTCACAACTGGCGAGAATCGTGTTCAATTGTGTGGTTGCCATTGTTGAAAGTATGTTGCAGCGCCCAGCGCCTCATCATGACGCGGTTTGCGGTTTGCCGGACTTTTCCGGTTGAACACCAACTCACACCATCTCGTTCAACAGCGACCATGTATACCTAAAGTTCTAATGGAAAGCTGGCTGGGGTCACAACGCACAATTATTGGCCGAGCTTGTGAGGTGTTTTGTTTCTAGATGAGGGACCTGATTTTCGTTTTCGTGGGAATCGTCACCCCGTGGGATACTTCATGTCGTGTGCAAGCTCAGCCATTCAATTTGAGGGGAACCCTCATAACACAAGCACTAAATTTGATTCATCATCATCATCATCATCATAACACAAGTAGTATACCCTCGTGTAATTAAGTCGAGCTTATCTGTAAAGAACATTTCGTCTCCTCTCGGTTACTTATGCTGCGGGACGCTATTTTCTGATCCGCACGAAGCTTTCTGTCTTATCTATGCTGGAAACTGCCCACACACTTTCTAGCCACTTGCGAGTGCATAGGCCAGCCTCACACGTGTGCGGTAGAACATTCATGACAAAACACCAATGAGGCAAAGGCTATACCAATTCTATGGGGCCTCATGGGCGCAGCATGTGCACTTTCGACAGCTAGACGGTGCATCTTCGTCGCATCCTCTACCACTACCAAACTGCGATGCCAAGTCATGATTTCAACGTAGCCTCTATTGCGACCCAGCGGAGTGCTTCCAGCATCGCTTCGATAGTCTCTTCCATTTGGTCAAAAATCCCTTCATCGTCGCGGAAAGTGATTTTGCCACTCCACAATCTATGCTCAAACTTAAGGACCACAAATGACATGGAACATTCTCCCATCGAGGAATTGGTCATTAGAAAAGAAGAGGGTGGCGTCCAGCATGAGTTCCTGCTCATACTGCTGTATAAGCCATCAGGTGGAGTTCTGGGTGCGCCTAGAGAGGAAGAGGCCTGTGGGTGGTCTTCGTAGGGTCTTATCTGGCGTTTTGGAAGCAAATGACATAGTAAGTGCTCTTATTGATAACTGGATTGTTACTGAACTGCACCCTACTGCCAGGCAACTGTTTCTGGGGATGTCAATTCTTTGCTGGGCAAGGCCAAGAGTGTACAGAAGTTGAAGGTCTTCTTTCACAATCGGCCTTCGTTGAGGGATTTGTTTCGTGGTCTTGAAGTACTGAAGGAGGAATCAAAGTCCTACACACTATGGCCGGTATGGATATGCTATTCTTTGCACTAATGTTGATGAACCTGATGGCTGCTAGCAAAATTGTTATTTCTTCGTGTTGGTAGTTGCTGAACACTTGTGCAGCCTCGATGTATCATGCGAAATATTGGGATCTTTAGGGTGGCAGGATCTTGGAGGTGCAGTTTGAGATACGATTCGTTGAAGGATCTATGAGTCATCCCCCACAATCCCCACTTGGACAAGAGTTGTTGTCGGTCCCATGCAGCGTCGGCCGACTGACCCCAATACTCGGATCGATGTCGGTCCCAAGGAGCGACAGCAGACTGACCCCAATACTCGGATCGATGTTAGTCCCAGGCAGCGACGGCAGACTGACCCCAGTAATGCTCGGATTGATGTCGGTCCCAGGCAGTGATGACAGACTGACCCCAGTAATACTCAGATCGATGTCGGCCCCAGGCAGCAATGGCACCCAGTAATACTCAGATTGATGTCCGTACCAGGCAGCGACAACAGACTGATCCAAGTAATACTCGGATTGATGTCAATCCCAGGCAGACTGCCCCTAGTACTATTCGGTATGCTCAATGGCACCCTCCTTTTTGGATATTACCAAATAAAGCATTGTCTAGGCAATTCTTAATGCCCAGGTGGCGGAAGGGGAACCACTACCCACACGTCTACCCAAGCGATTACGCTATCAAATCATGAGGTGATCGGCTCGATGAGTTAGTTCCACTGTCGGTTATCGCGCCCATGGGATGCGGTCCTTTGTGGTGCCACGGGATTGGAAGTGTCGGCGCATTGTATGTAATGTGTGCCTTTCTTGGCTGTTTCGAATGTTATTCCATATTTATATTCCCTGCTCCACAGTTCAAATTTCAGCCTCATGTATGTCAGTCTGAACGAGTTGGGAAACATGTTTAAGCCTCATCTAATCGCTTCCCTTATCTCTTCATATCTCCAGAGAGTCCGCTTGGCCTTTGTCCTATGCGAAACAAAAACCCCAGCACCTATGTCATCTCTTCCAAATTTGGACAGTGGAAGGGCCTTCAGCCTGAATTGATGGGAAAGGCTGAAGTGATTGACACGGCAATGAAGATTCACAACGAGGTTGTGGATGATTCCCTGCACTCCGCCACCATATTACTGCCTTTCCATACCGGTGAGTGAGAATCATGTTTTACCCTTTGGCTTATACGATGCCCAGGTTTCCCCTGCATATAAGCCCCTGGCCTACCACCGTAGAACATTACTGCCCTTAGCTTATCTTTAAACCGTACGCTATGCGACTAGATTGACAAGCGTTGTATATACATGATGGATAACGCGCCGCCGCCATGCCCCAAAAATTCCAACGACCTCTCGGTCATTTTCCCGCTACTCCAAACTAGGGATCAGGTCGAGTCATACTCGAACAAGGAGCATTGCCCGTAGTGAGCTTGCAGTGCATCCTTGACGTCATTTTGCCTAACTGTTCGAATAATCGTTTCCCCACATCTCCAGCAGAAATGTCTAAACATAAAAAAGACGAGTTCATCTTTCGTGAAGCGATACTAAGGCCGAGATGGATGACATACGTATTACAGCCAGGAACTGTGCACGTCATATGGTTACATCCTTCGTTTTTCTCAGTCGGTACGGAACATCCTGGTTATTGCGATGCGATGTCCATTGAGTGCTTTGTCAATACGGAGATTAAACGGACAGTAGCGTACCTGGACAACGTTTGGTGGTGGATCCAGTGGAAATATAGCGATCCATCTCCGCTTGGCCGTCACATGAATGAGGCCCGGTAGTAGGGTCGATTGCATTCATACATTTCTTGCACCAGATGCCGGCACATGTATGAAGCGGACATTGAAGTTCAGTACTACCCTCGAAGTCATCACGGTCCACCAGCGACGACTGCTGACAACTGATCATGCATTGCAATTTGAGGAGGTAAATACTGATAACAGAAATGAGGCTCTTACTGTGGACAGTCGATCCAAACCGAATATTGAGCCAGTTCCAGCTTTTCCCACATAAGATATTGTTCTTCAGACAGACCAAGCATCTCCGCCATCGAGTTTGGGATGACTATGCATGCGAAAAGTGAATTGGACCCTAGGAGTACGGCACAACATCGCACACACCTCCATTATGACCTAGACTCTTGTCGGTAGAACAAACAGGACACAAGATGGGGTAACGACCTTCCTCGAGCTTGGCAACGACATGAGACTTCATGCATTCACGGCAAAAAACGTGCTGGCAGGTAGCGATAGATGCGGCAAAATCGATTGGCAGAGTGTCCATGCAAATAGAGCACTTAAAAGCGTCTCGAGACGCATGTTCAGCAACTAGTCTCTGATGCTCGCGTTCGATCCGGTCATCCTCGCGTGCGAGCAGAAGCGCCAGGTCATGGTCCGTCTGTAGTAACCGTAACCGGGCCGCATCCTCGGTTCTTCTCCGCCTCTCTTTGGGTGGAGCGTTTTCAGGCTGTTGGCTTGTCAGAGACGTCGTGCGTTCGGGATCGGCTAAGGCTGCGAGCGGTCAGCGCGGAGGCAAATCATCGAACGCAACAGGAGTCGAATCTGTACCTTTACGATGAACTCTAGTTCTGGCATTCCGTTCCTGCGAATTCGTAGACCCAGAAAGAGAGCGAGATAACTCCATCCGCTCACGCCCCAGAGCTCGAGACTCATCATCCATAAGCCTTTGTTCTCTGAGTGCAACCTCATAATCATCCTCGTAGGGAACGCCAGAACCTTGATTATCAGGTAAAACTGTGGTGCCCCAATGATGTATGATTCTTGTCACATTCCCAGTGTCATCACCTCGCAGCAGGTGCTGTTGCTGCACATCCAGGTTACTAACACGACTAGGAGGATCTCTAGTAGCTGCTGGATGGAGTGGACTCTGATCGAATAAGTGAATAAGTCACCCTGAAACGCATCAAAGGGCATCACTTGCCGGTCGAGGACGAACCCATCGAGAATCATTTATTGCTGTCGACCCTAAAACTACTCCAGGCTCATCATAGGTCCGGGGACCTGTCACCGCTTCGTTGCCGCGCGAAGACGAAGCTTCAGGATGAGAAGGCTCAGGATCAGTGTTGTTGGCTGAAAAAGTGAGGGCAACGGCAAGATTGTAGTCCTCCTCCTCCTCCTCCTCCTCCTCCTCCTCTGCTCGCGATCGGCGGTTGCTTACGACGGTGGGAGTATTCACCTCCCTGGCTTTTCCTGTCCCTTTATCCACATTTCCGTGACGCATCCACACTGGTCTCTCATCCGTCCTAAGGCCTAGTGACATCAGTTGCGCATCTGCAAGCCGGGTTGCATTCCCTGGTACTCTCTGCTGAGGTTCCTCGCCAGGCTCGGAATGCGCAGATAAACCGTTAGTCAAGAGTTTTCTGGCGCCGTAGTAAAGGCGGTTTACTATGCCTTGGTTTTGATCACCTTCGTTATCAAGGCTGAACGGGTGTCTGGATGTCTGAAACGAGGATCCAAATTGTTCGGGACCTCGACTATTTCGGGGCTCACCCCGACCAGCGTCCAAATGTGCGGAGTAGCTCCTGAGGCTATCCTCGTCAACATTAGCGACTGAGGATGAACTCTCGGTAGGTTCCCACCGCTCAGCAGGCGGGCGTGTCAAAGCTGTCATACGGCGTTCTTGGTTAATCGCAGTAGCACGGAGATTCTGAATCGTCTGACGTTCGGCCTCGAGTTGGCTACGCATCCCGCTCAACTCATTCTCAAGTCGTCGATTGTTCCTTTGAGCTTCAGTCACTTCGTGACCCAGTCGAATGGCTTTAGTTCTCTCCATGAGAAGTTCGACATTCGCCTCAAGGGCACTCTGACTCTCATGGTCATAATCACGCCCAGACATGTTCCTCGGGGCATCCTTCACGATGCCATCCTGAAGCATAAGGAAGTGTACTCCAAACTGGGTGAGGAGCTGAGTTTGCCAATCGTGACCGCGGCGAGCTTCCCGCTGAAGACTGGGATCAAGTGGAAAGAGATCCCGAACAAGATATTCAACTAATTCCTCTGGATCCTTCATAAACACGAAGGCCAGGCCGTCAGGATGGGCGGCTGTTTCAGTGGAACGACTATGGGAGTCGAACACAACAAACAAGTTATGAGTGTGTGAGGTTGACGATGGTGGACGTTCCCAAGGATAGCTCAGCCCCGCATCACCTTCCAGAGTTAGGTAAAAGAGCACTACGATCTCTGGTGGTCGAGTGATCACAGCTGCGATGGATCTGGCGTTCGAAACGCTATGAGCTTGCAGATCCCTAATACGTTGCGATAGCATCGGCCAGTTAAGTTGCTATCATGATCATGGAAGAACTTTGAAGACTTACTCAATGAGTTTGGCGAACTGTTCCCTCTTGCACTCTCCGTACATGGTGTGTACGAGCTGCAAAGACGACTGAAACATTGGCAGCGCCAGAATCTCCTCAACCGCATAATGTGTGACCGATGTTAAGCTGGCACAGGGTGCAATGATGGCCTAATTGAGGACAGCCAGTCAGTAGGGGACATATTCAAGCAACGCGCCAACGTGCCTCGTGGAAGCGTATATTGTCGATGGTCTCCGCAAAGTTGACAGTTGAAGAAAATTCAGCACCGGACGATTGCCCTAGCATCAGAACTTTCTTCACGGCACACAAACTAGCGAGACCACAAGCCGACGAACCCCCAACGGCATACTGACTGGTCCCAGGAAAGGAAGATACAAAATACGGAGGGAGGTTCCTTCGAGAAATCGACATTGAACCGGGTCTGGAACGCAATGCTGAGCTTTGACCCTTCCCCAGAATGAAGTTGACAAGTGTGGGTTCCACATAATTCATGGGAACAGGACTCTGTTCAAACCGGGGAGACGAAACGTGCATATGATCTACACGACGAACACTATCGCGGGGAATAGCATCTGCTGACGGGTAATAGTGGCGTGGTGATCCCAGGATCAATTGGGGATGAGGTCTAGTATCATTGTATGCTGAAATGGGGCTACTTGCAGGCTGCAGGTCGTTGAAAATTGGCTCTGAAACCGGTGGGTTCCTGCTAGATTCGAACATAGGCGGCCCCGCCAATGAAGAGGAAGGGATGTTATACGTTGACGATTTATGGAGAGTGCTCTGACGACGGGTGGGGCCTCGATGACGGGTTTGGGCTGCGAAAATATTTGGGGGAACAAATGCTGCAGCGGTCGATTGTGAGAGCTGAGGATTCTGGGACTCATGGGGAATGGGAGCAGAGAAGTGACTCTGGGTTGATCGGACCCCCTGAGCCTCAGGAGTGTAACGATCCCTTGCTGAAAATGTCCTCCGGGGTTGTGTTGTTGGGGGATCGCTGAAGGTCTGGCGAGAAGCTGCAGACACCTCCACCGGATGTCTCGTAGAAGGAATGAGAGGGGCGCCACGGGCTCTGCTACCGCTGTCAACCCCAGGCAACTGCCGTAAATGAGGTTCCTCTTCTCGAGAATAGTTCGCGTGTGGAAAGCGGCCATCGCCATTGGCAGTAGTGTGCTGAGGCGTTAAGCTGCTACCTAGTGAGGGCCTATCGTCCCAGCGTAGCACGATAATGGGATCGACGTTGGGATGTACATGGTTAGCTGACTGATCACCCTGGTTCAACTCGCTAGATCAACGACAGCCCAACTCGTTGATGAACAGGTGCTTACTTTCTCATCCTCCAGAGGGTTCTCATTTGAAGGGCGCATCGGGTCGGTGATAGAGGGTGTAGAGCGTCTTGCGTTGATTGCTGAGGGATTTATGCAATTGGCTCGTGCCAAAGTGTATGTGGTTGCTCAAACTTTAAAGGGAAGTAGAATAAGCGCGCCAGAGTCATTCACAAAAGGCAATAGGTTCGGAATCACGCGGTTGAAGCGCATCCCTAGCACTGTATTACCCGAATGAAGCGGTTGAGGCGCCTGCTATCATCAGCCAAGTCTTGGATAGGCGGGCTTTATGATCACACTAGCCCACTTCTCCCCAGCAAAGAGAACGACACTGCAGGCAGGAACGCATAGAATTACGTAATTCCCTACATGAAAGGATATTAGTGCCTTCTGAATCACTGTAATTTGTTGGTAATTTGTTTTTGGGACACACGTTTATGTAGCCTGGCGCCTGTACCCATTCTCTTCCCATTGTCTTCCGTTCAGTACATATTTACATGCCGACCGTAACCTGTGACAGTGCAGGCCCAGGCTCTCTGTTTGGATAATAGAGCACTCTCCGAA